>VFQR01001822.1_pt1 | contig 14839 bp, 7 predicted proteins | sample 3512321 | NCBI WGS metagenome assembly VFQR01 (sample SAMN10412374, study PRJNA504923) | tailings metagenome | isolation source: Relicate 3 Philex TSF1 revegetated site | place: Philippines: Tuba, Benguet | collected 2017-08-29
GCTTCTGCCAGAAAATAAATGTATCCTTGTTCGCGAATTGAAGTGTCGGTAATCATATTTTGGATTTTAGATTTTGAATTTTAGATTTTAGTTTTACAAAAGATTGAACGAGTAACTTGTTTGGATTATCGTGTAGCTTTGATACTTCTGAACATCAAAACTTATCGAGACAGATTTTAGATTTTATTTTTTTGATTTTGGTTTTTTTCTTTCTGGCGTAAAGTTTTGATTGATGCAACTGTCATTGCTAGAATTTCAGTGTTTTCTGACATTAAATTTCTAACTTTTTCTAGTGGCAATAGCCCAATCTCAACAATAATTTCCATCCAATAAAGACTTTCATCCGCTTCTTCCTCTACTAAACTGAGTTTAGCAATGACATCAGCTGTTGACTTACCACGACAAGCTGAACGATAGTTAGCTCCCACGGATGTTGCTGAACGGATTAACTGCTTACCAATTACCTCGCTAGTTCGGCTCTGTGGAAGGGCTTCTACTAAGCGGATTACTCGCAATGCTAACTGCTTGGTTCTCCGCTTAAAATCCTCTTCATTCATAATCCAAAATCTAAAATCTAAAATCTAAAATCTAAAATTCAGTTGACTTTGAATTTACTTGCAGTCGTTAATAACTCTTGCGCCATTCCAGATAATTCTTGAAAGACCGTAGCAATTTCTTGAGATTCTGCAAAAGTTTTATTCGCAATCTCAGCAACATCTTGCATTGATGCAGTTACTGTTACAGATTGCGTCATTTGTTGTTGAGTTGCTGCGGTAATTCGCTCGATTAACTGACTAATTTCAGCAGTTGCAGAAACGATCGCATTTAAGTTTTGGCGAGTTTCACTTACCAGATTTGTGCCTTCTACTACTTGCTGAATACCAGTTTCCATTGCTACTGCAACTTCCCCTGTTTCTGTTTGAATCTCCTGGACTAATTTTTCAATTTCGATGGTTGCTGCTGCGGACTGGCGAGATAAAGAACGCACTTCATCGGCTACAACTGCAAAGCCTTTGCCATATTCACCAGCGCGGGTGGCTTCAATAGCTGCATTCAAAGCTAAAACGTTTGTCTGTGTGGCAAAATTACCAATCAAATTCACGACTTTGGAGATTTTTTGCGAAGATTCACTCAGACGTTTAATCTTTTTGCTGGTTTGGGCAACGGTTTCGCGAATTCCTTGGATGGCTTTGACAGTTAAGTTCATTGCCGTATCGCCAGAGTCTACAGTTTCGTTAGCTTGTTGTACTGCCACCTGTACCAACTGGGCACTCGCCACTACAGCTTGAGTGGAGTCCACCATCTGTTTAATGTCACTTAAAGCTGCGGTCATTTGTTCAGATTGGTGTTGCGCTGAATGAGTTAAGCCTACCAGTGAAGCATTGCTATTGCTGGAAGTTTGGGCAACTTTTTGGGCTGCTAGTTGTACCTGAATAACTATTTGCCGTAGTGCTTGTAGGGTATTGTTGTAGGCGTCTGCGATGGTGCCTAATTCATCTTCTGTAATCGGTGCGCGTACTGTTAAATCGCCGTTAAGGGCTGGTCTAAGTGCTGTGAGAAGTTGAATCGATCTTTGTTGGAGTAATTCCTTAGCAGCTTTTTCCCGTTCTGCTGCTTGTGCTAATTTTTTTGACTGGGCTTGTAGCTGTTGTAAGTATTCAGTTTGTTGTAATGCTAGCCCGAATTGGCTACCAATGCGGGCTAATAAAGTGACTTCCGATTGTTCCCAATCACGAGTTGTAGAATTTTGATAAGCTGCTAGCAAACCCCACAATTGTTCCCCTGCAAATACAGGTACGATGGCATAGGCTTTAACTTCAAATTGTTCTAACATATCAATATGGCAGGGAAAATGACCTACCTTATAGATGTCATTGACAACAAAGTTTTCACCTTGGGCATATCGTCCCCCTTGAGTTTCTTGTAAATGGGTATCTTCCCAAACAGTTTTGATATCGGGGCCTACAAGTTTTACCCAATTATGACCCACAGACTCAGCTACAAATTCGCCACTCCAATTGGGATTAAAACGATAGACAGCGACGCGATCGCATCTTAATAATTGACGTACTTCATGAGTCGCTATTTTAAATATTTCTTCTATATCTAAAGATTGGCGAATCCGGTTAACTATCTTTGTTACCGATTTCTCTTGTTCGGCAAACTGAGATAATTGCTGAGATTTTACTCGCAACTGTTCCATATATTCTGCTTGTGATATTGCGACACCAAATTGCAAGCCAATCTGCACTAAAAAATTAACTTCCCAAGGTTGCCAATCACGAGAACCAGAATTTTGATAAGCTGCTAACAATCCCCATAATTTTTCGCCACAAAATACAGGAACAATTACATAAGCTTTAACTTCAAATTGCTCTAACATCTCAATATGGCAAGGAGAATGACCAACTTGATAGATGTCATGAGCAACAAAACTTTCACCTTTAGTATATCGCCCTCCCTGGCTTTCTTGCATGTAGGTATCTGCCCAAATAGTTCTAATACCAGGGCCTACTAATTTTGTCCAAGCATTACCCACTGACTCGGCGACAAATTCACCACTCCAATCAGGATTAAAGCGATAAACTACAACGCGATCGCATTTTAATAATTGCCGGACTTCTTGAGTAGTTGTTTTAAAAATACTTTCTATATCTAAGGATTGTCGAATGCGGTTGACTGTCTTAGTGACAGTTTTCTCTTGTTCAACTATTTGAGAAAGTTGTTCAGATTTTGTCTGTACTTGTTCGAGATATTCTCCTTGGGTGATAGCCACACCAAATTGCAAACCAATCTGAGTTAAAAAGCTTTCTTCCCAAGGTTGCCAATCACGAGGCCCATAATTTTGATAAGCTGCCAACAAGCCCCATAACTTTTCTCCAGAAAATATCGGCGCGATGATGTAAGCCATCATTTGAAATTGCTCTAAAATATCAATGTGACATTGAGCATGTCCCGTTTGATAAATATCTTTAACGACAAAAGTTTCACCCTTGGCATAACGTCCTCCTTGGGTTTCTTGTAAGTGGGTATCTTCCCAAACCATTTTAAAATCAGGCCCTACCATTCTTACCCAATTATTACCCACTGATTCCGAGACAAACTCGCCACCCCAATCAGGTCTAAAACGATAAACACCTACGCGATCGCATTTTAATAGTTGGCGGATTTCCTGTGTAGTTGTTTGGAAAAGTTTATCGACATTTGATATCCGCAAAATCTTATCGATGACTTTAGCTGCTGATTTCTTCGCTTGTGTTTGTTGTTGCAGTTCTTTTTGAAATTCAAAGCTATGCAATCTGTAGGTTAATTCTCTGGCAATTTGATATAGTAAGCTAATTTCTCCCTCTTGCCATTGCCTGGAAGTAGAACAATTATTGACTGCTAATAATCCCCAAACTTTACCTTCTACTAAAATTGGTAAAGTTAAACTGGCTTTGATTTGATATTTTTCCAGTAGTTGCTTTTGATGGGGTGTAAGTTGTATTTGACTGGTATCATCAATGGCTACAGACTCTAAATAATCTTGATTCGTATATAAACCAAAAATAATCCCAGGAATATTTTCTCCCAGAGTCGGCGTCCAACCTAGCGTTCGAGATTCTGCTAACACATTACCTGATTCTAGGGAATTAAATTGATAAATTAAAGCGCGATCGCAGCCTATTTTTTCTCTAATTTGTGTTACAGTACTTTTCAATAGAGTGTTAAAATCTGTAGCCTGACGCATATGAATTGTAATGTCATGTAACTGTGTACGCCAAGTTTTAAATTCTTGAGCGACGGCATTTAATAAAGAAATTTCATCTCTAGCAATATTGGCTACAGTAGGGCTACCATTCTGATTTTCCACTCCAGGGATTAAACGCTCGTGTTCGGAGTTATTGTGATACAAAAATGTCATTGAGTCTACCTCAAAATTTGTTATGATTGATAATTAAATAATTGGAATTTAAAATCGATTTGGTATTTATTTGCTACCAAATTATTAATTTTGAATTCCCCACATGGGAGCTTGGATAATCGTAGTTGCATCCAAATTAAACATCATCTGCTTGGCATCATTAATAAAATAACCATGCAAAAAAGGTGAAATTTTGGGATAAAATAAGTCAGCACTAGGAGGTTTTATTTGGTTAATATCTAGCCATTCAATATCAAGAAGTTGTCTGACCAGTATTCCTAGATACTTACTTTCATTTTCCAGAACAATCGCCATCATTTTTGAAAGTAAATTTGAGCCTTGAGAAATTGGAGGATAACCTAACATCGCATCTAAATCTACTAACCAAAGCATCTCACCACGCCAGTTATAGATACCCAAAACGCAACTCGACATCTGAGGAACTCCACATATTTCTGGCAATGATACTTGCACAACTTCTGTGATGTGTTCTAAAGAAATTACGGCTGTATCTTTTACTCCCAAATTAAAACTTAAAAATTTTTTCTTGGTTTCCAAAGCTAGCAATCCTTTGTCATTAATATTTTGATTCAGCACTATTTAGTAAGTACAGTTTCAGACTGTATAAACGACAAACTCAAATAGTGACATTGATTATGGTTGGACTAGCAAAAATTAATTACTAGTTAATCAATCGTTTCAGAATTTCTAGTAATTCTTCTCGAACGACTGGCTTAGATAAATAGCCTTCAGCGCCCAACATATTACCCCAAATTTTATCTACATCACTATTTTTTGTAGAACAAAAAACTACGGGAATTTTGCTGGTGTTAGGGTTATTTTTAAGTTCTCGGCAAATTTCAAAACCACTTTTACCTGGTAAAATTACATCAAGAAATATGACATCAGGCTTATTTTTATCAATTTTATCTTGAGCTTCTTCACTACTTGTGGCACTAATCACAGAATAACCTGCCTGTTGTAAGTAACGGCTGATTATTTCCATATCAGTTAAGCCATCTTCAACAACTAAAACAGTATTCATGGCAACTACCTATTCAACTTTCTTAAAATGGGAACACAACTAAACTCTAGACGAAAAAATGTGAGTGACTCTACCTGTTTTGAGGACACAAATTAAAGATTTTAAATTTTGAATTTAATCTAAAATCAGCACGCTCAAATGATATATACAAATATGGTATTGTCGAACAAACATCAATCAGAGATTAAAGAATAACTAATACCAATTCCAATTTAATGCATTAATAAACTTCAGAAAATTCTAGGTTTTGAAGTTTGAATTATTGCTTGATTGAGGATAATCAGTATAACTTCTTTAGCCGCCAACAAGATTTTACAATTCAAGTAGAATTGCTAGAAATACAAAAACTTGTATTTATTTAATTTTGATTCAATGTTTATGTATAGACCTCAGAAAAAGTACGTAACCAACATAATTTAATACTTTTATTCTAGAGATTGAATATGTTGGAACATTTTAGAAAATAAATATTATTTACTCGATCGATAGGGTGTAATATCATCTCTTAGCAAGGGGAGGGAATTAAGGGCAATGGCTGTAGGAATCATAACCAATTATGATAGAAGACCTTAATTAAAAATTATATGAATAGATGAAAAAAATAGATGTAGTTTAGAACCACACCTAATTATGTATTTTCAATTTTGGATTCTAACTTTTTATTCATCACCCCCAGCAATTTAACGATCGCTGAGTTCGGCAAGTGTATTGTTGGTAAAAATTTTTGTTATGGCTAGCCCTATTCACATTCTGATGTTGATAAATCAAAATTTTCCAATTAATTAAACAATCTGATGATTCATCATCAAGAAAAATTACTAATTTGCTAATTAAAAACCTCTACATTGGATTTATGTTTTTCAATGGGTACGGTGGATGTTGGTAAATATTTTCGTACTATACCCATTACTTTATCAGGTACCACAGGTTTAGTTAGAAAATCTGTAGAACCCACCACCTTGGCACGAACTCTATCTAAAAGACCATCGCTTCCTGTTAATATAATCACTGGCGTATTGGCAAAAGCAGAAATTCGTCGCAACTGAGTGCAGATTTCATAACCGCTGGCCACTGGCATAATCAAATCCAAGAAAATCAAGTCTGGTTTGTCTTGAATCAGAGTTGGTAGAGCTTGTACTGCATCTTCAATTTTAATAAATCTTAGTCCGTTGGCAGTAATAATTTCCTCCAGCATTTTACAAACCTGTGGACTATCATCTACGCAGGCTACTAGTGGAGTATTCAGCTTCTTTGGTTGTGAGGTAACAGCGTTATTTTTGACCTCAGACGCTACAAAAGGTAAGTCCGGTACTTCCACTAATTCAATGATTCCTTTGAGAATATAAGGAAGCAACGAACGACTTAGGGGTAGTACATTTTGCTTCATTTTCACCGCCAAATCTCGCAGAGTAAATTTGCCGTTGATAAAATTGACAAAATTTTTGTATACAGATGGACTTACTATTTGTTGGAGTTGTTCTGGTCGTCGCAGAACAGGTGCTAAGTCAGGAGAAAAATTTGCTAAACCAGCTTCTGACCACGTTTTCCACGAGTCTTGCATCTGTTTGACAGACATTTGTGCATTCGTGAAATTTATTGGTGTTTCTAAAATAACTTCTTGGCTACGATTGCAAGTGACAGAAACGAAATTTGCTTGCAGAGCTAGGTCAAATAAAAGTTCTGCTATGGTGTTTTCAGCAATTGACTGAATCTGTTCCCTTTGGATTTTCTGTTTTTTATGCAGGATTTCTATGAGGCGATAATCCCAGTAATCCATTGACATATCTTGGGAGCGCAACTGTAATTTTTCAATGTCAATTTGAGGGCAATTTTGAACCATCTGTCTACGCCAACGTCGAAAGGGATGAGTTCCTCCTGTTGCCCAAACTATACGTCCCAAGCGATAGTAAAAAGTCCATTGGCTGCCCTTGGAACTTTTAATATTTAATTTGCCATTGTATTGTAGTTGAGTACAAGTTTTAAATTCATTTACTAAGTTATTTGAAACCATCACTTCCGAGTGGGCCATATTTTATTCCTTTTATTAAAAAACTCGCTCTTAAAAAACCCACATTAGCTATTTAGTGGTTAGCAGATATTTCATACATGAAAATATATTTATTACATAGCAGACTAAATCAAAATTATTAAAAACAAGGGAAATAAGCAATATATGGCAATTCCAAATGATTTGTGAAATATTAGATGTTCGGGTTATTGACTGTTAACCGTTGACAGTCAACAATCAACACCGATATTTTTCACAACTGAAATATGAATGCTATGGTAACAGTCTTAGTAGTAATGGTTTATTTAGCAGATGTTGACGATCGCCATACTTGGTTTTGCTCCTAATCTTCCATCACTCCACTGAGTTGCTATAGCCTGCATCACTAAAATTATTTCAGTATCGATAGTTTATTTTAATGATTATCACACTAAAACATATCCGTACAAGTTCTGAATTATTTGTCCAAAAAATCGGATTTTATCTTCCAGATACTCTTCATATTGATTATTATTCTCAAGTTAAAATCATAATAAATATCTACTAAAATCAACAAATATTAATAGATTATAAAGAGTCTGCGATCGGTGTTAATTTATCGCTGATATTTGGTAGCTATCCTAACAATTAGAAATTGCAGTCCAGGGTTATGGAGTAGGCACTGCTTACGGTTTGCTTAAACCCTGATTTTTGCTTTGTAAACAGTGCTTGCTGTGGAATTATGAAGAGTAGTGCTAGCTGTTAGTATATAGCAATTATTAGGATTGATTGTGGTTTTTGTAGCTGACAACAGCTGCTCTGAGATTACCTTGGTGTTGAGAAAGAAGCTGATGGCCTTCGTCTTTTTCTAAACCAGTCCAGTGCATTAATAGAGCTAACTTTACCCACTTGCCACTACGTTCTAATAAAAAACCAGCAGCTTCTCGACTTAAACCTGTGAGGTCTTGTAAAATTCGCAAAGCGCGATCGCGTAACTTTTGATTTGTTACCGCCACATCCACCATGCGATTGCCGTAAACTTTCCCCAGTTTGACCATTACGCCAGTGGAAAGGATATTTAAAGCTAATTTTGTAGCTGTACCAGCCTTCAGACGAGTTGAACCAGCAACGATTTCTGGCCCTGTCAATAGGCGAATGTCAATATCGGCTTCAAAGCTAACTTGTTCGGCGGGAACGCAGGCGATAAAAATAGTAGCGGCTCCCCGCTGACGAGCTGCATTCAGCGCACCGTGGACGTATGGTGTTGTGCCACCAGCAGTGATGCCAACTACCACATCGAGCTGTGTAATGTGGCGTCCTGCGATGGCGGCTTCACCATCTTCAATACTGTCTTCTAAATCCTCAGAACTGCGTACCAACGCACCAGCACCACCAGCAATAATTCCCTGTACCAACTCTGGAGGCGTACAAAAAGTAGGGGGACACTCCGCAGCATCTAATACCCCCAACCGACCGCTTGTACCCGCACCAACATAAAATAAGCGTCCTCCTTGGTGCAAACGCTCTGCGGTGCGTTCAATGGCTTGTGCCAATTCAACTTTTGCCGCCGCAACTGCCGCCACTGCCTTTCGATCTTCGTTATTAAACAGCTCTACCAATTCCAGAGAACTCAGCTGGTCTAGGTTGACACTGTTAGGATTTACTAATTCGGTTAAAAGATGCCCGCGTTCCTGTAGGTTTGTCATTTTTCCTTTGTTATTAGTCATTAGTCATCAGTCATTAATCTAATGCCCAATGCCCAATGCTCCATGCTCCATACCAAATTACAATAGTCCTTCAAATTTTCGGCGAATTTTATCTAATTCGGAATTAGACAATTCTGATTCTTCTGCTGACTGCTGATTAGCATCTAAGGAGTCTTCAGGACTATCATATTTTTCGGCATCTGGTTGCCAGTCGGTTTCTTCAACGTTAAGTTCCGGCGGGGTGACAAGTGAATTACTGTTTTCTGGGATAATTTCCCAGTCATATCCGGCACTTTCGCAAAATTCTTGGATTTCCTCAGCATCAATAGCCTCTGGTGTAGGTGTGGGGAAATCTTGAGCTTCCAACATCAGGGCATAGCGCGTGGCGTCGTCTTCTGACTCAAACATCAGAATTGTATTGCGTAGCTTGCCGTTTTCGGCATCGCCCTTCCGAATCGTGTGAATTCCCTCATTTTCGGTTCCGGCATTAAACATCAACACAAAAACACGCATAAATTTAATTATCTATATTTTCAGATCTAGATCTATTTATATTAAAGTTTTAGATTGTGCATCAGGGAAAGTCACACTTATCAATTTTCACTTTCTTGAGATTTTCCTGAAACCACCAACATCCTTCCGCATAAGTATTGGGTCGAGCAAATGCCGTAACTTAACCCATGAGGCCTTGGGTTCAGTTAACGTATCCTGGAAATGGCATACTGAATCAATGTGCCAGTTAATGCTTGTGCATCCTCGCTGCATCCGGCAATTAATACAGTGAAAGGCAATGACTAAATCTCCCAATCAAGATCGTTTCTCCCTCTCTCCGATTCGTAAGCGTCCGTGGTTGCTGGTGTTGAGTCGCGGCGGCATCGCTTTAGGAGGAATTTTGTTGATTGGAATTGTCGGTGGTATTTGGCGGTTGTGGATTTTTGTCCAAAAAGAGTTAACGCCCTTGGCACAGCAAAGTCTGACTACAACACTCAACCGTCCAGTAGAACTGGGAAGAGTTACACAATTTTCCTTGACGGGAGTGCAGTTTGGTGCTTCAGCAATCCCCACCACACCCACAGATCCAGATCGAGCCACAGTGGAATCTGTGGAAGTGACTTTCGACCTCTTGCAGTTAATTTTTAACCGCCACCTCAAGCTAGATGTTACCTTAGTAAATCCAGATATTTACATTGAACAGGATGACCAAGGGCGCTGGGTTTCCACTGAAATCGCATCATCAGGTGAACCCGGCATCATTAAAACTGATTTGGATAAACTGCGGTTTCGCAATGCCAAGTTGGCATTAATGCCGCACAAGAGGGGACAAGAGGACGCGGGGACAGGGGGACAGGGGGACGCGGGGACAGGGGGACGCGGGGACGCGGGGACAGGGGGACGCGGGGACGCAAAGAGTTCTGTCACCATGTCACCGCGTCTCCCACTCTCCGCGTCTTCTTCATCTCCCGTATCATTTTCAGACCTGAGTGGATCTGCCCAACTTTTAGCAAACAACAAGCTGATCCGCTTGGAAGTCCAAGGTCAAGCAGACAGTGGTGGTAGGATTTCCATTCAGGGAGAGACCCGTTCTCAGGCATTAGCAGGAAATTTGCAGTTGCGAGTACAAAATTTCCTGGCTGCGGATATTACTCGTCTGATTGAGTTACCAGTGAATTTACAAGCGGGTCGAGTTAATGGTGACTTGTTAGTTCAGTTGACACCACAACAGCCGACTTTACTGTTTGGCAGTGCTGCTGTACAAGGGGTAACGGTTGAATTGCCGAAAGTGCCGCAATTGTTGAGCAATAGCCAAGGAAACCTCCGTTTCCAGGGAACCCAATTGCAGTTAGATAATGTTACTAGCAATTATGGTAAAATTCCTTTGGTGGCTAAGGGAATCATTGACACTCAAGCAGGCTTCAACTTGGCAGCGCGTGTAAATGCGGTGAGTTTGGCCAATGCTCAGGAAACTCTCAAGGTAAAACTACCTGTACCTGTAGCTGGACAAGTACAAGCAGATTTGCAGATTACTGGATCGACTAAAGAGCCAATTCTCTCAGGCAAAGTTGCCACGATCCAAACTGCTCGGATTGACAAGCTCGATTTTAATAGTATTAGTAGTAAATTTCAGCTTGTTACTAGTTCGTCTTTAATTACTCTCAAAGATATTCAAGGGTTCGCGAAAGTCGGCGGCCAGATTACAGGGGCTGGTACAATTGCAATTGGTAAAAATCCGCGACTGGATTTGAATTTTGCGGCTAAGAACGTTCCAGGGGATGCCATAGCTAAAGTTTACGAAACAACGCCCAATTTCCAAATTGGTAATCTCTCAGCTACAGCCCAAGTATTTGGCCCTGCTACTAATGTCCAAACTGTGGTACAATTTCAAGCCCCCAACGGAACTTATCCGGGAACAGGGGAAGTGGCGATCGCTCCCAATCGTACCGTCTCTTTCCGCAATGTCGCTCTGAATGTCGGTGGTGGTAAAGTCAGAGCTACTGGTAGTTACGCCAATGAGCGTTGGCAAGCTGTTGCTGTGGCCTCTGGGGTGCAAGTGCAACGTTTTGTAGATACAAATCAACTGCAAAATGTCTCTTTGGCAGGCGCACAGTTTAATGGCCGTCTGATCCTTTCAGGTAGCACAGCACCATTTGAAATTGCGACAATTCGTACTGAAGGTGCAGCAGTAAACATTGGCGGTGGCACAGTTGCAGTTTCTAATATCCAACTCCAAAACCAAAATTTCTCCGCTCAACTTGTAGCTAATAATGTGCGGCTGGGACAAATATTGAAACAGTCTCCCCCAGCTTTAAATAATCCTTTGGCGGGTACGTTCCAAATTGCAGGTAACACAGATAATTTCAGTCTAAAAACTCTCCGTGGCAGTGGTGAAGGTCGCCTCAGCATTGGCGGTGGTACGGTTACAGCGAAAAATATTCAACTTGTTGATGGTTTATATCAGGCGCAAGTCCAGGCGAAGAATGTACCAGTGCAGCAGTTGGCAGCAGTCCCGAAGCAGTTTCAAGGTAGGTTAAGTGGTGAAGTGGATGTGGCGGGTTCTGTGGAATCTTTCCAACCCCAAGCCATACTCGCCAGCGGTCAAGCACGGATAAATGTTGGACGGGGAATAATTACAGCCTCTAATATCCAAATGGCTAATGGTGCTTACCAAGCGCAAATCCAGGCTAACAATGTACCTGTGCGACAGTTGGCAGCAGTACCACCGCAGTTTCAAGGTGCGTTAAATGGTCAGTTCAACGTTGCGGGATTAGTTGATTCTTTTGAACCAAAAGCAATCCAAGCCAACGGCCAAGCACTAATAAATGTTGGCGGTGGAACGATCGCAGCTTCTAGTATCCAAGTGGGTAATGGTGTATACCAAGCACAAGTCCAAGCAAATAATGTACCGTTGCAGCAGTTGGCAGCAGTACCACCACAATTGCGAGGAACCTTAACTGGTCAAGCCAATGTCGCGGGTTCTGTTGAGTCCTTCCAACCGCAAACAATTCAAGCCGTTGGCCAGGGACAAATCAATGTTGCTGGCGGAACGATCGCAGCTTCTAACATCCAAGTGGCGAATGGTCGCTATCAAGGAATTATTGATGCTTCCGGTGTCGAATTAAATCGGTTAAATCAGCAATTGCGGGGTCAATTTGGCGGCAAGTTGCAATTAGCTGGCACATTGGCGTCGTCTCAATTAGCAGATGTGCGTGCTGCTGGACAGGTGCAGTTATCCCAAGGTCTCCCCGGTCTTGAACGACCACTGACAGCGGCGATCGCTTGGAATGGTGAAAGACTGACCATTGAGCAAGCAACTGCCCCTGGTTTAAATGTTACTGGTAGCATATTAGCCAACGCCAAACAACCAGGAATACCGGAAATTACTGCCTTAAATCTGAATATCCAAGCCGAGAATTACGACTTAAAACAGTTACCCGTGAATCTTCCGAATCAGGTTGCGGTGGCGGGGAGAATAGATTTTAACGGACAAGTCACTGGCAAGCTACCTTTGCCAAATGTAGTCGGGCAAATTAACCTACGAGACTTCGTTGTTCAAGATATTGCCTTTGACCCGCTGTTAACTGGGAATATTAACTCGGTACAGGGACGCGGGTTGAATTTGAATTTGGCAGGAAATCGCGTAGACCCGAAGGGGCTTCTCGTCAGAGATCGCCTGGTTTTCAATTTAGATGCTAATAATCGCCCTTCATCGTTTTTAGTAAAATGGCAGGAAGCATCGGCATCGGGTAATGTCCGAGGAAATGATTGGACACTCAAAGTTGCAAACTTTCCCTTACAAATATTGAATTTGACACCACCCCCTAGTACTCGTCTCGGTACTGGAAAAATAGCCGGATTGTTAACAGGGGATTTGGCTTTTAATCAAGAGACATTTGCAACAACTGGAAATTTAGCGATCGCCAACCCAGAAATTGGACGTTTAAAGGGCGATGGTTTAGCGGCTCAATTCCGTTACAGCAATGGTAACGCCACACTCACTAGTAGCCAATTTATCAAAGGAAACAGTAGTTATGCTGCTGTTGGTACTTTTACTCAAACGGCTCAAGGCCCCCGACTAAAAGGTAAGCTCAATGTCAACCAGGGCAAAATTGAAGATGTTCTGGCTGTAGCACAAATCTTCGATTTACAGGACTTGCAAGGTGGTTCAAATCAAAACTACGGCACAGCAGCGGATCTAACCACCAACACCCAAGGCTGGCCAAATGAGCCGTTATTTGCCCAACTGCAACGATTTTCGGAAATTGAAGCCTTAGTAGCCGAACAAGAACAACAGCGACTTGATTCCAGCCCCATACCTGATTTAGCTGACTTAAAAGGCACTTTCAACGGAGAAGTAGCTCTGGATACAACTACTACCAATGGATTGGCAGTGCAGTTTAATTTGAATGGAGAAAACTTTGCCTGGGGTAAAAAAGAAGAACGCAGTCGTTATTATACAGCCGAAAAATTGATTGCTGAAGGCAACTTTGAAAACGGCGTTTTAAGTTTGCGACCTTTACGCATCGAATCTCAAAACAGACTGATTGCCTTCACGGGTAACATTGGCGGTGATGAACAATCCGGCCAGTTGCGGGTGAACAATTTTCCCATACAAGTATTGAATAATTTTGTGAAATTGCCAGTTGGCATTACAGGTAATGTCAATGCTACAGCAGCTTTAGCAGGCAGTATTGCCAATCCCCAAGCCAGAGGAGAATTGCAAGTTACAGAAGGAACATTGAATCAAAACCCAATACAGTTAGCAACGGCAAGTTTTAGCTATGCCAATGGACGCTTAAACTTTGGCAGTACTGTTGCAGTTAACGGCCCGCAACCTGTGGATATTACTGGCAGCATACCTTATAAATTGCCTTTTGCAACGGTGACGCCAGACAGCGACCAAATCAGTTTGGATGTCAAATTAGAAAACGAGGGATTAGGACTGTTAAACGCATTGACTAATCAAGTGATGTTTGAAAAAGGTGAAGGCGAAGTAGACCTAAAGGTGCGTGGAACATTGCAACAACCAGAGGTAGATGGCATTGCCACTGTTAATAATGCTACTTTTTCCGCCCAAGCTTTACCGGGTAAACTCAGACGTGTTACGGGTAAAGTGCTGTTTAATTTTGACCGCATCTTAGTAGAAAATCTTCAGGGTAGATTTAGCCGAGGAAAGGTAGAAGTTGCTGGAGAAATTCCCATCTTTAACAATGAGCAAGTCGCCATCAACAATCCTCTGACCATTAATCTCGACCAGCTAACACTGAATCTCAAAGGACTTTACCAAGGAGGTGCTAGCGGTAATTTACAGATTACTGGTTCTGCCCTCAACCCCCTAATTGGCGGTAGAGTAGATTTATTTGACGGCCAGGTATTGCTAGCAGAATCCACCGACACCGATACATCCGCAAATGATAGTAGTCTTGGCTTATCATCTCTAAAAGCCAATAAGCAAAATCAAAAGGAAATTCCAGGCTTGCCCTCAGGCATCGCCAGATTTAATAATCTAGATTTAGAACTAGGTAAAAATGTCCAAATTACCCGTCCACCTATTCTTAGCTTCCGGGCTAGTGGTAATCTCATAGTCAACGGCTCAATCAATCAGCCTGTACCAGATGGTACTATCCAATTAGAAAAAGGTGGAGTCAATTTATTTACTACCCAATTTAACCTTGCTCGTGGCTATAAACACACTGCAACTT
>VFQR01001823.1_pt1 | contig 14831 bp, 23 predicted proteins | sample 3512321 | NCBI WGS metagenome assembly VFQR01 (sample SAMN10412374, study PRJNA504923) | tailings metagenome | isolation source: Relicate 3 Philex TSF1 revegetated site | place: Philippines: Tuba, Benguet | collected 2017-08-29
CGGCCGCCATTGGCGAACATCGAATAGGCGGCGGTCATGCGCATGACCGTCGTCTCGCCGGCGCCCAGCGAATAGGACAGGAACGAGGGCATGTCGTCATAGACACCGAAACGCTTGGCGTATTCGGCGATCAGCGGCATGCCGACGTCGTTGGCGAGGCGCACGGTCATGACGTTGCGCGAGCGCTCGATGCCGAAGCGCAGGGTCTGCGGGCCATAGAACTGGCCGGAATAGTTCTCCGGACGCCAGACCTCGCCATTGCCGGTGTTCAGCTCGAAGGGCGCGTCCATGACCACGGTCGACGGTGTGTAGCCGTTGTCGAGGGCGGCGGCGTAGACGAAGGGCTTGAACGAGGAGCCCGGCTGGCGACGGGCCTGCGTCGCCCTGTTGAACTGGCTCTGGTCGAAGGAGAAGCCGCCGACCATGGCCAGCACGCGGCCCGTATAGGGATCCATGGCGACGAGACCGCCGGACACCTCGGGGATCTGGCGCAGGCGGAACTGGCCCTCGCGGCCGGCGAGCGGCTCGACATAGACGACGTCGCCAGCGTTCAGCGTGCGGCCGACGGGCCGGCGCGTCCAGCGCGCACCCTCGGCCGTGATCAGGCCGATGTCGCGGGTCGCGCTAACCTGGCCCGAGGCCTCGCGGCCGGGCTGCAGGCCGATGCGGGCGGTCTCGCCCTGAGCGTCGATGACCACCGCGAGCCGCCAGCCGATGTCGTTGTAGGCGCGGATCTCGGCGAGGCGCTGGCCCCAGTCGCCGCGCATGTCCTCGATACGGGTCACCGGGCCGCGCCAGCCGCGCTGCTCGTCGAAGCGGATGAGGCCGGCGGTGAGCGCCTGGCGGGCGGCCACCTGAAGCTTGGGGTCGAGCGTCGTGCGGATCGACAGGCCGCCTTCGAGGAGCTTCTTGTCGCCGAAGCGGTCGGTCATCTCGCGCCGCACTTCCTCGGCGAAGAAGTCGGCGGCGAAGGTCTGCTGGCGCGGCGAGCGCGGATTGACCGTCAGCGGCGTGCGACGGGCGGCCTCGCCCTGCTCGGCGGTGATGTGGCCGTCCTCGACCATGCGCGAGATGACGTAGTTGCGGCGCTCGATGGCGCGGTCGCGGTTGCGGAAGGGGTGGAGCTGGGTCGGGCTCTTCGGCAGGGCGGCGAGATAGGCCGCCTCCGGAATGGTCAGCTCGTGCACCGACTTGTCGAAATAGACCAGGGCGGCGGCGGCGACGCCGTAGGCGCCGTAGCCGGGGATGACGAAGCCGAGATAGATCTCGTTCAGGTAGAGTTCGAGGATCTGGTCCTTTGTGAAGGCCGATTCCATGCGCATGGCGATGAGCGCCTCGCGCACCTTGCGGTCGACAGTCTGTTCGCCGGACAGGAGGAAGTTCTTGGCGACCTGCTGGGTGATGGTCGATGCACCCTGCGGACGGCGGTTGGAACCGCGGTTCTGGAAGTTGGTCAGGGCGGCACGGGCGATGCCGGTGAAGTCGATGCCGTTGTGATTGTAGAAGTTCTTGTCTTCCGCCGAGAGGAAGGCGTTGACCACCAGCTTGGGGACCGCCTGGATCGGCAGGTAGAGGCGCCGCTCGCGCGCATATTCGGCCATGAGCTGGCCGTCCGAGGCGTGGACACGGCTCATGATCGGCGGCTCGTAGTTGCGCAGGGTGTTGTAGTCCGGCAGCTCCTTGGTGACCTGCGTGATGTAGATCGCCACGCCGGCAGCACCGAGCAGGAACGCGATTGTCCCGAGCCCGAACACCCAGCCGAAGAATCGGAAAACCAGTCTCATCCGGTCATACCGCGCCCTTGAGGGCTGCGCCTCTCGTCGTCCCCGGGATCGCACCGGACCGCAATCCGGTCGGGAATGCCCCGATCAAACATTGGTCTATGATAGCACGAAGCCCTTGCCCCGCCCAACCGCACGGCCCGGCAGATTGGCCAAATCGGCGGCGGGATGCGCATGAGGGCCACGGATGTCCTGCGACTGTGGCGCGGATGTGACCCGCCGGTGGCGCGACGAGAAACCCCTCATCGCCGTGCTGCCGGGGCCACAGGCCCGTTGCGCGTGGCGAAGAACTGGCCGACCGCCTTGGCCACGGAATCCGCCGTACGGTCGCGCCAGATGGCCGAGGTCAGCATCTCCACGTCGCGCCGGCTGGTGACGAAACCGAGTTCCACCAGGACAGAGGGGATGTCGTGGGCGCGCAGCACCTGGAAGCCCGCAGACCGCAAAGGCAGGCGGTGCATGCGGGTCACCTGGCGCATCTCGCCGGCGAGGGTGCGGGCGAAGTTGGCGGAATAGATCCGGGTCTCCCGCCGCGTCAGGTCGATGAGGATGTCGGCGATCTCGGACGGTTCCTCCGACAGGTCGAGGCCGGCAATGGCGTCCGCCTTGTTCTCGCGCTCGGCGAGGCGTTCGGAATCGGCGTCGGAGGCCCGGTCGGAGAGGGTGTAGACCGTGACGCCCCGGGCGTTCTCGTTGGCGCCGCCGATGGAATCGGCATGGACGGAGATGAAGAGGTGGGCGCGCGCGTCGCGCGTCATCAGCACACGGTATCGGCCCGTCGCCATGAGCTTGTCCCGCAGCACCTTGGCGAAGTCGAGGACGATCATCTTCTCCTCGTCACCGGTCGAGGGCGCCGTCGCCCCGGGATCTATGCCGCCATGCCCCGGATCGATCACAACGATGGGCGGTCCGCCGTCATCCTCGGCCCGCTGCGACAGGCGCGGCCCGAGCGTCTCGCGGTCGCCGCGACGCGCCAGATTGCTGACGGCGCGGTCGGCGATGGCGCGGCGGAAGCCGTCCGCACTGGTGCTCACGAGATCGAGATGAAGCCGGGGCGGCCGCCCCTCCTCCCCCTCGATGGTCAGCGCCCGCTCGATGATCGCCGGCCCGGCGAGCTCCACCACGATGCGGGACTTGCCCGGCGCGAAGAGGCCGAAGCGGAACGTCCTGATCAGGCCGCGGCGCTCGGCGGCACGCGGCGCCATGTGGAAGTTCACCTCGTCCAGATCGATGATCACCCTGTAGGGATCGGCGAGTGCGAAGGCGCGCATCTCGACGGCCCGGGTGAGGTCGAAGGTCAGGCGGGTCCGCGGGCCGTCCACGGTCAGATGCGCCGCCGAGACGGCGGCAGGCAGGGTCGAGCGCGCGCCCTCTCTCGCGCCACGCACGGCGCCGGTCTGCCCGGCGGCGGAGACCGCGCCGGTCGTCTGGGCCTGCGAGGCGGCTCCCGTCAGGGCGGAGGCGACCAGCAGGATGGCGAGGAGGCGGCCTGGAGCCATGAACCCTCGGAGAATCGCACCCAATGACCGCCACGCGGCCAGCGCATCCGATAACTCATAGGGGGATGCGGGTTAACCCGTCGTTATGCAAGCCGCTACCCAAGGCGTTGAAATTGTTGGGAGCGATGTTTGCACGCCACACAGGAACGGATGCGAACATGACCGGAACCGACAGGAACACTGTAAACGCCGAAACCACCCTAACGGATCGTTACGGGGCGGGTGTTGAGAAGGCGGGCTGGCGACCGATTGAGACGGCCCCAAAGGACGGGACGCGCATTCTTCTCGGCCGCTTCACCGGCGACCAGAAGGCGAGGCATGAGGGCCTGATCAAGATTGACTGGTACCGCACCCCCGAAAGCGACAGCAGTTTCTCGGGCTTCGGTAGTTTCAACCCGGTTTATTGGCCTGCGACGCACTGGATGCCGCTGCCTCTACCGCCCACCCTCCCCACCGCACGGAGGCACCCATGACTGACGCGCACACGCCTGACCCGCTCGCCGGGTGGGACGGGACAATCTGCCCGCCCCATGAACTGCCGCCCGGCACGCCGCCCGTGATCCGAGAGCTTTGCAAGAGAGCGAACGAATGGAACGCCGAGGGCGATTTCGCGGGCGAGGTTCTGTCGCTTTTGGCCGATTGCCGCGCCGCCCTCTCCACCCCGAAGACACCGGAACAGGAGCGAACATGACCGGAACCGTCCGAAACTCTGATATCGTTGAAGTGCATACGAAGCGAGACGGACTTCTTCTCGTCTGCGCTCACGGCTCTGACTTTCTGACGTGGCGAGAGCGCATGGCGCTGTTCATCGGATGGGAGACGCCGAGATCGTTGGCGCGCAAACGCTTCCCCACCCTCCCCACCCCCGGAGGCTCCGATGAGTGAGACGCGCAACCTTTCAGCACTGGCAGAGAAGGTGGAGGGGCTGGATGGCCCCTGCCGCGAGACGGACGCGCGGGTCGCCGTTGCTTGTGGCGACATCCGCATGAGCAATCGATCCGGCAGCATCGCGTTCTTCCAAGAGCCGGTTAAGAAAGGCGACTACGCCTTCTTGTCCGGGTGCGTCGATGGCGAAGATGCCGCATTTCGCAGCCTCGGCTCGTGCTTGGGCGTGAAGCCCTACACCGCCTCTCTCGACGCCGTGGTGGCGTTGATCGAGAAGGAGCTGCCGGGGTGGTACTTCGAGGTCAGCGGTGGATCGCCGGAGTCATGCGCAGCGATCATGCTCTCGCCGGACCGCATCAAGTTTGCGGATCACTGCTGGGATGCAGCCACGCCCGCCCTCGCCCTTCTCACGGTCTTCCTGCGGACGCGCGCCGCCTTCCTCCGCGCCAAAGGAGCGTCAAATGGCTGATGCACCCGAGAAGATCTGGGCCGGCTCATGCTCCGCCCTTGGAGCGCCAGACACAGGCTTTTGGTATCCCGTCAGGACGCCAGCGACGCCCACCCCCTACATCCGCGCCGATCTGGTCGATGACCTGCGGAAGGCGCTGGAGACGTTCATCTACATCGGAGAGGGCGATGCTGCTGCGGCAGGAGCGCATCCCATCCGAGAAGCCGCGCTGAGCCACGGCAAAGCCGCCCTCACCCGCATCAAAGGAGACGGGAAATGACCGAGATCGAAGCCCTGCGAGCCAGGATGCGTGAGGCGGCGGAGAAGGCGAAGCCTGCGCTAGCGCGATACGCACTTGGCGAACCCGAGCGGGGCGACGAAGATGCGCTGAATGCCTTCGATGAAGCGGTCACCATCGACGCGATCCTCGCCCTCGACGCCGAGATCACCCGGCTCCGTGATGATCTGGACAGGGGGACGAGGGAGAGGGACGGGTGGCGGGCGTCAACCCGCATCCTGAGCGAGCAAGCCCATGACAACGCGGTCCTGCTGCTCTCTGCCCAAGCCCGCGCCGAGGCCGCCGAAGCCGCCCTCGCCAAGAGGGACGAGGAGGTGGCGAGGTTGCGGGCATCTATGAAGATTGCTGTCGATTGGGCGGAGGCGCTGAAGTTCTTTGCGGACAGCGGGACCAGCCTAGCTCCAGCACTCGCACAGCTTCGCGAAGCCCTCTCCAAGGAGCCCACCAATGCCGAGCGCTAGCGCAGAGACGGACGCGAAGATGCTGGCACTGTTCGGGCCGAACGATAGCCCCATTGCCGGCGACGAGTGGATACTGCGGGCGATGAGCTTCTTGGAGGAAGCCGGCTACGTCGAGCACAAAGGCGGGTGGAAGCCAAAGCCCGGCGTCGAAGACCTTGAAGACATGACTGACGACGAGTGGACCTGCATGGCCTACCTGATCGAGGAGTGGGACTTTGGCGCCCTGACGACGGAGTATAGCAATGCCGAGTGACGAGATGATTGAGAAGGTCGCGCGGGCGATCGACCCAGACGCATTCAGCTACACGTCAGACGTGGATGGGAGCCTTGTCGCGATATTGCGTCGGGACAACGCGATGAAGGCAGCACAGCGCGCCCTTGCAGCCGCAGAGGCGGGGGAGCCGGTCTATCGCTACCAGACGCCGGATTACCGCTCGTTCTCGCAGACGACGCGTCCGGTGACACCCGAGCAGAACGCCATCGAACGGTCGTTCGCCTCCCCACCCTCCGAAGCGTCCAGGGACGAGAGGGCTGCTATCCGCAAGGAGGCGTTCGAGGAAGCGGCGAAGGTGGCGGAGGAATACGCTCGTCAAAACCGCGACGGGGCCTCGAAAGCACGGGCACGCGCGGCAAAGATCAGCCGCATTGGCGACGTATTTGGACACGGAGAAATGGCCGACACCGCCGCGATGGAACTGGACGCCTGCGGCAATGAGGCCGAGGCCATCGCCACCGCCATCCGCGCGAGGGGGGAGACATGAGCGAGGACTTCTGCATCGCCATTGATGAAGAGCGCAATCTGTGGCTGACCGAGATATCCCGCGCGACGTTTGAGGATCAGGCTCTTGACGATCTCGGAACGGACGGAGGGCTTTTCATCGTCCTTGAGACGCGGACAGAGTTTCGTGTTTTGGCGAAGGTCCCAAGCGTCGAGGCCGGAATGGAACTGATCGAACTGGTCAGGCCGACTGTGACGACAAGATCGCTGCGAGTTGTTGGAGGTGAGGCATGAGCGAGCTACGTGAGGCTATCGCAGCCGCAATTCGCCAGCACGTCACGGCTTCGGTGACGATCTATGAGGCCCCGCTCGAATATGAGCCGACGCATTCCGTCGAGATTGAAGGCATTGATGAGGCCGCCGACGCCGCTCTCGCTGCAATAGAAGCGAGGGGGATGGTTGTCGTGCCGAAGGAGCCGCACATCGGCCCAGACTATGAGGCGGGTCTATGGTCGCGGCGGAACTGGGAAGCCCTTCTGAGGGACCATTACGCCATGATCGCAGCAGCCCGCACAGAGGACTAGACGATGAGCGATATACCGGCTCCGCAGAAGGTCGCTCACATCGACGCGCCTGTCAGCAACTACTACGGCGGCCCACGTCTCACAGTCTATTCAGACGGCTCCGCACGCCTCGACATCGAGAACTACAACGGGTGGTGGGAAGACGGCGGCCACGAGGTTTCGAGAGCCTTTGCGCTGGCATTCGTTCGCGAGTTCGGCAATGGCGACGATGCCGCCATGAAGGCATTGTCCGTCCTTGAGCCCCTAGAACGAAAAAAGCCCGACCCCGCGTGAGCGGAGCCGGTCCAGTTGGGAGGTCATGCGGGAGGCACTGCACTAAGGCGGGGGTCGGCTGAACCTTGTCTTCTCGAGCATGAAGTCGAGCTGCTTGCGGGTCCGGTCGAGCGTGTCAAGGATCTCCTCGAGCGTCGTGTCGTGGATGATCTTCGTCTCTCCGCTCGGGAGCTCCCCGACGATCAGCACCTTGGAGAGCCCGAGCTTGCTGGCGAACAGGATGGTTGCGGCAACGCTGTTCTCGCTCATGCTGCGGACATCCTTGCCGGGACGCGAACCTTCGGCAGCGCCGGCGTGCGCGGCGCCTCGAGCTGGATCGGCGCCCGTTCCCGCATCCACCATTTCGAGTGCAGGAGGTAGAGCCATTGCTGCGGGGGCTCGACGACCGCCCTGATGTTGTGGCCGTATTCGCTGTAGCCGGGCACGGAGCCATTGCCGAGGATGGCGCCGGGGTTCGTGCTGGTGTGGTAGTGGCCGAACTGGATGAGGTGCGGCAGGCGATCGACGGCGGCCTGCTGCTCGGCGATCTTCTTGGCGCCCCTGACGATCGGGAGGTTCGGGCCCGCGAACCCGCTGCCGCCCTTGGTGCCGATCTTGTCGCCGTGGGTTGTCAGGACAAGCCGGCCGAAGATGGGCGTGATCTGGTCCGTGTTCGCGTCAGCCTGGAACGTCACCCGGTCATCGCCTGAGAACCGTTCCGCCACCATGGACACGACGAGCATGTCGTAGGAGAGCCTGGCGTAGAGCTTGGCCGTGGGCTTCATTGTGGTGCGGCCGTGATTGCCTGGAACGCCGATCACATGGACGCGGCCGAACTGCTCGACGAGACGCCCGATCCCCGCGACGATGCAGCCCACCGCGGCGGAGACCTGCTCGTGCGCCGTCAGGGCGTTGGTAATTGTGAGCTCGGTGTGGAGATCTCCGCTGATGAGATCGCCGGCCAGAGCCAGAAGGACGCCCTCGCAGTCGGTGTCTGATGCCCACCGGGAACCGACCTCGCATGCCGCGTCGAAATAGCGGGACAGGCGCTCGCGGGCGATGTCGGGATTGAACTCGTTGATCCCGTTGATCTCGCCGGCAGAGATGACCTCGCCCATGTGGATGTCGGAGATGAGGCAGCCGATGACGGACTTGCCGATCCGGCCCTCGCGCTCCGATGCCACCCATTCAGGGATCGTGACCGGGATCGACCGGACGCCGGCCAGTTGCTCGGCGGCGAGCTCCGCGTCAAGCCGGGCGCGCTCCTCGGCGACGAAGCGGCGCCGCCAGAAGGTCGCGTCGCGGATCTCTCGCGGGTCTGCCTCTACAGGCGGCGGCCTCGGCGCGGGCGCGGGCTTCTGTGGCCTCGCCATCCCATAGACCGTCTCGGCGGTCCTGATGCGGTTCTGGGCGGTGCCAGGCGCGATGCCCAGCATGCGGGCGGCTGCGAGGGTGTTGCCCTCGCATTCGGCGAGCGCGGCCATCATTTCGGCGGCCGACTCTCGCGACAACGGCTTCTGCGGCATGTATCAGAACCCCTGCGGAGGCGCGTAGAAGCACCTAAGCGTCTGCTCTGTCGGGAACAGGCAGATATGGAATCGGCCATCCGAAGCGCGCAGCTCTGTGCCGTATGGAACGAGGTGTGAAACATGGTTTCTGACCATGGGGTGCTCGCCAGGCTTCAGCACGACCCTCCAACCTCGTGGGCCTGGCGTAACTGACGATGCCGGGATCGGGGCGCAATCAGCGCCAGAGCAACAGAAACTTGAGTATTCCTGCCCACCGTCGCTATGCGCGATAGCTCGGGGCGAAGCGACGATGACAAGCGCCAACGCCGCCGGCAATGATGCCAGCGCGAACCTCATGGGATGTCCTCTGATCTACCGCGATCTGCGGAGTTTGCGGATCGGCGCGATCATCGCGCGATCCAGGGCCCAGCCGAGTTTGTCGAGCCTGTCTCTAAGAACCCCAACGGGGAGGCCGGCTTCCGCGGCTGCTTCGTCCATCGTCATCGCGCGGCCTTGCCAATGAAGGACACGATTGACGCTGGTGTTTCTCATTTGCTCTGATCGGGTAGCCCACCGGACGTTGCCGGGCCAATAGCCAAGATCGTTATCGATCCGGTCCAAGGAGTGTAGAGAAGAAGGCTTCTCGCCGACGTGCGAGAGGAACCTATCGAACCCCTTCCCGTCCCCGCCCGGCAACCAGTCTGGAGAGGCATCGATACCGCGCCCCACATACCGCGCCGCGTGAGCAATGTTTGGGTTCCTCACCCGCGTGAGCATGTTCCGCCAAGCCCGATAGGTCGGGCTCAATGAGCCAACGGCGGCGCCGTGCGACTTGGGAGCGCAAGCGACCTCTCGGCCGAGGCAGCCGCAACTTGCTACCCCACCCGATCTGGCGTCGTATATGCGCGCTTGGCACTCAGCCCCGCAGTCGCATCGGAATTGATAGACGGGCTTCTTCTGGCCGCTCGGCGTGAAATCGTCGCGAACGAACGCGAGCACCACGAGTCGGCCATACCTATCGCCGACGAACTTGCCGGCCCTGCCGGACTTCTCTATCTGTCGCTTAGCCATTGATCCCGCTCCATGGGATAGGTGGTCAGAAGCACTCATGCGCTGCAACGCTTGGGTGCTTCGCTATTCTACCTCATGAACGCATCGAGAACAAAGCCGTCGCTGTGGGAAAGGGCGCGGGTGGGGATGGCTGCGGCTGCAGCGCCGAGGAGGAAGTGGCGGCGGTTCATCGGACGATGACCCCCGCAATCCACTTCAGGAGGCCCGACGCCCATGCGGTGACGATGGCAAGGCCGGTGCCGGTGACGTAGAGAGCGTGAAGCACCTTCCGGCCGCCGGCGATCTGGTCGACCGCTGACTTGATGGCGCCCGTCACCTCCTCGATGTCGTCACGGAGAGCGGCGATCTGCGCTTTCATCTCGGCGCGGTCTTCGGCGGAGCGATCGGCTGCGGCTTTCTGCATGACCTCGAGGGCCCGGATGCGCTCGCCGAGGGAGTTGTTGGTCTCCTGCACCATGTCAGCCACCCCTTGCCCCGCGGGGGCGCTGAAGGTTCGTTAAGCCCTCTCGGGCAGTGTGGGCCTCAGCCATGATCGAACCTCCAGTGTTCGCGCGTGGTTAGGGTCGGCTGGGTGTTGGCGCACCAAGCCGGCCCGCTAGTTGTTGGGCTTGCTCCAGCCGCACGCGGCGGTCCCGGCGCGGTTGTGGGCCGTCACCTCGCGCCGTGTCTGGGTGGTGTCCTGAACGCTCGACGTGATCGGGCGGAACACCCGGCACTCACCGGCCACCGTCGCGGGTCCAGTCGTCGCGCAGGCAGCCAGGCTCATTGCGAGCACAGGCAAGATCATGAGCCTCGCGGGCTTTGCGAGCAGCATCGGTCGCCTCCTGATTGGTTCGATTGACGTCGGAGAGGGCTTCGCGCCGGCCCTCGTCCTTGATGCCCTCGCGGATGCGCCAGACGGCGACGCCTGCGAGGAGGATGAGGCCGCCGACAGCGGCGAGCCTCCATGGGAAGGGGATGAGGGACCACATCACGCGGCCTCCTGATCCATGCGGCGCTTGCGCCAGAACCAGATCGCGGCGGCGATCAGCACCAAGGCGACGAGCGCCAGCGTGACGGGATTTGTCAGCGCATCGACAAGGCCTGTGGCGGTGTCGGTCGCCTCCTTCACCTGCTTGCCGACCTCGGTGGCCGCCGTGACGCCTGCGATGGCGCCGCCGGCAACGGCCGCGTTGCCCTCCTTCGAGGTCGCCATCGACCGCGGCGGGGCCTCGCGCTCCGTCTCGCGCGCGACGGGCGGGGCCTCGCGTGCTTCCCACTTCAGCCAGGCTCGGCGGATCTTCTCGTCGTAGCCGTCGCGCTTGTAGCCGGGGCCATTGTAGCGACGGGCGAAGACGTCAGCGGCGCCGCGCTTCAGCGCGCCGATCAGACCCCACTTGCGGATCAGCGCGCCCATGGCGCGGAGCTGTTCGCTCTCCGACCGCATGAAGGCCTCGACCATGGCCTGCGCGGAGCGATAGCCGGCGTCAGCATAGTTGAAGCCCATGATCTGCCCACGGCCCCAGGAAGCGGATTCGAGCGCGGCCTTCTGGTCGATCTCGAAGGCGATCGCCATGCGCGGATAGCTGTCGGAGGGATACTCCCCGCGCTTCGGACGGTTCGGCTGCGCGACGCCGCGGCGCACCGCCTCGTCCCGCTTCTCCGGCCTGACGCGCTTGTAGAAGTGGTGCGGCTCGAACAGCATGGCCGGGCGGCCCTGACGATCGAACGGGCCGCGCGGGGCCTCGACCTCGATGACGCCGCGGAGCCGGGCATAGGGAACGCCGAGCTCCGCCGCGATGACAGCGATCGACGCCTCGGTGGCGCGGATAGCCTCGCCCTTGAAGTTCATGGCTTTTCCCTTTGCTTGATCCCGGTCCCCACCCCGAAGACGAACAGCGCCAAAGCTCCGCCCACCCCGATCCCGATGAGGGTCACGGCGATGTCGTCGAGAAATGGAACGGGGTTTTCCTTGACGGCAGCGCCGAAGCGCGCTTAGCGTTCGCGCCTCTCGCAGGAGGCTTCCTTGTCAGTCATCCAGATCGAAGACGCCGACCCTCAGACGATCATCGCCCTGTGGCTCTCGGAGCAGTTGCCGGAGAAGCGCTGGCTTGAACTGCTGGAGAGCATCCCAGCCCTCGCCAAAGCATGGGCCGAGCGGAACGCCGCCAGCTAAATGTCCGGCCGAAGTCGTTCTATTGACGGGCTGCGAGGCATCGCGGCACTGAGCGTGCTGATTTACCACGCGATCCTTCACTACAAGCCGCTCATCCCCAATGTGCTGCACCAGCCAATCGGGGACCTGTCCGGCCTTCGTGGCATTGCTACGAAGGTCGTTCTCTCGCTCGTCAACGGCGAGAGCGCGGTCATCCTGTTTTTCGCCATCAGCGGCTTTGTGCTGACCAAATCCCTGCACCGCGACGACCGCATTGCCGGGTTCATCATCCGCCGGCTGCTGCGCCTTTACCCCGCGCTGTTCGCGGTCATGGCGGCGATGTATCTCCTGTCGCTCGTCTCGGCGGTGAATGGCTGGGGCATCCTGAACCCAGACATCTGGGCCGTCATCCAGAACGCCACGCTCTACGGCATCACCTGGCACGGGCCGTCAGCGACGATTCAGGCTGAACTATTCGCCCTTCCGTTCATCATGGCGGTGTTTTTCCTCTCCCGCCGCCTCGGCAAACCTATGACCCTGGCGGCCTTTGCGTGGGCCATCTTCGCGATGGGAACGCCAGCCCTCGTCCTCTGGGCACCGAATATGCACATCTGGATGCTTGCCTTCGCCATCGGCATCGTGGCAGCGGAGAACGACGAGTTTTTCCAGAACACGACCAGCATTGCCATCGGGCTGATGTGCATTCTGTTCCTGTCCCTGCGAGCCTTCGGCCCCAACAGTTCCGGCGCCGCAGTCATCGGGCAGGCGGCCCTTAGCGCCGCCATCGTCGGATCCTGCTACCACTCCAAGGGCAAGATAGCGGCGGCCCTTTCGAGCGCCCCATTCCAGTTCCTCGGCAGGATCAGTTACAGCCTCTACCTGTTCCACATTCCCGCGTTGATGATCGTCTGGTATCTCATCCCAGAAGACCGCTATGCGGCCCGGCCGCTGGAAACCGGGCTGCTCGTCGCGGGCATGGCGACGGCGATAGTTATCCCCGTCTCATGGCTGGTGGAACGCTACGTCGAGCAGCCGGCGATTGGCCTTGGGAACAGGCTGACGCGAGGCACGGCTGGTTAGGCCGCGGCCGCGAAGATGGGAGAGATCGCGTTGTTCTCGGTGGCGCAGCCGAAGTGGGTGAGAGCCGCCGCGCTGTGGGTCCACATGGCGTGCGCCTGCGAGGAGCCGCCGGGCGTGTTGCCCGAGCGCAGGCCGACGACGTTGGCCGTGCCGGCATAGGCCGCGACGCCGTTGCGGTGGTTCTCGATGCCGGCGACGCCGCAGTTCAGGATCGTGGTGCCGTTGAGGTTCAGACGAGCGCGGGATGCAATGCCGTTGTGGGCAATGGTCTGGAAGTGCCCGCCGAAGACATTCACGTCGCCGCAGTCGGCGCCGAGCTCGACCGCCGAGCCAACGCCGGACGGAGGCGTGGAATAGCCGCGCCCAGTCGGGTCGACGCCGACCTGTTCGATCTTGACCTGCTCGACGGCGTTGTAGCCCTCGCGGATGTTGAGCAGGATGGCGCTCTTGCCGGTCGAGCCGAGGAAGCCGCGGCGGATCGCGACGTTCGAGACCTTGATGTCCGGCGAGTCCACGATGCGGATGGCGTGGCCGGTGATCGAGAAGAACTCGTTGTCCTCCATGACGCCGACCGGGCAGACAGCGGGCGCACCGGGAACCCCTGAGACCGTGAAGAACAGGGCGTCGTCGTCGCCGCGCGTGATCAGGTTCTTGCGGATGTGCCAGTGCCAGGCGAATGTCGTGTTCGTCCCGAGGATCGAATGCGAGAAGCACCCGCTGATGTGGTTCTTCTCGAAGGAGCACCACTCGCCGGACAGCAGCACGGCCGCGTGCCAGTTGTCCTCGAAGTGGTTGCGCTCGATGTGGCAGTTCGACAGGCCGCCGAGGCAGCGGATGCCCTCGCCGCCGGCAACCGCCGGCACCGAGCGGGTCTGGTGCAGCCCGGTGATCTCGACGCCGTTGAGGCCCGCCGCGATATTGATCATGCGCTTGTTCGGCACCTTCACGTCGAACATCGACGCGAGAGCCCCCTCGCCGCGCAGCTTCTGGCCGTTCTGCACCACGTTGATCGGGTTGTAGAGCGGGTACTTCTTGCCGTCCGGCGGAGGGTCGAAATAGAGCGCGCGGTGATTGGCGAGCGCCCAGTTGATCGCCGGCGCCGCGTCCGCGAGATAGTCGCCGTCCCTATAGAAGGACAGAACGCTTTCCATGGTCAGAGCTCCGACACGAGGGAGATGTTCGTGGCGCCGACGTAGAGCAGCCCGATGTTCCCGGTGGTGGTCGAGAAGCTGGTGCCGGCCGCGAAACGGATGAAGCCGCCGATGCGGGTGAAGCCGTTCAGGATGACGGCCAGGGCCCCGGTGATTGTCGCGTAGCTGTCGATGAAGTCGAAGAAGGCCACGCCGTTGTTCGTTCCGGGCGCCGTCGAGTACCAGCTCGGCGACGAGTGCGAGATCGTCGGCGTCGCACGCATCGGGACAGGCAGGTAGATCGGCACGTCGATCGTCAGGCCGGAGGTCTTTGCGCCCCAGCCGGGCATGATCGCGTTGTTCGTGCCGCGGATGACGTCCTGAAAATAGCGCTGGCAAAGGTGCTCCTCGATGACGTAGGAGCGCACCTCGCGCGGGGTCGCCTGATTGCCCTGCTCAAGCTGCAGGGCGTAGTCCATGGTGACGTTTTGCGCCGCCGTGCTCTCGGTCCAGAGGAACACGATCAGGTTGTTCATGGACGAGCCGAGCGTGCCGGTGACCTTCGTCAGGTCCGTCATGGTGTTCGCCGACAGCGCCAGCGAGCCGACCGCCGTGACGGTGAGGTTCGATGACAGGAAGAAGTTGCCGGCGGTGTAGGTGCCGCTCGTCCAGTCGTTGACGACATCGGAGGTCACGCTGTCGGCCGTGCCGGTCCATTCGAGAATGGCATAGCGAAGGGTCGCCGCCGCCGAGCAGCGCACCCGGCCCGAGAGCGTCACCTGCTCACCTCGGAGATGCTTGCAGTTGATGGCCTCGACGATCTGCGAGACGCCCATGCGCTGCGCCGAGGCCTGGCTCTGCGTCATCCGCATCATGTACGGCAGGCCGTTCTCGACGTCGGTGAGGGTCGAGACCGCGACGGCGCCTGTCTGGGTCAACACGTTCCAGCGGTCGTGCCCGTAGGTGTCGTCGGCATTTGACG
>VFQR01001825.1_pt1 | contig 14816 bp, 12 predicted proteins | sample 3512321 | NCBI WGS metagenome assembly VFQR01 (sample SAMN10412374, study PRJNA504923) | tailings metagenome | isolation source: Relicate 3 Philex TSF1 revegetated site | place: Philippines: Tuba, Benguet | collected 2017-08-29
AAGCGGGACGGAAGACTCCATAGAGAAGGGCCCGCGGCATGCCGCGGGCCCTTTTTCATGGACCGAACCCAGTAGCTGCTGATCAGATGGCGCCGACGCGAGTGCAGAGGTCGACGGTGACCTGCTGATATTCGGCGCCGGGGTTCAGCTCGAGCTCGTCGCAGGCGGCACGGATCTGGTCCTGATCCTCGACGGCAAGGGCCGACCAGGTCGTCGTGAACTCTTCCTCGGTCACGAGCGCAGTCCACGCATCGTCGATGAAGAAGCCGCGCATCACGTCTTCGTGCTCGGAATACAGGCGGCTCTCGGTCTCCGTCGACCAATGCTGCTCCGCGCCGGCCAGCGAGCCGCCCTGGTTGGCACCTGTTGCACCGGTCGTCTGCGCAAAGGCCGAGCCGGAGAATGCGGCGATGGCCGCGGCGGCCAGAAGTGTCTTCATACGCATGATGTTTCCCTTTCCAATTGAATTCGTGTCACCGAAGGGTGAGCCATCCAAACTGCCGTAGGGGCGGGTTGTTCCGACAGGATGTGAAGCACAGGGCACGGCCTGCCGCGCCCCGCCTTTGCGGGCGCTCCCTGCCGGCCAAACCGCGCTATTAGAGGGCTTGCCCGTGGGCGTCCGGAGACGGCCCGCGGATAGAAAATTGAAGGAGACGCCGTGGATATCGACCGCAATCGGATCACCCTCGCGAACTGGCGCGGCCATCCGCAGTCGCGCTGGAGCTTCCGGAACGTCTGCGAACTGGTGCCGTGCGCCGTCATTTCACATGAGCGAGCAGAGGCCGGCGCGGAGGGGCCGGGCACGGGTCTGATCGAGCGCCTGACGCTCCGCGATGCATCCGGCACCTCCCTCCCCTGCTTCGGTCTTCTCGCCGCACGTCATACGGATTCGCTGTGGATCCTCCGCGACAGCAAACCCCTGGCCGAATGGCACGCGCCGCATTCCACGGCCGCGCAGCCGCACATCGTCTTCTCGATTTCCAAATCCTTCACCGGGCTCCTCGCCGGCATCGCGGCAGCCGATGGCGCGCTCGATCCGGAGGCTCCGGTGACGCGCTACGTGCCGTCGATGGCGGGCTCCGCCTATGATGACGCCACGGTCAGGCATCTCCTCGACATGACCGTCGACGTCGACTTCGACGAGGACTATGCCGATCTGGGCGGACCCTTCGACCGCTACCGCCGCGCCATGCTGTGGAACCCCGAGCGGCCCGGGACCGAGCCGGAGACGATGGAAGGCTTCCTCGCCTCCCTTCAGGCGACAGGCGAGGGCCATGGCCGCCGCTTCCGCTATGCGTCGCCAAACACGGACCTGCTCGGCCTCGTCATCGAGCGCGCGACCGGTATGCGGCTGCACCGGTTCCTGCGCGAGCGGCTCTGGCTGCCGCTCGGAGCAACCGATCCCGCCTATGTGACGATCGACCGGGTCGGCACCGCACGGGCGGCCGGCGGCATCTGCGTCAGCGTCCGCGACCTCGCGCGGCTTGGCCAGATGGTGCTGGACGGTGGTCGCGGCGCCGACGGGCGCCAGGTCGTACCCGAAACTTGGCTGGCCGACATCGCCTCCGCAGGGGATCGCGCGGCATGGGTCTCCGGCGACTTCGCCGGGATGTTCGACAACGGGCGCTATCGCTCCTGCTGGTACGACGTCGGCGATGGCCGCGGAACGCTCGCCGCGGTCGGAATCCACGGCCAGTACCTCTGGATCGACCGCGCCAGCCGGCTTGTCATAGCGCGCACCGCCTCCCGGCCGCTGGCGAGCGACGACGCAGAGACGGCTGCCGATATCGCGCTGATGTCAGGCCTCGCGCAAGCACTCGCAGCCGCCTAAGAACTGGGCAGATTGGAGGGTCGCCTTCGCCCGAAAGGGGCGGAGTCGGTTCGTTGCCTCGTTTTGCGCCATCTTCTTGTTGCGCCGGCGCAACAGTGCCGCGCCTGCAACTTGCCAGCCTCGTTCGCCCGATTGCCTGTCGCCACGGCTGTTGCATAGTGGAGTCAAGGGTTGAGTCGGCCGGGGGATGGAGAGGTCGAAGCTTCTCGGATTGAAGCCGCATTCCGGAAGGGGGATCGTCTATGAAGTATCGTTTCCTGGCCGCCTTGGCCGCCTGCTCCATCATGGGAGCGACCGTCGCCAACGCTGCCGACGTCTACACGCCGCCCGTCTATGCCGACGAATCGATCGGCTCCGCCATCGACATCGCCTTCGGCGTGACCTTCACCACCAGCTACGTGTCGCGCGGCTACGATTATTCGCGCGGACCGGCCGTCCAAGGCTATGTCGAGGCCTCCTACGACTGGGCATATGTCGGTATCTGGGGCTCGACGGTGCGCGGCCCGCTCGTCGATCCGGACCGGTTCGAATACGACATCTATGGCGGCATCCGGCCGACCTTCGGCGATCTCGCGCTCGATTTCGGCTATGTGCACTACTTCTACAACCGCTCCGGCGAGTGCTGCGGCGAGCTCTATGCCAAGGCCAGCTACACGATCCAGGACTTCACGCCGGGCGTCGAGTTATACTACGACCCGCGCAACGAGACGTCCTATGGCGCACTGACCGCCAGCTACGCGCTCCCCAACGACTTCTCGATCTCGGGCGGCGTCGGCACCAACTTCCGCCGCAACGTCGACTGGAACGCCGGCGTCTCCTACACCTATGCGGAAGCGGTCACGTTCGACCTCCGCTACTACGGCTCGAACCGGCACGACCCGGACATGTTCAGGTCGAAGTTCGTCGCCTCGATCTCCTTCGACACCTCGCTTTCGGCTATCCGGAACTGGGGCCGCTGAAGAACGCACTCTCCTCCCAGTGTCAGTGGCCCGGCTCTGCCGGGCCTTTTTTTCGGCCGGAGCCACCTTGCGGCGGGTAAGGCCAGGTGCCAAGAAACCGGCTCCCGTTGATCGAAGCCATCCCATGGCCCACACGATTCCATTGACCCCGCTTGCCGCGACGCTTCCCGACACCGTCCCCTTCGTCGGGCCGGAGGCGCAGGAGCGGAAGCGCGGCCGCCCGTTCCGCGCCCGCATCGGCGCCAATGAGAACGGCTTCGGGCCGTCGCCCGCCGCGGTCGCGGCCATGCGCGCGGCGGCGCCGGAGATGTGGAAATACTGCGATCCCGAGAACCACGAGCTGAAGGCGGCGCTTGCCGCCCGCTACCGCATCTCGCCGGCGGAGTTCGCAATCGGCGAAGGGATCGACGGCCTGCTCGGCCTCACGGTCCGGCTCTTCGTCGAGCCGGGCCAGGCGGTGGTGACCTCGCTCGGCGCCTATCCGACCTTCAACTACCACGTCGCCGGCTTCGGCGGGCGGCTCGTCACGGTCCCCTACCGGCAGGACCGCGAGGATCTCGAAGGCCTTCTCGAGGCTGTGCGGCGCGAAGAGGCGCCGCTCGTCTATCTCGCCAACCCGGACAATCCGATGGGCAGCTGGTGGCCGGCGGGCGATGTGGCTGCCTTCATCGACGCGCTGCCGCCGATGACCATGCTCGTCCTCGACGAGGCCTATGGCGAGACGGCTCCGGACGGCACCATGCCGCCGCTCGACACCTCGCGGCCGAACGTCATCCGCATGCGCACGTTCTCCAAGGCCTACGGACTGGCGGGACTGCGCTGCGGCTATGCGATCGGCCATCCGGAAACGGTCCGCGCCTATGACAAGGTCCGCAACCATTTCGGCATGACGCGGATGGCCCAGGCGGCGGCGCTCGCGGCCCTGTCGGATGGGGATCATCTTGCATCCGTCATCGCGCAGACGGCCGCGTGCCGTGTCCGCATCGGCGAGATCGCCCGCGGAAACGGGCTGTCCCCCCTCCCTTCGGCCACCAATTTCGTCGCGATCGACTGCGGCCGCGACGGCGCCTTCGCGCTTGCCGTGATGCAGGGGCTGATCGCCCGCGACGTCTTCGTGCGCAAGACGATGGCGCCGGGGCTGGACCGGACGATCCGCATCAGCGCGGGCCCTGATCCCGAGATCGACCTGTTCGAGGAGATGCTGCCGCAGGCGCTGGCCGAGGCCGGAAGGCTCGACTAGACGGGCGGCGTGCCGATCTGCCTCACCTCGACCGCACCATTGCTGCCAACCCTGCGTCGGCCGCCCGGCGGACGCCGAAGCCTTCTGCAAACCGACAAACAAGTCGGGCTTCGCCGCGGCGCTTCAGGCCGCCTCTTCCGCGACGTCGCCCGGCACGTAGTTCAAGATCGGCGAGAGCCAGCGCTCGACCTCCCCGACATCCATCTTCTTGCGCCGCGCGTAGTCCTCGACCTGATCGCGCTCGACTTTGGCGACGCCGAAATAGTAGCTGTCGGGATGGGCCAGATAGAGCCCCGAAACCGACGAGCCGGGCCACATGGCGTAGCTCTCGGTGAGCTTCACTCCGATGGCCCCCTCAGCATCTAGCAGGCGGAACAACGTCTCCTTCTCTGTATGGTCGGGCTGGGCGGGATAGCCGGGCGCCGGGCGGATGCCGGCATAGGCCTCGCCGATCAGTTCCTCGTTGGTGAGGTGCTCGTCGGCGGCGTAGCCCCAGAACTCTCGGCGGACGCGCTCGTGCATCGCTTCCGCGAAGGCTTCGGCGAAGCGATCGGCCAGCGCTTTGACCAGGATCGACGAATAGTCGTCGTTCGCCCGCTCGAAGCGCTCGGCGATCGCCACCTCCTCGATCCCGGCCGTCACCACGAAGCCGCCGACGAAATCGGGCTTGCCCGTATCCCACGGCGCGACGAAATCCGACAGCGCGACATTGGCCCGCCCCTCGCGCTTGGCGAGTTGCTGGCGCAGCGTGTGCAGCGTGGCAAGCTCCTTCGTCCGTGCCTCGTCCTCGAACAGGCAGATGTCGTCACCCACCGCATTGGCCGGCCAGAAGCCGATCACGGCCTGCGGCCTGAACCATCTTTCGGCGACGATCTTGTCGATCATGGCCTGCGCATCGGCAAACAGCGAGCGCGCAGCTTCGCCCTGCTCCTGATCCTCCAGGATTTGCGGATAGCGGCCTTTCAATTCCCAGGTCTGGAAGAAGGGAGTCCAGTCGACATAGCGCGCGAGCTCGGCCAGGTCCCAATCCTCGAAGACGCGCGTGCCGAGGAAGGAGGGCCGCACCGGCTCGTAGGCGTTCCAGTCGACCTTGAAGCGGTTGGCGCGCGCCGCCGGCAGCGGCAGGCGGGCCTTCCTCGCCTCGTTGCGCGAATGGGTCTCGGCCACCTTGCGGTATTCAGCCCGCACGGTCTCGATGTAGCTATCCCTCGTCTGCTTCGACAGAAGGCTCGACACCACGCCGACCGCGCGGCTGGCATCGGTGACGTAGATCGCCTGGCTCTTCTTGTATTTGGGATGGATCTTGACCGCCGTGTGCACGCGGCTGGTCGTCGCCCCGCCGATCAGGAGCGGCAGGTCAAAACCCTCGCGCTCCATCTCGGAAGCCACATGCACCATCTCGTCCAGCGACGGCGTGATCAGGCCCGACAGGCCGATGATGTCAACATTCTCCTTGCGCGCCGTCTCCAGGATCTTCTGCGCCGGCACCATGACGCCGAGATCGATGATCTCGTAATTATTGCAGGCCAAAACCACGCCGACGATGTTCTTGCCGATGTCGTGGACGTCGCCCTTGACGGTGGCGAGCAGCACCTTGCCGGCATTCTCGCGTTTTCCCCCGGCCTCCTTCTCCGCCTCCATGTAGGGCAGGAGCACTGCCACGGCCTGCTTCATGACGCGGGCCGACTTGACCACCTGCGGCAGGAACATCTTTCCCGAGCCGAACAGATCGCCGACGACGTTCATGCCATCCATCAGCGGCCCTTCGATGACGTGCAGCGGGCGCTCGGCTTTCTGGCGCGCCTCCTCCGTGTCCGCCTCGATGAAATCTGTGATGCCGTTGACCAGCGCCTGCTCCAGCCGCTTTTCGACCGGCCATTCGCGCCAGGCCATGTCCTTTTCGCGCGCCTCGCGGCCGGCGCCACCCTTGTAGCTTTCGGCCAGTTCCAGCAGCCGCTCGGTCGCGGTCCCCTCGCCCTTCGGCTTGCGGTTGAGCACCACGTCCTCGCAGGCCTCGCGCAGTTCGGGGTCGATCGTCTCGTAGACGGCGAGCTGGCCTGCATTGACGATGCCCATATCCATGCCCGCCTGGATGGCATGGTAGAGGAAGACCGAGTGCATGGCCTCGCGCACCGGCTCATTGCCGCGGAAGGAGAAGGAGAGGTTCGACAGCCCGCCGGAGACGTGGACGCCCGGCAGGTCGCGGGTGATCTCGCGGGCGGCCTCGATGAAGGCGATGCCGTATTCGTCGTGCTCCTCGATGCCCGTCGCCACCGCGAAGATATTGGGATCGAAGATGATGTCCTCGGGCGGGAAACCGGCCTCCTCCGTCAGGAGCTTGTAGGCGCGCTTGCAGATCTCGACCTTGCGGTCCTTCGTGTCCGCCTGGCCCTCCTCGTCGAAGGCCATGACGACCACCGCCGCGCCGTATGCCCGGCACAGCCGCGCCTGCTCCAGAAAGGCCGCCTCGCCCTCCTTCATGGAGATCGAATTGACGACCGCCTTGCCCTGCACACATTTCAGCCCGGCCTCGATGATCTCCCATTTCGAGGAATCGATCATCACCGGCACGCGCGCGATGTCGGGCTCGGCCGCCACCAGGTTGAGAAAGTCGATCATCGCCTGCTTCGAATCGAGCAGACCCTCATCCATGTTGACGTCGATGATCTGGGCGCCGTTCTCCACCTGGTCGCGCGCGACCTCGAGCGCCGCGTTGTAGTCGCCGGCCGTGATCAGCTTCCTGAATTTGGCCGAGCCAGTGACATTGGTCCGCTCGCCGACATTGACGAAGGGAATCTCCTTGGAGAGCGTGAAGGGCTCGAGCCCCGAAAGCCGCATCAACGGCTTGTGCTCGGGAATGGCGCGCGGAGGATATTTCCTCGCCATCTCGGCGAGCGCAGCGATGTGCTCCGGCGTGGAGCCGCAACATCCGCCGATGATGTTGACGAGCCCCTCGGCCGCGAACTCCTCGATCTGCGCGGTCATCTCGGCCGCGTCCTGGTCGTATTCGCCGAACGCGTTGGGCAGGCCGGCATTGGGATATGCGCAGACAAGCGTATCCGCCACGTCGGAAATCTCGGCGATATGCGGACGCATGGCGTCGGCGCCCAGCGCGCAGTTGAGGCCGACCGAGACCGGCCTGGCATGGGCCACCGAATGCCAGAAGGCGGTCGGTGTCTGGCCCGAGAGCGTGCGGCCGGAAAGGTCGGTGATCGTGCCGGAGATCATGATGGGCAGATGGATGCCCTTCTCGCGAAAGATTTCGTCGCAGGCGAAGATCGCCGCCTTGGCGTTCAGCGTGTCGAAGATGGTCTCGATCAGGATCAGATCGGCGCCGCCGTCGATCAACCCGCGCAACTGCTCGCCATAGGCAAGCCTGAGATCGTCGAAGGTAACGGCGCGGTAGCCCGGATTGTTGACGTCGGGCGAGATCGAGGCCGTCCTGTTGGTCGGCCCGAGCGCGCCTGCCACGAAGCGGCGCCGGCCGTCCTTCTGCATGGCGCGGATACCCGCGCGGCGCGCCAGCCGGGCACCGTCGCGGTTGAGCTCATAAACCGCCTCCTCCATGCCGTAGTCGGCCTGGGCAATGGAAGTCGAGGAGAACGTGTTGGTCTCGATGATGTCGGCGCCGGCAATCGCGTAGCGATAGTGGATCTCCTCGATCGCCTTGGGCTGCGAGAGGTTGAGCAGATCGTTGTTGCCCTGCTGGTGGCAGGCGCAGCCCTCGAAGCGCGCGCCGCGAAAGGCATCCTCGTCGAGCCCGAGCCCCTGGATCTGCGTGCCCATAGCGCCGTCGAGCACCAGGATGCGCTCGCGCGCCGCAGTCATCAGCGAGGCTCGGATTTCCGCACCGTCGCGCGGGGGTTCCTGCGGGCCGAACAGTCCGTCGAGGCTCGTCACGCGTCACCCTCTCACAAACCTGGAACTGACGAATGCTCACATAAGGATATCTTTATGTCAACATGGTCCGCATGAGTGCTCGACCGGTGCCTTGTGTTGGCGGCTCAACCGGAGTTGCGTAAGGGCGGCGACCATCTAGACTTGACCTTGATGGGCACCAGATCCACACGAGACGCACAGGGCGTCGCGAGCGACGCGGCCACCTTGCGGTTCTACGCGAACGAAGCGCCCGTCTATGCCGCGAGCGGTCAGGGATCGGTCAGCCGCTGGCTGGCCGGCTTCCTGGCACTGCTTCCGCCCGGTGCAAGGATACTGGAACTCGGCTGCGGTGGCGGTCGCGACGCCGAGGCGATGATCGCGGCGGGCTTCGAGGTCGATGCGACCGACGGGACACCCGAGATCGCCCGAAAGGCGGAAGAGCGTCTCGGGCGCCCGGTTCGCGTCCTCCGATTTGACGAGATCGACGCCTCCGAGAGGTATGACGCCGTCTGGGCGAGCGCGAGCCTGCTGCACGTCCCGCGAGATGTGCTGCCGCAGGTCCTCGGTTCGGTCTTCGATGCCTTGAAGCCGGGCGGGCTTCATTTCGCGAGCTACAAGGGCGGCGGGACAGAAGGCCGTGACCGATTTGGGCGCTACTTCAACTATCTGTCCCGACAGCAGGTGGAAGACGCCTACGGACGATCGGCCTCTTGGGAGGTCATTTCCGTAACCGAATATCGCGGCGGCGGCTATGATGGCCGGCAGGGTCCCTGGACCGCGATCACGGTCCGCAGATCCGGCCGGAAGAACGAGGCCCCCGCGCATTGAGGCATGGAAAACCTGCCGCTGAATCCCGACATCTCCCTCCGCTTCGAATCCAGGCTTGGCGCTTCCCGCGAGCAGGTATGGGAATGGATCACCTCCGTGGACGGCATCCAGGCCGAGATGCGGCCCCTTCTGCGCATGACAGCGCCGGAGGGCCTGCGCTCCCTCAACGACATCAGGATCGTGTCGGGCGAACCCATGTTCAGGAGCCGCATCTTCCTGCTCGGATTCATCCCGTTCGGCCATTCCGACATGACGCTCGTCGAACTCGATCCAGGGCGGGGCTTCGTTGAACAGTCGCCGATGCGATCGATGGAGAAATGGCGGCATGAGCGACGGATCGAGCAGGCTCCCGACGATCTCCGGGCGGTGGTGCTGGTGGATCAACTCACCTTCCGCCCCCGCTTCGCGCGGCGGCTTGTCGAATGGTTCATCCGACGCGTCTTCGAGCACCGGCACAAGGTGCTTCGCGCAGCGCTCGGAGGCTCGCAAGCTCTAGCCCCTCGCTGACATCCTCCTGCGCCGGCAGGGGCCCTCGGTGTCGCGACCACTGCCGGTAGTTGCATCCTGCCCTTGCGTCATCTCTACCGTTAACGGGCCGGTGAGCAACTCCGCGTAACGATGCACAACGTATGCGCAGGACTCCCTCCCAAGGCACCCTTCATGCCCGAAAAGCTCTCTCTCCTCCTGTCTCGCCAGATCCTGGTCGTGGTGACGATCGCGATCCTCGTCCCTCTGGCGCTCGCCACCGGCTTTGGCCTGTGGGCGGCGCGCCAGATCGACGCCGACGGCCTGGCGCAAGAGCAGCGCCTGGCCACGGGAGGACTGAAGGAGGCGATCGACAGCATCGCCGTCGAGCAGGACACGTCTTCGGTATGGGATGAGGCTGTCCTGCAGGTCGCGGCCGGCGACCAGGAATGGATCGCCGAGAACCTCGCCGACTGGATCAGCGACTATTTCGGCCACGAACGCGTCTTCATCCTCGACCGCAACGACGTCGTCGTGCGCGCCGTCGAGCAGGGACAGGAGGCCGATGCCGCGCTGTTCGACCAGGACGGCGCCATCTACGCCGCACTGGTCGCGGAATTGCGCGCAGAGATGGCCGAAGCCTCGGAAGGCTCGCTCGATTCGACAGAGTCCGTCACGGGCCTCGGTGTCCTCGACATCGCCCGCCTGTCGGACGGCCAGGTCGCCGCGGTCAGCGTGCGGCCCATCGTGCCGAGCACGGACAGGGTTCAGCAGGCGCCGGGCACGGAGGCACTCCACGTCTCGGTGCGGCTTCTCAGCCCTTCCCTGATGCATCGGATCGGCGAGAAGTTCACCTTGAGCGACCTCTCTTTCGTCGAATCCGTTCCCGGCCCGGCCTCGATCGCAGTCCGCGACCGGGCCGGCAACGCCTTGGGCTACCTGACCTGGACGCCCGACCGGGCAGCCATGCGCCTCCTCCAGACGACGGCGCCGGCTCTCCTGGGCGTCCTCCTGATCGGCTGCGCGATCGTCGTCCTCCTCATCCTCATCCTGCGCAAGACTGCGGCGCGGCTGCTGGCGAGCCAGGCCCACGCGCGGCATCTCGCCTATCACGATCCGCTGACGGGGCTGCCCAACCGTGCGCTGTTCGAGGACCGGCTGGCGAGGGCGCTGCTGTCGCTGCGCGAGACCCGCAAGGCATTCGCGCTGCACTATGTCGACCTCGACCACTTCAAGCACATCAATGACACGATGGGGCATCCGGTCGGCGACGAGCTCATCCGGAACGTCGCGCGACGGCTGTCCGGCGTCGTGCAGCCGATGGACACCGTCGCCCGCATCGGCGGCGACGAATTTGCGGTGATCCAGCACCAGGCGCGCGACGATGCCGAGGTCGAAACCTTTGCCCGGTCGATCCTAGATGCCTTCGAGGAGCCGGCGGATATCGGCGGAGAACCGATCAAGGTCGCAATGAGCATCGGATCGGCACTTGCCGCGTCGCCCACTTCGGCCGACGACCTCATGCGCAACGCCGACATCGCGCTCTACGAGGCCAAGGCCGACGGGCGCGGGCGGATGAAGCTGTTCCAGGGCAACATGGACGAGCTCGTCCGCCAGCGTCGTGCGATGGAGCGCGACCTGCGGGCAACGCTCGCCAGTCGCGACGGGCTCTACATGATGTTCCAGCCGATCTTCGATCGTGAGGGACTGGCGATCGGGGCCGAGGCGCTCGCGCGATGGAAGCACCCGCACTTGGGACTCGTCTCGCCGCAGTTGTTTATCCGGCTGGCCGAGGAGCGCGGCCTCATCGAGCCGCTCGGCATGTGGGTGCTCGAAGAGGCATGCCGGGTTCTGAAGTCGACAAGCCTGCCCTGGCTCGCCATCAACATCTCGCCGCTCCAGTGCAACGACCCCAACCTGGCGCTCCGCATCACGGCGGCCCTCACGTCGGCCGGCATCAATCCGAGCCGCCTGCAGATCGAGATCACCGAAGGGGTACTGCTCGCCAACTCGATCGTGGTGCGCAACAATCTGGCGCAGCTGCGACAAGTCGGAGTGCGGGTCGCGCTCGACGATTTCGGCACTGGCTACGCCTCGATCAGCTATCTGCGCAATCACGGCATCGACAAGCTGAAGATCGACAAGTCCTTCGTGCACACGATGGCCACGGACCACGCGACGCGGAGCATCGTCAAGGCGATCATCGCGCTCGCACGGGCGATGGGAATGTCCGTGACGATGGAGGGGGTCGAGACCCTCGAGCAGCGGGATCATGCACTGCTCCTGGGGGCTGACGAATTGCAGGGATTCCTGCTGTCGCAGCCGGTCGCCGAGGCCGAGATTGCCGGCTTCTACCAGGAGCCGGAAGGCATCAGGGCCGTCCTGCGGGGCTAGCGGCCCCTCGCCCGCTGCGGTCGCGGGCGGAACGGATTTCCACCGCGATCCTTGTCTGATACCGAGTTGCGGCGACGCGGCGAGGTTCCCGATCGGGCCTCCGCTCCGACAGGGAGGACAGGCATGTACGACCGCACGATGGATTTCGGGCTCGGCGAGGACGTCGATGCGCTGCGCGAGATGGTGCGGCGTTTCGCGACCGAGGAGATCGCGCCGCATGCGGCCGAGACCGACCGCTCGAACGAGTTCCCAGCCGGGCTGTGGAAGAAGATGGGCGAGCTCGGTCTCCTCGGCGTCACGGCTGATCCGGCCTATGGCGGCTCGGGCATGAGCTATCTCGCTCATGTCGTGGCGATGGAGGAGATCAGCCGTGCCTCGGCCTCGGTCGGGCTCTCCTATGGCGCCCACTCCAATCTCTGCGTCAACCAGATCAACCGCTGGGGCACGCCGGAGCAGAAGGAGAAGTACCTGCCCGGCCTGTGCTCGGGCGACAATGTCGGCGCGCTTGCCATGTCGGAGTCGGGTTCCGGCTCCGACGTCGTCTCGATGCGGCTCAAAGCCGAGAAGAAGAACGACCGCTACGTGCTCAACGGCACCAAGATGTGGATCACCAACGGCCCCGACGCCGACACGCTGGTCGTCTACGCCAAGACCGATCCCGAGCGCGCCTCGCGCGGCATCACCGCCTTCCTGATCGAGAAGACGATGCCCGGCTTCTCGTGCGCCCAGAAGCTCGACAAGCTCGGCATGCGTGGCTCCAATACCGGCGAGCTCGTCTTCGAGGACGTCGAGGTCCCCTACGACAACGTGCTGGGCGAGGAGGGCAAGGGCGTCGAGGTGCTGATGTCCGGGCTCGACTACGAGCGGGTGGTGCTGTCGGGCGGGCCGCTCGGCATCATGGCAGCCTGCCTCGACGTGGTCGTGCCCTATGTCCACGAGCGCAAGCAGTTCGGGCAGCCGATCGGCGAGTTCCAGCTCGTCCAGGGCAAGCTGGCGGATCTCTACGTCACGACCAACGCCTGCCGGGCCTATGTCTACGCGGTCGCCGGCGCCTGCGACCGCGGCGAGACGACGAGAAAGGATGCCGCCGGCTGCATCCTCTATTCGGCCGAGAAGGCCACCCAGGCGTCGCTCGACGCGATCCAGCTCCTCGGCGGCAACGGCTACATCAACGACTACCCGACCGGCCGCCTCCTCCGCGATGCGAAGCTCTACGAGATCGGCGCCGGGACGAGCGAAATCAGGCGCTGGCTGATCGGCCGGGAGATCATGGGAGAAGGCTAGCGTTATCCCAGCAGCTCCCCGATTTGCCAACTCTGTCCCAACATGTCATTCTGGCAGGGTGATGACAGGAGGCCGTAGTGGCAGTCCCCAAAGGATTCGCGGAAGAACAGCTCCCCTTCGAACATGGAGCGACCGACCTGACGTCGGTCAAGCACGTGCGGCTGAAGATCGATTCGGCCGGGCGCGTGGTCATCCCCGCGCAGATGCGCGAGGCAATGCTCGTCAAGCCGGGCGACACGGTGACCGCGGAGGTGGTCGACGGCATCTTCCGCATCGTCTCGCCTGATGTCGCTCTTAAGCGCGTTCAGGCTTTCGCGCGCAAATGGAAGGCGGAGAACCCTGGCGTCGATCTGGTCGAAGAACTGATCTCCGAGCGTCGCGCGGAGGCACGTCGGGAGGACGAGCGGTACAATCGTCTTGAACGGGAGGCGAAAGAAATCGAAGGCAAGGCGGCGCGCTCGCGGTGACGCGGCATGTCCTTGATGCCTCAGCCGTGCTTGCGGTGATACGAGGCGAGCCTGGAGCGGATGTCGTGGCGGGTCGCATGGCCGGTTCGCTGCTGTCCGTCGTCAATGCCAGCGAAGCCATCATGCGCAGCGTCGAGAAGGGATTTCCGTTCGACGCGGTACAGTCATTGGTCGTCTACGGACAGGTCGAAGTGGTGCCTTTCGATTGGGAATTGGCCATGGCGACGGCCAGGCTGCGTCCATCGACCAAGAGCCGGGGGCTGTCTTTTGCCGACCGTGCCTGCCTCGCACTCGCCATTCGCGAGGACGCCACCGTCCTGACGGCTGACAGGGTCTGGGCCGACCTCGACCTGCCGTGCAGGATCGAGCTCATCCGCTGATGCCTTTGGCGAGGCATTTGCTGCCCGAGCGGGACGAGCGGCATCATCCCGTCGAATGCCGGCATCGCGGTTTGCCTCGCCCGCCATCCTCTGCCAAAACTTGCCGCATGGCACCTTCAGGCTGACATGAATCTCCAACGCCCCTTCGCCATGCCCTTCCCCTGGCTCGAGGGCTGGCTGCATCTCGCTGTCGGCGCGGTCGATCTTGTCGCCGTCGCCATCCTGCTCATCGGCACCGCGCGCTTCATGTACTGGATGCTCATGGGCGAGGTCGCCTCGCGCTCCGGCGAGCAGCGCCTCGAGCGCCAGAATCTCGCCCGCATCGAGCTCGGGCGCTATATCCTCGCGGGGCTCGAGCTCCTCATCGTCGCCGACGTAATCCGCACCGCGCTCTCCTTCGAGCTGGCGGGGCTCGTCTTCCTCGCCGGGCTGGTGCTCATCCGCTCGGCGATCTCCTGGTTCCTCGACCGCGAGATCGCCACTATAGAGCACAGGCGAAAGCACGACGCGCCCGAATAGAGGTCAATCCATGCCCGTCATCCGCTCCGAAACGTCGACCGCCTCCGACGCCTTCCGCGCCAATGCCGGCCGCATGAAGGCGCTCGTCGAGGACATCGCCGCCAAGGCGAAAATGGTCGAAGCGGGCGGCACGGAGGAGGCCCGCCGGCGCCACGTGTCGCGCGGCAAGCTCCTGCCCCGCGAGCGCCTCGCTCAGCTTCTCGACACCGGCGCGCCGTTCCTCGAGATCGGCCAGTTCGCCGCCTTCGACATGTATTCGAAGGACATCGCGTCGGCCGGCATTATCTGCGGCGTCGGCCGAGTCGAGGGCCGCGAGGTCATGGTCGTCGTCAACGACGCCACTGTGAAGGGCGGCACCTACTATCCGCTGACCGTCAAGAAGCACCTGCGCGCGCAGGAGATCGCGGCCCAGAACAACCTCCCCTGCATCTATCTGGTCGATTCCGGCGGCGCCAACCTGCCCAACCAGGACGAGGTCTTCCCCGACCGCGACCATTTCGGCCGCATCTTCTACAACCAGGCCAACATGTCGGCCGCCGGCATCCCGCAGATCGCCTGCGTCATGGGCTC
>VFQR01001827.1_pt1 | contig 14799 bp, 13 predicted proteins | sample 3512321 | NCBI WGS metagenome assembly VFQR01 (sample SAMN10412374, study PRJNA504923) | tailings metagenome | isolation source: Relicate 3 Philex TSF1 revegetated site | place: Philippines: Tuba, Benguet | collected 2017-08-29
CGGGCACGTCCTTTGAGGCAGTCGCGGACGTGCCGGCGGACTCCCCCGGATCGACGCCCCGCATCAGGTCAGCTGTCGCCTTGATGAAGGGGGCCGCAGCGTCCCGGTGATGCGCCAGCAACAGTTCGAGGTTCTTGCGGGTGAACGGGACAGGCTCTTCAGCCGCATTCACGACATCTTCCCAGCCCGTTACCAGGTTGATTCGCGACAGGATTAACCGGGCATAGGCTTCGCCGTTGTCATCGTTGCCTGAGAAGGCCCGGGTACAAAGCTGGTCATCGGCCATCAGTTCGCCGAAGGTCGGCTGACGCATCAGGAGCGTGAGTTGACCAGTGGCCAATGTCAGCAACACTCGGATTGGTGTTTCGTTGATCGAGAGACAGAACATCTTTTCGGTTCCTTAATCGACCAGCCCCCGTTGCCGAAGAACGTCTTCGAACCGGGCGAGCTGGGTTTCTAACAGTGCGTTGATCTGGTCAGCCCAGGCGGGCGGGATCCGTGCCGGCAGAAGTTTTCGGAGCTTGTTGAAGGCGGCGGCATAGTTCGCGGCATATCGCAACTTCACGCGCCCACGTCGACCTCGCATCGATGCCGACGACTGCAGGCTGTTGACCAGGTTGCGGGAGCGGATCCCGATGACGCCGGCCAGCAGCCGCTCGGCGGGTTGCCACTGATCCCCATCGACTGACTCACCCCGCGACAACTGCTGGAACCGCTCCTGCTGCAGCTGCTTCAGGAGTTGTTCGACCGGTCGCAGCGACTCCCGGAAGAGTCGCTCCCACTCGGCCGCTGCGTCCTGGAACTGCTGAGGCAGTTCCGAAAGATCGAAGTCGGTCACGATTACGCCACATCGGCATAAGCGATCGAGATCCCGTTTCCTCCCGAGGTTTGGGGTTTCTCCACATCGAACTCCAGCGGCTGCTGCAGGATCCCGCGTTGCCGTCCGGTCTTGGCCGCTCGCAGAAACAACCTCGGCATCGTGATCGTGATTTGAGTCCAGTCAGTCTCCGCCGCTCCCGTCCCCATGTGGAGCCCCTTGAGAACGAGCGTGGCCGAAACTTCCTGCTCTTCCGGATTCAAGTCGCGAATCGCTTCTGACCAGGTATTGGTGATCTTGGGAGGGCTGAACGTGACCGTTTCCACCGTATCTCCCGCCGGCATCGAGATCGGTTCCGGGCTATTGAGATAAGGGGCCGTCAGGTTGTGATTCGTCACCAGACTGAAACCACCATAAGGAATGGCTGTTCCGCCCAGTGTCAACGTCGAGTCGATGAAGTCAAACTCGACCAGCTTCTTACGATCGAACGGTACGGCCGGAGCATTCCCGACATCCGTTTGGCCCTGCTGATCTCGACCCATGAGTGTCAGAGCCAATGTGATGGCTCCCCCCTCCTGGCCAGCGAGCGTGGCTTGATTGACCCGCAGGCCTCGATGCCGCTGGTTATCGACATTGAGACCTTCGTACCAGTTGGCGGATTTGCTGGCTCGAAACTTGGCTTCGGGACTCCCGAAGGCCCAGGTGAGCAGATATTCTGCCAGGCTGGGTAACCCTTCCGCCTGGCGAAACCCGAACAGGTTGGTGTTGAGGTTGCCGCTGGGCATGCCGCGAAACCGGCGGCCATGCTGCCTTTGACGGTAGCCGGTAAAAGGGGTCGCATTGCGGGTTTCGGCCACATATTCCACGTCGTAGGTATCGACGGGGAGATGAATCAGCGTGGCCGGTTCGGGATACTCGCCCCAGGTCGTTTCATCGACCAGAGCCAGGAAGGACTCCTGTCCCGTCAGAATTTGCAGATCAGTTGGCATCAGGAACTCCCTCCATGGAAGTAGTCGAGGTACACGGGCAACACGAGCGTGAGAGAGACTTTGAGAGCCTTGCGGGTGGGTTCCCCGGGCAAGATCACCCCCGAGATCTGGAATGGTCCCAGGGGTTCCGGCAGATGCCCCGTCACTTTGCGGACATAGGGGACACTGCTCCCCTCGGGAGCACTGCGGCAGATCGCCTGCAGGAGCTGGTCACCGAGGGTTTCGGCCAGGGTGAGTGATCCTGCCGGCAGCCAGAGGGAGATCCGGATCGAGAAGGGGCACTTCTGCAGCACATTCAGGATCTGCTCAACCGTAAAGGGTTGTGCCCACTCGACGGCGATCGCGGGGAGTTCAGCGAGTGACGGCCCCCCTCGCAGAAGGAGTTCTTCGGCATCGGCGTCACTCTTGAAGAGTCGCTGCCACTCGAAGCCTGCCGGCCAGTTCCAGTTCTCGATCGCTGCCCAGACCGCCAGCCGGGCTTGGGTGAGCAAAGCGGCGGGGGTGATCTCGACGGGTGCGGCCGGTGTGCCGGCAAGCAGCTCGACGGTGAACGTGAAGTTGGTCAGATACACGCCTGGGTTTCGCAACGACTCCCGATCCACCAGTGCAGGTTGCTCGATGTCGAGGATCCGGCCACCAGAGACGACGCGATCGGCCAGCCAGTCCCGCAGTTGCTGGGCCAGTCGGTCGAGTTGATCGATCATGGGACCTTGTGTGCCAGGAATACGACAGCCCAGGCCCACCCGGATGGTGTAATGCTCGAGGCTGCGGTCGGTTGTTCGACCGACTTCCTCCCAGTCCTCGCCATCGAACACGATCACGGGAGTACTGATCCCCGTGAAGGAATATGTGTCAATGTGCTGGCGATCGACGTTGAACGCCATTTCCCAGCCACCGGCGGGTGCATGTTCTGCAGCCACCAGCTGCAGCAGCAGGGCGTCAAGTGCGGCATTAATGCGTGCGGGGGTGGGCATGATTCAGAAACTTTCGTTGAAGGTGATTTCGGGCGAAATCACTTGGTTGTTCGACGCCAGCGGCGGTTCCACCAGGAATCGAACAGCCGATCAAAGGCGATAAAGCGGGATGTTCCAGGGCGTCGTCGCATGTCAGTAGGCCCAGTAGTAAAAGCACTGGCGGCCGTCGCAGTACCTGACCAAGCGTGGCTGCCGGGTGGCCGGAGCTTTGGAAGTAGTCGAGGCCTGCGGGGGCGTGCGGGCTGGCGTGGCAGCCGCTGGTTTCTCAGCCGGAGCGACGGCCGCTGGTTGACCTGGTGAAGGTTTTGCATTCAGCCGGGCCGCCAGTCGATCGAGGGCCGAGAAGTCGGTGGGTTCGCAATCACACAACGCATCGAGACAAGCCACAGGTGAAGCGGCGGCCGCCGGGGCGGGAGCCACGAGTCGATCGAGAGCGGCGAAGTCCACTTCGTTGGCGGCTGCCGGAGCCGTGATGTGAGCGAGGCAGAGAGCCGTGAGCACACAGAGTTGCCAGGCCAGGAGTTTGTAGGCATTCATTTCGCGTGATCCTTCAATAAGCGGTCGAGGGATGACCAGTCGACGTTGTCGGCCGGGAAGCCGGAGACATCGCTGATCGCATAGACTTCCCCACTGGGAGGCGTGCGTGAGTTGGGAGCCTTCAGATCGGCTTCCAACTGTCGGCGGGTGATCCAGAAGCTCGAATCGGGTTCATCGCCGAGTGGTTCGGGGTGATCGGTCGGCGGGTGGCTGTTGCGAACCAGGAAGTACTGGCGATCGGGATCGGTCGAACAGGTCCCGTCATACCCGAGAATCTCCATCGCATGGGCCCAGCTTCCCACACGACTGGTAACTTCTCGGCCGTCCCGTTGTTCATACGCCGCCGGACGAAAGGACGTGCCCCACAGGCAGGGATAGCCATTGCAGATCGCCCGGCAGACATCATCGGCGGTCAGACAGCGGTGATAATCGCCCGTCCGGGTTTTACCGAGTTGCATCAGTTCCGAGGGCGGCCCCGAACAACCCCAGCGGTCGGCCAGGCTGCCACTGTAGGGCTGCCCCGCTTCTTCCTTCGTGATGAAGCCGTACTTCTTCAACGCAATCACGGCGTAAGAGGGATGCGAGCCATTCTTCCCGCAGGGGATGTGCGGGGCCCCGACACTTCGCCGGGCCGCTCCGTACAGATAGGGCGGAAAGGGTTCGACGACTTTCTGCCGGCGGCCAGCCGCCACCTGAACGCAGATGCGATCGCGGATCGCGTGAGCCAGGGCAAAACTGGTGCAGTCTCCCGTCTGTTGAATTGAGACCGGCCACTGAGCCAGGAACGGCTTCTGGTCACCCTCGACAAAGAGAGCCGCTCGATCGAGGCGGGCCAGTTCCCGGGCATGGTTGCGCTGGGGATCATCATCGGCGGCGACGAACGGCCCGGCTGCCGGATGGAGTGCCTCGGCCACTTCCATGTGATCGGAAGGGAGGCCGAAGTTTTCGTTGACCACTTTCTGCAGCTCGGGAGCAATGAGCATCACGGGAGCGACACACAGGGCACCGGCCAGGGAAAGAATCGCCAGCAGGATGTGGAGCCAGAATTTTGAGTTTTTCATGTTGGTCTGTCCCATCCTTGGGCTGACGATTGGAGACACAAATGCAGTTCAACAGAGCGAGTGATTTCGGGCGAAATCAGGTCACCGATTCGAGGGCAATCGCGGCTTCCAGGAAGAGGGCCGCATAATCGAGGGGTGTCTTGAGCAGCCCCTCGCCATAGACCCGTTTGATTTCGGAGACGATCACCAGGAGCAGGGGTTTGTAATCAGCGGGGAGCTTCTCCAGAGCCGCTGCGAGTCGCTGAATGGCGGACGTCGGATCGAGGCTCCCCGCTTCCATCGCTTTGGCGGCCGCCCGGGCTTCACCAATCACGCCTGCCAGATCGCTCGCCCGGTTAGGCCGATTGATCGACTTCAGGGCGGCGGTCAATTTGGGGGCCACTCCAAAGGTTTTGGAGGGGGATGGTTCTGGAGGCGGTACCGGTTTGACGGGTTCGGGCTTCATGGGTTCCGGCTTCACTGGCTCGGGAGCAGGCGGTACCGGATCCGGATGGACTGGCTTTGGTTCCGGGGGCGGCGTCGGCTGCCGGCCGTCGACCACATATTGACGCGACGTCGTATCGACCCCGTGCTGATTGCTCACCGAGAGCGTGAGAATGTATGTGCCCGGGAAACCGGCGGCCGTGATATCGGTAGCCTCCGTGCTGCTGAGTTGCTTCCGGCCTTTGAGTTCTGGGGCAATCGTCCAGCGAACGTGTGTGGGTGAGTTCTCCGAACTCCTGGACGAGAATTCGAGGAACTCGCCGGGCTCTCCCCGGGTGGGCCCCGTGATCACTGCTCGAGGCGGACGACCGCTGGCAGCCACCTGGTCACAACCGACGAGGGACAGGCACAGCAGCAGAGCGATCAGTCCCAATGGCAACCACTTCACGCCAGGTGGCGCCATCGGCAGAACATGCGAACGCGATCGACCAAAGGTGAACGGGTTCGCCAGCAACGGATCAAGGGGAAAGGAGGGTGGCGAAGACATCGCGGCCGGAGTGCCGCCGTTGTCGTCATCATCCCCGCCATCCGATTTGCCATCTCCATTTCGCAACCTGGTGAGATAGTTCACCAGCACCGGCGCAAACGCGGCCACCAGCGGTGAATAGACACCGAAGTCGGTCGAGGTGAGCCATTGGCCGAGATAAGCAATCAGGGCCCCCGACAGGCCCAAGAGAAACGATTTCACCATCGGGGGTGGTGAGGGAATTTTCAGGAAATTCATAGGACAGGCTCCGAAGAGTGGAGGACAGTGGAGACTTTGAGCGATTGGCCGGTGCCATCGGCGAATTGATAAGCCTGCTGGCTGCCGGCAGGGGGCGTGACATGAAACACACGGCGAATACCGTTCGCGATGTACTCAATTCGGTCGCCCGCCCTCGGCAGGAACGGGAGCCCACCGTTCTCGATGGGGCCGAACTTGAACACAAAGAGGACCGTGTCGAACTCGATCGACAGGCCCAGGGCGGCGAGAGCCGATTGAGCCGAACTGCTCAGCATGGCCCGCAGCTCCAGGGCCTGCTCCTCCCGCCGGTACGTGACCAACTCGCTGGCGTGTTCTTCACGCTGCGAGGCGAGCCAGGCTCGGGCGTTTTTGAGCAGATTGGTTCCCATGAATTGCAGCCATCCATGCTGAGCAAGTGAGACGAATGAACGCTTCGGTGAGACGAAAAAGCCCGGCGGAGAGACGGCGGTCGGAACCAAGTCCGTCCGCCGGGCACATCATCGCGGCGGCCCTTCTGTAGCGAGCCCGTCGCGAGTTGGTTGGATTACGTGTTGGGCAGATGCAACACGAGCATCGAGGTGGCCCCGGTGGCCCATCCCCCAACCGCTGTGCCGATCCGCTTGTTGGTGCCACTGTCGGCAGCCGATGTGCAGGCCACGTCGGCCGCATCCCAATAGACCACCGCTCCATCGGCGAACGTGGACGTGTCCTTGGGCACCTGGTACACACCGCCGCCAGCCGCCAAGGCACCCGGCATATTGGCGGGGATCTCGTGATGAGCGATCCGCACATCATTCCCCACCACCACGACCGCTCCGGCCGCAACAGCGGATGAAGGGGTATGATCGAGGACAATGGGATCGCCATATTTGAACATTGCTGTGGCCATCGTGGCCTCCTGATGAGAAGTAAAGAACTCGAACAGTGACAACCCACCCATCGCGGGGGAGCCATGCCGCCGAAACGGACACGGCTCCCCCTTCTCACAGGTAGTTACGAACAGTGATCACGCTCCGGCGTTCTTCATGCCGGCGTAGTGATCAGCCAGAGCGACGCCGAGGTCGTAGTAGCCCCGCATGCCAAAGCCGAGGGAATCGGGAGCCAGTTCCACCTGCTCGATGACCGGTTGTTCCTGGCCATTGAGGAACACGACCTCGATCGTCGAGATGTCGTTCGGATCGGCGAGCAGGTACCAGGCCGTCGTGCTGCCACCCAGCGTGGTATCCGCCAGGTAAGGACTCATGACGGGGGTCTTGTTGTACTTCCCGGCATGGGGGTTCGCTGTGCCGAATTTCTTATCGGCCCCCGTGTCCCGCAGCTCGGACGAGTTGAGCAACTGGCGAGCGGGCGTTTCCACAGCCGGTGGTACCAGCAGGATCTTGGGAGTGATTCCCAGGAGAGCCTTGGTCTTCAGGTGCTTGCGGGTGTTCATCAGGGTTTCGGCCGCCGTCAACGCATCGACGGAGAAGGCCGAACCGGCCCCGGTGAGGATATTCCCGTTGGCGGTCTTGAAGAAGTTGCTGTTGGAGTTGAAGGCCATCCAGAACACTTCATTCAGTGCCAGTGCCGCTCCTCGTCCAAGCAACTTTGTCACGGCCTGCAAAGCCCCCATGTCGTCGTTAATCAGATCCTGCCGATCAATCGTCAGGATCTTGGCGTGCGTCTCGGCCCGGTTGGTGTAGGTTTCGTCCGAGAGCGTGCCATGCTTGATCTTCTGGCCACGACCCAACTTCTCGAACTTGAGGTCATCAACCAGGCGGATGCCATGGATCGTCTTGAAGTCCGTGACAGGTTTGATTGAAGCAATGGCTCGCCACGACTGATCCACGTGCAGGAACGCTTCCCGCACGAACTTGTTGGCTACATCCATGAAGATGTCGCCCAGTTCGCTGGTCGAGAAGGCCGCTTTCATGACTGCGGTCTCATAGCCACGGAAGCGAGTTCCGTCGTAGCCATTGGCCTGAGCGGCTTCGAGGCAGAGTTCCTGGAGGCCAATCCCCCGTCGATACTTCTTGTCGGCGGCTTCCAGGACTTCTGGCTTGAAGTCTTTTTCGACAGAAGGGAGCTTCAGGGTTTTGCACAAAGCCGCTTTGATCAGCGTGTTGGAGTCGTAGCCACCCCGGCCGCTGGCATGGGGAGAAACGCCCTTGGGTCGTTCGGCCCGCATGACGGCCAGTTCCGTCTTTTCCTGTGACCAGTTCTCTTCAATCGCCTTGGCGGCAATCGAGGCATGCTTGCTGCCACAGATCTGGCGGATCGCGTTGATCCGCTTTTCATTGGCGGCATAGACCCGATTCACCCGGTTGAGGCCAGCCGTCAGCGTGGTCTTGGCACGTCGCTGTTCGAACGTGCTGGAGCCAGAGGCCTTGGCTTTCACCTTTGCCTGGCGGCCCTTGGCTTTGACGTTTGCTCCCTTGCGGCGGGCAGCGACCGGTTTTTCCTCTTCTTCGCCTTCGGCGGCCACCTCTTCCTCGGTGTCACCCTCGGCTTCGATGTCGTCTTCTTCACCTGCCGCCTGCATTTCGGCGTTGTAGGTCTGCTGCAGCTTCGCGCGACCATCTTCTGTCAGTGCATTGGGATCGATCCCAAGCGAGGCGAGCCATTCTTCAAAAGTCATGGGGATTCCTTTCCCTGCGGCGGATCCAATCACTTTGGCGGAGGCGCCGCCTTCGTCCGCCCCCAGTGCCACAAAACTCACTTCATCCAGACTCGACTTCCGGGCCACATAGAGCGGCCCCTCGAAGGTCTGGCCATTCACCACCACTTGCTCGCCCTCGGCGACTTCTTCGATGTGGGCCCAGAACGCACAGGCTCCAATCGAGGCCTCCCAGGGGAAGCCATTGCGTCCCGAGTCGCGAACTTCCACCGCGTCCTGGCCTGCTCCGGAGATGATTCCGGAAACGACCAGATTCGTTTCAGAAGCCACGATCTTCGTGGAATGACCGACGACGCGGTCGTGGTCATGCGAGCGCAGCATCGGTCGCTGTTGCGACTTGATCGACAGCCCCTGCAGATCGATCACGACTGGCAGATCGAACTCGGCCAGGAGGAGTCGGCTGCCGGTGTAGGCTTCCATCTCGAAGCGTGGCAGAGAGTTCTCCCCACCTTCGGCCGTGAACTTGACCGTCCTTCCTGTGGATCGTGCACGGAAAGAGATCTGGCCCTTTCTCGCTTTGACTTGGGAAGTCCTGGCTGGCTGGCGTTTACGCAGCTTGGCGGGCATTCGGTGCTCCTTCCGGTTGTGGGGCCACAGGCCGGGTGGTCGTTGAATAAATCACGTCCGCAATCCGGGTCCGGAGAGCTTCGGTGGTCATTGCCAGGGCCTTGGCCTGCTTCTCCAGTTCTCGCTCGAAATCGAGACCCCGCTTCGCGTACTCACGCGGCAACGTCGTCAGGCCCAGCCGCAGTTCCCGTTCGATGGCATCCGCGGTCTTGGCGGGATCAATGTCTTCATAGGGATCCCACTGCCAGGTGTGCGGCAGCCGCTCATAGGTGAGTCCGTACGGAATCAGCCGCAGCAGCCGGGCTTCCCGCGTCCACATTCGAAAGAGGGGTTCCAGGAGCATCAGCTCGTAATCGGAGCGATCCATGTCACAGGTCTTGTAATACACCTGGTGATCGAGCCGCCCGCTGGAATAGTTGTAACCCGACGAATCCCCCAGCGCGATGTTCTTCGGCATCGAGAGCGGTCGGGCCTGCTCACAGAGCAGGTGAGTTTTGAAATCGCCATAGAGACTGGTCGGCTGCTCCGCCTTGAGCTGGTTGATTTTCCAGCCTTCCGGCAGCCGCATCAGCATGCCGCGTTCCATCTCGATCGTGGTGAACGGGTCATCGTCCGATTCAGCCGGTTCCTCGACCGCCCCGGCAGTTTCCATGATCGCGGAAAGATTGGCGGCAGTTTCGGCGGCCTGGACAACGGCCAGTGTGTACCGCCGCATCATGGCTCCCAGGGGAAGCGAGGACATGATTTCGGGAAGGCCTCGATGCTGGCCCGGGCGCTCCACATGGAAGATGTGAGAAACATAACCGGCCGCCAGCGTGTCATGCTCCATCGTCGCCGAATAACTGAAGGTATCGCCGGGATGCCGCTTGAGGATGTTGTAGGCGACGACGTTGCCCCACTCGTCGAATTCGAGGCCATCGACCTGATTGATCGTCAACGGCTGCAGGAAGGGCGTCGTCAGCATCTCGGCTTCGATCGGCTGCAGATCGAGCTGGATCCCAGGGAGGCCCCCGTTGTTCTTGATGACTGAGATCCCTTCGCCATCCTGGCATTGAGCCAGCCGCATCGTCCGCATCTTGGGGCCGAGGCGGATCATCATCGACCACTGGGCAAAGAGAGCCTCCACCTGGGCGGCAATGTTCTTGTCTTCGTGGTGGATCTGCAGCCGCGGGCCGGAACCGATGACATCGTTGGCCAGGGTGCGGGTCATCCCCCGCAGGTAGGAGTTGTTGAAGATCTCGTGCCGGGCCCGGTTCCGGAGAATACGCCGTACGCCGGCGGAATTAGCAGCATCAGCCGAAAGGCCGTCCGCCATCCGCCAGTGCCGCATGTTGTCGGGAGTCATCTCGGCGGCGTCGTAACGGGCCTGCACAGTCGAGGACTTGCGCGTGGCGTACGCTCGCTGCAGTTCCTTGGCTAAACCACGCGAGGAGTCGCTGTCACTGGAGAAGGGACGCCCGAAGGCATCGAGAATGGTGGCCATCAGGCTGCTCCTGGTGGCCGAAACTTGAAGATCCGCAGCCCGCCCAGCTTTCGCCGGGCAGCCTTCTTCTGAGCGAGGTACTTGTCGACCTCGATCAGATCCTTCGGGTTGTGCTGCTGCATCGAGCCCGCCGCATCGGAAGCCTGCGCGGGTCCTTGCGCGACTTCAGCAATGCGGTCAGAAAGATCCGGTGTATCGTCGGGCATGTTCGCTTCCCTGCGAGCCTATCCGTCCGGTCGGGCGTGATTCAGGCTTGCAGGGTGGCGCTTGCGCACAACGGATCAAGAGTGATTTCGGGGAAAAGTGGAAAAAAGACTCACAGATACTGAAGATGGCACTTTCTGAATACGAAAGTGATGCTGCGTCATTCACCAGCCCAAATACTTACATTTTGAACGCAATTCAAACACACATCATTTGCCATACGCCAATATCCATCATCAACACGGGCAATATCGCCAATATTGAAGTTGTCGAGATTTCTTCTCTCATCCAAATATCTCTGATCAACTATTCCCCGGTTATGAACATGAATATTTCGCCTAAGTATTATCTCAATCAGACGTTCACTTTTATGTTCGGGCCCGACACAATCCACATTCCATTCATTCTGTAGAATGCTTATCAAGTCCCTAACATACCTCTTCTTCAACTGTTCGTTGATAATCTTGTTCCGTAGAACGTCGATACTCCCAGCATCCTCAAACTCTTGAAGAGAAATTTTCTCATTTTTTCCAAAAGAGCCAATAAGGTTAAAAAAGTCTTTGTTGAGCTTCAATCGAACCAGATCGAAAATCGCTGCATCAAACGCTGTCATTAGCAAGATAAATCCTTGCCGCTGAATCCCTACAACAGCTTCGCATCCCATCATCTTTGAAATCGATGCGATTCTCTTAAATTGAACAAGCAAGCCTCCCAAGATATCCATCTTTATGCTTACTCGGTTACATTTTACATATCGAATCGCTTCGTTAGCAATTATGAGCTGATCTATCGTTGTGAGACCATCCTCATCTGTTGAGGAGGTGTCAATCCCTTGCAGAAGCCTTTGCTCACATTCGGAGTACTCATTGTCATCTGGATCGTCAGGAAGCTCCTGTAAAGCATAGGCTAACCAATCATTGAAGAGACCGGAGTTCATTCCAATTGTAGAGTGAAGAGGTATATCGGGTTCAGCATTGTTTTTTACCATGCCATCAAGCATTGATTCAACATACGGGGTAACTCTATTGATGGCGATAACAAGTTTGTCAACATCTGTAGGCGTCAAATAGTTCTTTTCCGAAAAATCACTCACATCGAATAACAATGGAAGGCTATACATAGATAGTCGCTCATTCATTCTTGTCACATCGTACCAGTGAACGAGGCATTGCGCTGTCATGAAGTCAACATACTCATTAATTTCACCAACATCTTTCACAAATCGATTTAGTATGCTTGTGGCTGTGTAGCTGTTCATAGACTTGCGTCCTATTAGATTCTTGTTTGAAAGTATTGTGTCGCATACTAAAGTGGATGCTCGATCACCATGAGAAAAGGCCAGGGAAGGCCATGCTGCAAAAAGGCGACTACTGCTCTTTAAGTGTAGCTACTGGCGTGCGTTAACACTCGCATTTATGTCAGGGTGCTGGTATGGTGAATTCATGTCCTGTTAGGCGTTTTCGTGCGAGCCTAAGCACGGCATCCAACAATGGATCTGGCTTCAGAAGACTGACTTGAAGCAAATCGTACATTTACAAAGGCCTTTTATCATCCTTGATTCACCAATTTTCGGCTGTGACTGGTATGTCTCAGTGACAGTGTTTTCCCGTAGAAGCTCCACTTAGTGTGTAGGGTTTAAGAATCCCCGAAAGTCACAACAGCCGCACTTCGGGCATTCGAGGCCGAACTGCTCGCCGTCGTCCGCTTCTGGTTTCTGATTCATGCGGCCCCCCGTTTGTTCATCGAGAACTTCTTCCGCTTGCGAACAGGGGCGGCTGGAGCATGACCGGCCATCGTGATTCCCTCATACGAGGCGGCCACACAATTCCCGACCAGCGCATCCAGCAAGTGGTTTTCGCTGTTCGGGTTGGCCTTCCAGACCTCGATCGATTCTTCCCCGGCCGTTTCCACGCTCGGTGTTTCCCCGCGAATTTGCTCGATCAGCAGCTTGTGTTCATCGCGGATCTTGGGCCGGGTTTCACTCCCCGCCCGGGCACTGGCCCATTCTCCAAAGAACGCCAGGCAACCGGAGCCACCCAGGCTGACCCGCAGCCTTGACCAGAGGAACGTTTTCCAGAAGTTGGCATCGAAACTGAGGTGAGCGACGTTCTCCCGGCGGGAACTGTAAGTGAGCCGCCACTTGAACCCGAAGCGGTCTCCCTTCTCTTTGGCCGATTTCGTGGGCCGGAACATCGCGAGCTTGGTTTTTCCGACGCCATGACTCGGCCAGATGAGATCATGGAAGGGAGACTGCTTGCAGAACGATTTCACCAGGGCCGATGTGGGCCCATGGCTGGCATCAATCAGCACTCGCCGCAAGGCCAGGTCGGCGTCATCCTCCCGCTTCCAGCCACGCTCGAACATTTGCCGGGTGCAGGCATCGAGCCCCGCATAGAGGGCTTCCTCGAGGCTGACGGTGGCGGGCGGCCGTCCCTGCTCTTTGGCCCACCAGGTGATCAGATCCGGCCGGCACTGGCGTTTCAGGAAGTACTTCTTCGGCTGCGGGGGCCAGAAGCCGTAATCGACCAGATCGCCGGTGAAGCCATCGCCCCAGGCGACGACGCCCCAGTAGAGCAGATCCTCATGGACATCGACGAAGCCCGTCAGCAGGTGCGATCGAGCCGGGATGACACCCCGCACCAGGCCGTTGATCTTCTTCGCCAGTTCGTCGGCTTCGATGATGCGGGAGTCCTGGGCTTCGTTCTCCGGTTCGTTCTGAAACTCACTGAAGAAGGCATCCCGATCGCCAAAGAAGAGGTTGATGGCATTCTGGACGGCGGAGAGTTCATCGGGCTTGAATCGTTCTTCCCAGGCGACCTGGGCCCCGGCATCCATCTCAGTCCGTCGCTGGCGATAGAACTCGGTGGCCACGGCTCCATCGCCATCATTGATCAGGTCTTCCGATCGCAGCTGCCAGTACTGCTCCCACAGATCCATGCGTTGGGGAAAGTCATAGAGCAGTTTGCACCGGATCCCCCGCCAGTTGGGATGCTTCATCCGGTTGAGCATCCGGTCGGCCATGTCGCCTCGATAAACCACAGTGACAGTCATCAGGGCGGCCAGTGACTTCCCCGGAGCGGCACAGCCGAGAATGTCGGCCGAAACGACTTTCTCCCGGGTATCGCATTGAGTTTCACTTTTCGCGGAATCGCGGGTCTGGGGATCGTCGATCAGGACGACATCGGGCCGGGCGACTTCCCCCGATCGCAGGAGATGATTCGCACCACGGACCGCCCCTTTGATTCCCCCCACCTTGATGATGGCTCCCGAGGTCTTGGCATTTTGGATCGCCGGGCAGACCAGGATCGATTTCCCGTAACGAATGTAAGTCCGTTCCCCCTGGCACAACTGACCTTTGCACCGATTGGCCAATCCCTCCAGGGCCTGGATGGGAAAGGCGACTTCGGGGAAGTCTTCGCCCAGGGCCGGATTGGTTTCCAGCTCCTGCAGGATCTTCGCCAGGGATTCTTCCGCTTTGGTTTTGTCGGCCGCTACCAGCAGAGCAAAACGGGCGTGACCGTACAGAATCGCCCACAGCACCCCCCGCTCGCAGATCGTGGTCTTTCCGGTACCGCGGGGCATGGCGATCGCCTGCAGCCCGCCATCGAGAACGGCTCGCTCCACACCACTGATCACTTGCAGATGATCGGGAGACCAGCCCAGGAGAAACGCATTCGGGAAATAGGTTTCAAGAAAGAGTTTCAGATCTCGCTCGCAGCGAGACCGGCGATCGGGATTCACGACTTCCGGAATCGGGCCGATGTCGCGGGATTGTTCGCTCTGTTCGGCCTGGCGGGCGCGGGATCGAACCTTGTGCCGCTCGTAAGCCGCTCCCCGATTTTCGGCGTCCATGCCCACTCCCTTCCGAAATCGGGATCCTCGCGCGAAAGAAAGTGTGTCGTATCACTCGCCTGATCGAGCAGGAGTCGAAAACGTGCAAAGTTGCGGGAAGGACCCAAAAACTCTGGACGAAATCGCCAGCCCTGCGACAATGCCCACACAGGGGGAGAGCCAGCAGCATCCATGCCACTGGCTCTCAGGTGGGTTGTCGTAACGACGCGGATCATTCCGGCGCTTGCGCTGGCAGGTGTCAACAGCAACCCAGAGAACGAAGTCATGTCACAACAGAAAAGTGGGCAAGAAGCTCCGAAGCAAAAGCCCATCTACGTCCGCACGCAGCTGGGCTTTTGGGTACTGATCAGGCAGGCGGCCTTGAGAACAAGACATCCCGGCGGCATGAGCGGCTACGTCGGCGACCTGCTCCAAGGCCTGCGGCAACGGATCCAGGACGATGCCGACGGAGC
>VFQR01001828.1_pt1 | contig 14795 bp, 9 predicted proteins | sample 3512321 | NCBI WGS metagenome assembly VFQR01 (sample SAMN10412374, study PRJNA504923) | tailings metagenome | isolation source: Relicate 3 Philex TSF1 revegetated site | place: Philippines: Tuba, Benguet | collected 2017-08-29
CTCGGCGCCCGAGGTGCGCCGCGCCGGCGGGGATCAGGATGGCCAGAAGGGTGACGAGGTACGGCAGCATCGACAGCAAGAAGCCCATGTCACGCGCCGACAGGAGCCCGATGTCCCAACCCCGCGCCTTCGCCGTCGTCTCGAAGGAGATCATCGCTCCGAACAGGAGCGCACCCGCCACCACCCGGAACGGGCGCCACGCGGCGAAGATGACGACGGCGAGGGCCACCCACCCTCGACCGCGGGCGATGTCGGGCGACCAGGTCGGGGTGATGGTCAGCACCATGTACGCGCCCGCCGCACCGCTGATCGCCGTGCCGAGGACCGTGTACGCGAAGCGGATGCCCATCACGTTCGCCCCCACGGCGTCGGCCGTGGCCGGGCTCTCACCCACCGCCCGGGCAACCATCCCGTGCCGGGTCCGGAACAGCAGGAACCACAGCACCGTCGGGATCACGAGGTAGGCGAGGTACGTGATCGGGTCGTGACGCAGGAATGCGTCGACCACCTGGTTGCTGGAGAACGCCCCGCCGGGATCGAGCTTCGAGAAGCGGCTCGTCGTGGGGATCGGCGTGCCGGTGCGGTTGGTGCCCAGCTGGTTCGCGAGTCCGACTCCGCCGAGAGCGAGCGCCAGGCCGAGCAGCACCTGGTTGGCGCGAACCACCACCGCGCCGAAGGCGAAGAACGTCCCGATCGCCGCAGCTCCGAGCATCCCGACGAGGAAGGCCAGCCACGGGCTGGTGATCCCCCACGTCTGCGTGGCGATCACGGCGAACACTGCGCCGATGCCGATCAGGCCCTCCTGACCGAGGTTCAGCACGCCGACGCGCTCGTTGAGCAGCACCCCCGTGGCGGCGAGGACGATCACGGTGGATGCGGGCACCGCGGACGCAACGATGCTGAGGAAGGCGTTGTCGATCAGCCCGAGGATCACGTCGTCACCTCCGCCATCGGCTGCGGCGCCGGTTCGGCTGCGTCGACCGGGAGCGGCCGCGTGATCCGGTAGTGCGCGCCCATCTGGCCGACTGCGACGCCGACGAGCACGAGGCCGTAGATCCCGAAGATGATGTACACCGACAGGCCACGCGTCTGCAGGGCGATGCCGGCGTAGAACATGGCGGACACGAACAGCCCGGCGAGGAGCACACCGAGGAACGACGCCCCAGCGAGGGCAGCGACGATGAAGCCGGACAGCCCGTAGCTGCGTGAGAACCCGCCGCCGTTCAAGGCCTGAGCGCCCGGGGCGCCGGTGAGCTGGAGGAAGCCCCCCAGCCCGGCGATCGCGCCGGAGACCATCATCACGATGACGATCCGCTTGGGTACGTCGATGCCGGCGAACGCGGCGGCGCGCGGGTTGCCGCCGATGGTGTCGATCTCGTAGCCGACCTTCGTGGAGCGGAACACCAACCACAGCACGAGCGCGAGCAGCAGCGGCACGAAGAAACCCATGCTGACGGAGTTGAAGCCGGGGATGCGCGGCAGGGTGACCGGGACCGACTCCGTGGACTGGGTGACCTGCGACGCCTCGTCCCGCCAGAAGCCGAGCGACGCCCACACCACCAACTGCACAGCGACGAAGTTGAGCAACAGCGTCGTGATGATCTCGTTGACTCCCCAGTAGGCGCGCGCCGCAGCGGGCACCAGGATCCACAGGGCGCCGCCGACGATCGATCCCGCCGCCATGATCACCAGCAAGAGCCAACCCGGGCCGCCGAGGTTGATGCCGATCCCGCAGGCGAGGAAGGCCCCAGCGAGGAACTGGCCGTCGGAACCGATGTTCCACACCCGCATCCGCAGCGACAGCGCCACCCCCAGCGCGCACATCAGGATCGGCACCGATTGGACGGCGACGCCTTCGATGCCCCGCTTCGACCCGAAGACCGCATCGATGCTGTCGGCGAGCAGCGTGAACGGGTTCCGGCCCGTCAGCAGCAGCAGCAGCCCCGCCAGCGCGAAGCCTGCCACGGCACCGAGGATCCGGGCCATGGCGGTGCGCCGTGCCCCCGTGTCGAGGCGGCGCTCGAGCCGCATCCCGGCGATCACGAGGCCGCCTCGGCGCGGCCGCCCATGAGCAGGCCGACGTGCTCCCGGTCGAAGCTCGCCCGGTCGAAGACCCCCATGATCCGCCCCTCGTACATCACGGCGATGCGATCCGCCACCATCATGATCTCGTCGAGGTCGTCGGAGATCATCACGACGGCACAACCGGCGTCGCGCCGCTCGACGATCGCCGCCTGCACCTGCTTCGCGGCGAGCACGTCGAGCCCACGGGTCGGGTGCGCGGCCACCAGCAGCCGCCGCGCGACGAGCGACTCGCGCCGCGCCACGAGCCGTTGCTGGTTCCCGCCGGACATCTGCCCGGCGGGGGTGAGCACCGAGCGCGTCTGAACCCGCGCCGCTTCGACGATGCCGCGGGCGAAGTCGAGGACCCGCTCGCGGCGGAGGAGGCGTCTGGAGGACAGCTCGTCGGAGCGGTAGTGGCGGAGGATCGCGTTGTCCCTCACCGGAGCGGTGGCCACCATGCCGACGCCGATCCGGTCCTCCGGGATGTGCCCGACGCCGAGGTCGGCGATGTGGCGCGTCGACGCCTTCGAGACGTCGACACCGCCGATGGTGATGCTGCCGGAGTCGCTGGCGCGCATCCCGGTGATCACCTCGGCCAGCTCGGTCTGGCCGTTGCCGGACACGCCCGCGATGCCCATGATCTCGCCGCTGCGCACCACGAGGTCGACCCCGTGCAGCGCGACGATGCCGCGTGTGTTGCGGGCGGTGACCCCGCGAAGCTCGAGCACCGGCTCACCGGTCACCTCGCGGTGCTCCACCTCGATGCCCATCTCCTCCCCCGTCATCAACCGAGCCAGCTCGCGAGCGGTGGCGCCCGCGGCGTCGCGCGTGATCACGTGCTTGCCGCCACGCAGCACCGTGATCCGGTCCGACACCTGGAGCACCTCGTTGAGCTTGTGCGAGATGAACACGACGGTGCGGCCTCCGGCGACCAGCCGGCGCATCACGGTGAACAGCTCCTCCGCTTCGGTCGCGGTCAGCACCGCGGTCGGCTCGTCGAGGATGAGCACCTGTGCGCCACGGGCGAGGACGCGCACGATCTCCACCCGCTGCTGCTCGCCCACGGACAGCTGCCAGATCTTCGCGGTGGGATCGACGTTCAACCCCACCTCGTCCATCATGCGCCGGGCGCTGGTCACGAGGGCTCGCGTGGAGACGACGTGCGGCGTCTCCGGCGAGCCGAGGTGCAGGTTCTCGGCGACCGACATCGAGTTGACCAACTTGAAGTGCTGGTGGACCATCCCGATGCCGGCCTCGATCGCCTGCGCCGGGCTCTGGAAGTGGCGCTCGATCCCCCCGACGACGACGCTGCCCGCATCCGCGCGGTACAGGCCGCAGAGGATGTTCGACAGCGTCGTCTTCCCGGCCCCGTTCTCGCCGAGGAGCGCGTGGACCTCGCCCTCGCGGAGATCCAGGTTCACGTGGTCGAGGGCGACGACGCCGCCGAAGGATTTGACGACGTCGCGGACCTCGACACCGTGCACGTGCGTGCCGAGCGCCATGGGGGTCAGGAGCCGGTGACGCCTTCGACGGCGAACGCCACCGCGTAGGCGTCCTGGCTGTCGAGCCGCTCGCCGGCGGCGAGCACCTCGTTGCCCTTGTTGTCCTTCAGCGGCCCCTCGTACACGGCGATCTCGCCCGACTGGAGCTTCGCAGCAGCGGCGGCCACCGTGTCCTTCACGTCCTGGGGCACCTCGTCCCCCCACTCGCCGAGGGGGCACTCCAACAGGGTGACCTCGGGCGCCGCCTTCCAGCTGCCCGACGCGAGAGCGCCCATCTGCTCCTGGTAGTACCCCGCGAAGCTGGTGAGGTCGAAGTTGTTGACGTACTTGGTCGGCGCAGCCGAGCGGAAGTCGAGGTTCCAGTAACCGGTCCACACGCCGGCCTCCTCGGCCTTCTGCAGGAACGTCGGCTCGTCCATCACGCCGTACAGGAAGTCGACGCCGCTCGAGAGCAGCGCGTCGGCGGCGACGGCGGCCTTCTGCGGATCGAAGAACGTCTGCACGTTCACGTACTGCACCGTCGCCTCGGGGTTGATCGAGCGAGCCCCGAGGAGCATGCCGTTGACGTCGTTGTAGAAGGTCGCCGTCTCGAACGCGCCGATGTAGCCGAGCTTGCTGGCCCCGAGCGCTGCGGCGGCGACGCCCATGAGGTACGCCGTCGTCTCGTGGGCCATGTAGTAGCCCGTGCAGTTGCTCGTGAAGTGGTGGCCGTTGCACTCGAGGAAGGCCACGTCGGGATTGGCGTCGGCGACGCCGGTCATCAGGCCGGCGTACTCCGTGTTGGCGACGATCATCTTGTTGCCGTCGGCCACCAGCTGCTCGAAGAGCTGCGTCGTCGACGCATCGAACCCGATGTTGGGCGTGAAGGCGGTGACGACGGCACCGCCGAGGGCCTGCTCGGCGGCGAGGCGGGCTTGGTCGTGGGCCTGCGTCCAGCCGTTGTCGTCCGGCGGGCCGACGTAGACGAAGTGCACCTTCACCGGCTCACCGCCGGCCGGTGCCGTGCCGCCGCCGGTGGTCGGGCTGGTCGTGGCTTGCGACTCGTCGTCGTCGTCCCCGCACGCGGCGAGGAAGCTGCTGCTCCCGGCAATGCCGACGATGCCGAGCGCACCGATCTGCAGGAAGCGACGACGCGGCATCGCTGCGCCGGTGGAGGCCGGAAGGTTCGGGTTCGGGTTCACGTGGGTTCCTCTCTCTCCGCCGAGCTTCGACGAAGATCTGTGTGGCGTCGGCCGTGCCGACGGTAGCGAAGTTCGACGACACGATCGGGCGATCTTCTCCGGGGCACGCCCACGCGGTCGCGAACGCGCCGGTGTGCCAGAGTTGGCGACACGGTCGGGTCGACGGACCCGTGTCGCGGAGCGAGGTGCGAGTGACGGCCCAACCCCCCGAGGCGGCGACGGCGCGCTACGACCTGCTCGTCGCGGGCGCAGACCTGATCGCCACGATGGACGCCGAGCGCACGGAGATGCGCGGCGGCTGGGTGGCGATACGAGACGGCCGGATCGCTGCTCTCGGGCCGGCCGGGCACGAACCCGATGCGACCGACACGGTGCTCGCGAGCGGCTGCCTCGTCACCCCCGGCCTCGTCAACACGCACCACCACATCTACCAGAACCTCACGCGCGCCTTCGCGCCGGCGCTCGACGGCGACCTGTTCGACTGGTTGCGCACGCTCTACCCGGTGTGGAGCCGGCTGGACGAGGAGGCCTCGTACGTCTCCGCGTGGGTCGGCCTGGCGGAGCTCGCGCTCGGCGGGTGCACCACGACCACCGACCATCTGTACGTGCACCCGCGAGGTGGTGGCGACCTCATCACTGCCGAGATCGAGGCGGCCAGGGACCTGGGCATGCGCTTCCACCCCACCCGCGGCTCGATGAGCCTGTCGGAGAAGGATGGCGGCCTGCCGCCCGACTCGGTGGTGCAGGACGACGACGAGATCCTCGCCGACTCCGAGCGGCTCGTGCACCGCCACCACGACCCGGCGGACGGGGCCATGGTCCGCATCGCCCTGGCGCCGTGCTCGCCGTTCTCGGTGACGCCCGAGCTGATGCGCCGCACCGCGGAGTTGGCCGAGCGCTTGGACGTCCGGCTGCACACCCACCTCGCCGAGGACCGCGACGAGGACGAGTTCTGCCTGGCGACCCTGGGCAAGCGCCCCCTCGAGCACTTCGAGGACGTCGGTTGGGGCGGCGCCCGCAGCTGGGTGGCGCACTGCATCTTCCCCAACGATGCGGAGATCGGACGGCTGGCCCGCTGGGGGACCGGCGTCGCGCACTGCCCGAGCAGCAACCAGCTCATCGGTGGTGGCCTCGCTCCGATCCGGGAGATGCGCGACCGAGGTGTCCCTGTCGGCCTCGGCTGTGATGGCTCCGCCTCGACGGACTGCGCCTCGATGTGGGTCGAGGCCAGGGGTGCGCTGCTGCTCGCCCGCCTCCGCGGGGGCCCGGCCGCGATGCGCGCTCGGGAGGTGCTGGAGATGGCCACCCTCGGAGGAGCGGCCTGCCTCGGCCGGACCGACATCGGCCGCCTCGAGGTCGGGTCGGTGGCCGACCTGGTGTGCTGGCCGCTCGAGGGCGTCGCCTTCGCCGGTGCGCTGTCCGACCCCGTCGAGGCCTGGCTGAGGTGCGGCCCGATCGGTGCCCGCCACACGATCGTCCACGGCCGGCCGGTGGTGCGCGACGGCGCCCTCGTGTCGACGAAGGTCGACGAGATGCTGCGTCGCCATCGCGCCATCGCCACCGGGTGGCTCGCCGCAGCGACCGCCTGACCCGCTCAGCCGCATCGCGCCAACCTGTGCCGGTGGAGGATCGGCTCGGTGTACCCCGAGGGCTGTGCGATCCCCTCCATGATCAGGTCCCGGGCGGCCTGGAAGGCGTGGCCGTCGAAGCTCGGCGCCATGGGGAGGTAGTCAGGATCGTGCGCGTTCTGGCGGTCGACCTGCACCGCCAGCCGCCGCAGCGCGTCGTCGACGCCGGCCGCGTCGACGACGCCGTGGTGCAGCCAGTTGGCGAGGTGCTGTGACGAGATCCGGCAGGTGGCCCGGTCCTCCATGAGCGCCACGTCGTCGATGTTCGGGACCTTGGAGCACCCGACGCCGGCATCGACCCAGCGCACGACGTACCCGAGGATCCCCTGCACGTTGTTGTCGACCTCGGCGGCGATCTCCTCCGGTGACCAGTGGGGATCATCGGCGACGGGGATCGTCAGCAGCTCGTCGAGCCCGACGGCGTCGCCCTCGCCGAGCTCGTCCTGGATCGCGAGGGCGTCGACGTCGTGGTAGTGCAGTGCGTGCAGGGTCGCGGCCGTCGGTGAGGGGACCCAGGCGCAGCTGGCACCCGAGCGAGGATGGGCGATCTTCTGGCGCAGCATCTCCGCCATCAGGTCGGGAGCCGGCCACATGCCCTTGCCGATCTGGGCCCTCCCGCGGAACCCGCAGGTGATGGCGACCTGCACGTTGCGCGCCTCGTAGGCACGCAGCCAGGGCTGGTCCTTCATGTCGCCCTTGCGGACCATCGGGCCTGCCGCCATGGACGTGTGGATCTCGTCGCCGGTCCGGTCGAGGAAGCCGGTGTTGACGAACACGATCCGCGAGCTCACGGAGCGGATGCACTCGGCCAGGTTCACCGAGGTGCGCCGCTCCTCGTCCATGATGCCGACCTTGACGGTCCCCGGGTCGAGGCCGAGGGCGGTCTCGACGAACGCGAACACCTCGTCGGTGAACGCGGCCTCGTCGGGCCCGTGCAGCTTCGGCTTGACGACGTAGATCGAGCCGCTCCGGGAGTTGCGCCGTTCCGGGTCACGACGCAGGTCGTGGATCCCGGCGAGGACGGTGACCATCGCGTCGAGCAACCCCTCGGGAGCCTCTCGGCCATGGCGGTCGCGCACGGCCGGCGTCGTCATCAGCAGCCCCACGTTGCGGACCAGCATCAGCGCCCGGCCCGGCAGCACCAGGGGGGCACCGTCGAGGCCGGTGTAGCGCCGGTCGGAGGCCAGGGCCCGCGTGAACGTCCGCCCCTGCTTGGTCACCTCCTCGGTCAGGGTGCCGCGCATCAACCCGAGCCAGTTCCGGTAGCAGGCCGTCTTGTCACCGGCATCGACAGCGGCCACCGAGTCCTCGAGATCGATGATCGCGGTGACCGCCGACTCGATGACGACGTCGCTGACGCCGGCCGGGTCAGCGGCGGCGACGGGTCCTCCCTCGAAGCGGAGCTCGATCCCGAGGCCGTGGCGCCGCAGCAGGATCACCGTGGGGCGCGCCGGATCGCCCTCGTGGGCGACGAGCTGCGCCGGGTCGGCCAGTCCCACCGTCGTGCCGTCGGCCAGCGTGACGACGAGACGCGACCGCTCGATGGCGTAGCGGCACGAGCCCACGTGCGAACCCATCTCGAGGGGCACCGCCTGGTCGAGGTGCCGGCGGACCCACTCGACGACCAGCGCACCCCGCGCGGGATCGTACGGCCCGGGAAGCGGCGGAGCGCCGAGCACGTCCGTGCCGTACACGGCGTCGTACAGGCTCCCCCAGCGGGCGTTGGCCGCGTTGAGCGCGTAGCGAGCGTTGCTCACCGGGACGACGAGCTGCGGGCCGGCGACGGCGGCGATCTCCGCGTCGACCCCGGTGGTCGTCACGGCGAACACCGGGCCGCACGGCACCAGGTAGCCCAGCTCCTGCAGGAAGCTGCGGTACGCGGCCGTGTCGAACGGCCTGCCGCGTCGAGCGACGTGCCACGCGTCGATCGCCTGCTGCATCCGGGCACGGGTCTCCAGGAGCTCGGCGTTGCGTGGCCCGAACCGGTGGATCAGCTCGGAGAGGCTCGCGAACAACCGCTGCGGATCGATGCCCGAGCCGGGGAGCGCCTCCTCCGTGAGGAAGGCGTGCAGCGGCTCGGCGACCTCGAGGTCGGCGACGGCGATCACTCGAGGATCCCGCGCCGCTGAGCGACGCTGTCGAAGTCGACGAGGCCGTACCAACCGGACGAGGTGTCGGCCCGCGCCGGCCGGTCGAACTCCTTGACGTACGGCTTCAGATCGAGCACCGGCGTGCCGTCGACGAGGTCGACACCTCGGAACTCGAGGCGGGCGCCGTCGACGGCGACGAGCTCGACGAGGTGCAGGCCGATCGGGGACGGCCGGAACGGCCCCCGAGTGGCGAACGTGCCGACCTCGTGGCCGAGGTGGGCGACGAGGTGGGGGACCTCCGAGAAGGGTCCTGTCGTCCGTGCCGCGCCGTCCCCGAGCCAGGTGATCAGCCAGAGGTGGTCGAACTCGTCGAGGGCCCGCAGCCCGGGGGCGAACGCGGGCTCCACCTCGACCCATGCCGTCTCGCCGGGGTTGAGCGCCGCCTGCTGCGGCGTCGACCGGTGCTCGGTGTACGCGCTGCGCACGACACCGATCTGTGTGACCTGCATCTCCGCGTCCCCTCCGTGCCTGCCTAGCTCATCCCGGCGCGGCGGAGGCCGGCCAGCACCCTGCTCGGGGTCAGCGGGATCGCGTCGAACCACACCCCGGTGGCATCGAAGATCGCGTGGACGACCGCCGGCGCGTACGGGAGGTACGGCATCTCCGACATGCCGCGCGCGCCGAACGGGCCGAGCGGGTCCGCCAGCTCGAGGATCACCGAGTCGACCTGCTCCGGGATGTCCCCGATGCCGGGGATCAGGTAGCCCGACAGCCGCGGGTTGAGGACGCGCCCGTCGGCCGACTGCAGATCCTCGGACAGCGCGTAGCCGTGCGCCTGGACGACGCATCCCTCGACCTGGCCGATGACGAGGTGGGGGTTGATCGCCCGGCCGACATCGTTGGCCGAGACCACGCGGTGCACGCGGACGTGGCCGGTGGCGACGTCGACCGACACGTCGACGGCCTGCGCGACGTAGCCGTACGCGAACGCGGGCACGCACGGGCCGTCCTCCGACTCGAGCGGCGTGGTCGGCGGCGCCACGAAGCGGAACGCGCCCTCCGCCGGCCGGTCACCGTCGAGCCACGCCTTCGCCGCCTGTTCCGCAGCGCCGAGGATCGAGTTGCCCGCCATCCACGTGAGGCGCGACGCCGACGCGGAGCCCGAGTCGGCGGACGTGGCCGTGTCGGAGTAGTGGGTGCGCACCGCCTCGAGCGCCACGCCGGTGGCCTCCGCGGCCATCTGCCGCAGGACGGTGTGGCTCCCCTGGCCCACGTCGGCGCCGGCGTGGTACAGGTCGGCGCTGGTCGGGTGCTCGTCGTCGGCCCCGCCGTGCAGCACGATCCGCGCCGAGCAGGTGTCGACGAAGCCGAACGAGTACCCGACGTTCTTGAACCCGCAGGCGAACCCGCGCCCGTAGCGGAGGTCGTCCGGCGCGGCCGGCAGCGTCGCCACCGGTGCCAGCTCGTGGTCGCCCACGTCGTGCACCGTGAACGGCGTTCCCCACGACGCTTCGCCGGCGCAGTGCTCGACGACGGCGCGCAGCGTCACCCCGGGCGGCAGCACCGACCCGGTGGGGCCGAGCGAGCCTTCGTCGATCAGGTTCCGGCGGCGGATGTCGACGGCGTCGAGGCCGAGCGCGGCGGCGAGCCGGTTGACCTGGTTCTCGGCGACGAAGGTGGCCTGCGGCGACCCGAACCCGCGGAACGCGCCGCCGGGGATGGACGTCGTGTACACGGCGTGGCTGGTGACGGAGACGTTCGGCACCACGTACGGCCCTGGGAGGCCGACGTGGAGGTTGGCCAGCACCTCGTTGGACGTGAAGTTGTAGCAGCCGGCGTCCATGTGGCAGGTGCTCTCGATGGCGACGATGGAGCCGTCGGCTCGGGCACCCCAGCGCGCCTGGATGCGGGCGCGGTGGCGCTTGTTGTGGCCGATGATCGACTCCTCGCGCGACCACCTGGTCCGGATCGGACGCCGCTCGCCGCCCTGCCCGAGGCGCCATGCGGCGAGGGCCATGACGATCTGCAGCGAGGTGTCCTCCCGGCCGCCGAACGCACCCCCGATGGCCGGGTAGACGACGCGGATGGCGTCCTCGTCGAGCGCCAGCGCGTGGGCGATCTGGCGCCGGTCGGTGTGCGCCCACTGGCCCGCCACCTGGACCGTCACCCGCCCCTCCTCGTCCAGATACGACAGCGCCGCCTCGGGTTGCAGGTACGCGTGCTCCTGGTGGGGCAGCTCGTACACGGCCTCGACCACCACGTCGGCCTCGGCCCACGCCGCGTGCATGTCGCCGCGCTCGAGGCGATGGGTGCAGTAGATGTTCGAGCCCGCCTCGATCTCGGGGTGCAGCACCGGCGCCCCGGGTGCCAGCGCGGCGTCCACGTCGGACACCAGCGGGAGGTCGGCCCACTCGGCACGGATCGCCGCCGCGCCTCGCTCGGCGGCGCCCTGCGTCTCCGCGACCACGATGGCCAGGTGGTCGGCGTCCCAGCGGCTGAGCGAGCAGTCGACGGCGCTCCGCCCCGAGTGCTCGAGCCCCACGAACACGGGCTGGTCGAACATCGTCAGGCCGTACTCGTTGACCGGGACGTCGGCTGATCCGAAGACCGCCACCACCCCCGGCACGGCGCGTGAGGCGTCGAGGTCGAGCGCGAGCAGCCGCGCGTGCGGACGGCCCGTCATCACCACCTTGGCCCACAGCGCGTCGGGCGGGGCGAGATCGTCCGGGTAGCGGGCCGCGCCCGTGACCTTGGCCCGCGCGTCGAACTTGAGCGGCGACGCACCCACGCCACCGCGGGGCCCCGTCACGACGTCACCTCGGCAGCGCGGAGGACCGCGGCGACGATGCTGTAGTAGCCCGTGCAGCGGCAGAGGTTGCCGGAGAGGCCGGCGGTCACCTGCCGGGCGCTCGGCTGCGGGCACTCCTCGAGCAACGCCGCTGCGGCGACCACGAACCCCGGTGTGCAGAACCCGCACTGCACCGCCCCGCACTCGATGAACGCCTCCTGGGCGGGATGGAGCGCCCCATCGGAGCCGAGCCCCTCGACGGTCGTCACCTCGCGCCCTGCGGCGCCCCCGGCGGGGACGAGGCAGGCCAGCACAGCGGCACCGTCGAGGACGACGGTGCACGCACCGCACTCGCCTTCGGCGCAGCCCTCCTTCGATCCGGTGAGCGGGCTCTCGGAGGCGTGGTGCGCTGCCTCGCGCAGCCACTCCAGCAGGGTGTCGGAGGGGCTCGCGGGCGCGCTGACCGCTCGGCCGTTGATCCTCACCGTGATCGGCTCGCCGTCACCGAGCGAGGCGGGGACCGCTGCGGTGCTCGCTCGCGACCCGTCGGGTCGACCGCGCCAGCCGCTCAAGCGCGGGGCATCGGCGATCCACCGCTCGCGGTGGCGGCCGCTCGCCAGGGCGCGCAGCGTCCGCGCCAGCACCGTCCCCGTCACCGCCGACCGGTAGTCGGCGCTGGCGCGCACGTCGGAGATCGGGGTGATCGTGTCGCGGACGACCGCGACGGCCTCGTCGATCGCCGCGTCGTCGAGGCGGCGGCCGGTGAGCGCAGCCTCGACTGCCGTGGCGCGGGTGACCGCGGCGGCGAGCGAACCGAGGGCCACGCGCGCCCTCGTCACCCGCTGAGGATCGCCCGGATCGCCGAAGTCGACGACCGCGGCGAGGTGCACCACCGAGATCGACTGGGCGCTGCGCAGGCCCAGCTTGGCGAACATCCCCCGGCGGTCGAGCGCCTCCGCGGGACGCGGGATCGACACCTGCGTGACCATCTCCTCCGGCGCCAGCGCCGTGCTCCGGAACCCGGTGTACAGCTCGCGCACCGGCAGCACACGGGCGCCGGCCACGGAGTTCACCGACAGCTCGGCGTCGAGCGCCATCAGCGCCGAGATCGTGTCGTTGGCGGGTGATGCCGTCACCAGGTTGCCGACGACCGTCGCCATGTTCCGCAGCTGCGGTGAGCCGACCTCCGCGCAGGCCTGAGCGAGCGGCAGCGCGTCGTCGACGATCGCCTGCGAGGCGACGATCTGCGCGTGAGTGGTCGCGAACCCGAAGGTGACCGCGTCGGCGGAACGTTCGATCGACGCTGAGCCCGGGATGCGCGACACGTCGATCAGGTGGCGCACCTCGGACCGTCCGCCCCGGTCGAGCTCGAGCAGGAGGTCGGTGCCGCCGGCGACGAGACGTGCACGCGGGCCGAGCTCGGCGAGGAGGGCGCACGCCGCGTCGATCGAATCGACCACGTCGTAGCGCTCGATCGACCGGTGCCGAACCTGCAGCGGGTGCATCGTCACGACACCATGCCGACGGAGGTGGTCGCCCGACGGCGCTCGAGCAGGTCCCTCGTCCGGGCGTGGATCTCCTCGAGGGCGGCGTCCTCGTCGATGCCCGTGAGGCGCCCGTCCGCCACGCATCGGCGCCCCTGCACCCACACGTCGGCGACGTCGCTCGCCCGCGCGGCGAAGACCAGGTTCCAGAGCACCGGATCGTGATCCTCTGAGCCTGCGATGGGGAGGAGGTGGGGCTGCCACAGGTCGACGGTGATCAGGTCGGCCTGCTTGCCCACCTCGATCGAGCCCACGTGATCGTCGATGCCGAGGCACCGAGCGCCGTCGATCGTGGCCATCCGCAGCGCCTGCGCCGCGCCCACGGCCGTGGCGTCGAAGTTGGTCACCTTCTGCAGCAGCGAGGCGACCTTCATCGCCTCCCACATGCTCAGCGAGTTGTTCGAGATCGCCCCGTCGCTCCCCAGGCCGACCCCCACCCCGGCGGCGGCGAACGCGGCGAGCGGCGCAGCGCCACCAGCCAGCTTCATGTTGCTCGTGGGGCAGTGGGCGACGCCGGTCCCGGTGGCGGCGAGCACCTCGATCTCGTGCTCGTCGAGCCAGACGCAGTGGGCGAGGAGGCTCCCGTCCTTGAGGATGCCGCGCTGCGCGAACACCTCCACCGGGCGCCCGCCGAAGAGCTCGACGACGACGTCGACCTCCTCCTTCTGCTCGCTCGTGTGCGTGTGGATCGACACGCCGTACTGCTCCGACAGCTCACGCACCCGGGCGAACATCGCCTCGGAGCAGTACGTGATGTGCTCGAGACCGAGCCACACCCGCACCCGCCCGTCCTGCGTGCCGTGGTGGTCCCTGATGAGCTGCTCGTTCGTCTCGATCGTCTCGAAGAAGAACTTGGTCGGGTGATCGGCGGCGTACGGCACGAGGTGGGCCCGCAGGCCCAGCTGCGACGCGGCCTCCGCTGCCCGGTGCAGGTACCGGTACATGTCGACGACGGTTGTCGTGCCGCCTTTCAGAGCCTCCATGTACGACACGAGGCAGGCGTAGTAGGCGTCGTCCTCGGTGAGGACCTGGTGCTCGCGCTGGTACTCGGGCAACCAGTCCATCAGCTGCGCGTTCTCGGAAAAGCCCTTCAGGAGGCTCGAGTGGCTGTGGACGTCGATCAGGCCGGGGAGCACCGCCAGCCTGCCCCTGCCGTCGACGACCTCCGCACCGGCGGGCACCTCGACCGTGGAGGTGGGGCCGACGGCGCTGATCACGCCGCCGTCGACGACCACCGTCCCCGGGTCGAACGTGGAGAACGCGTCGTCGCAGCAGTACACGAGTGCGTTCGTGATCGCGGTGGTCGTCGCGGGCACGTCAGCCGCCGTCCAGCGTGCGCGCGTAGGCCTGGTACCGGATGTTGAGCCACTGGTAGAACTGGAGCAGCGACTCCTCCTGGAACGAGTAGCGGCCGGGACGGCGGAACCGCGACCTGTTGCCACGCTGCACCGACTCCGTGGACGCCGCGTCCTGGTTGTGGAACAGCACGAGACCGTCCTGCGCGATCTTGTAGAGGTGCTCGAACAGCGGGTGCTGCCTGCTCGCCGCCGGGTACAGGTGCCCGATGCGGAGGTTGATCGTGTTCGGACCAGCCGGCAGGACGAGGTAGTAGAAGAGACCTTCGGGGACCACCCCGAAGCCGAGGTTGGGCGGGATCGACGCGAAGATCACCTCCTTGCGCTGGTCCTCCGTGAGGGTCTCGATGACCGGCAGCAACGCGCGCGTCGTCGGGTTGAAGCCGGCGTCGTGGTGGTAGAAGCCGGTCGGGTGGTACACGGCGCCGTCGGTCTCCTCGAACGGCACGAAGCTCGTCAGGCGGACGTGAGCGAAGTCGTGGAGGACCCCGTGCAGGTAAGCGCTGTGATAGGGCTCGATCCCGTTCTCGAGCTGCGGCTTCCAGTTCCACTCGCAGCCGAGGATGTCGGCCACGGGCATGCTCACCATCTCGCCGATCCGGTAGTTCTCCAACACGGCCGTGAGCTTGTGCAGCGTCGGGCT
>VFQR01001829.1_pt1 | contig 14792 bp, 16 predicted proteins | sample 3512321 | NCBI WGS metagenome assembly VFQR01 (sample SAMN10412374, study PRJNA504923) | tailings metagenome | isolation source: Relicate 3 Philex TSF1 revegetated site | place: Philippines: Tuba, Benguet | collected 2017-08-29
CGGCAGCGAGCGCGCCAGGACGGCATCCGCGATCGGCACCAGCGGCGCGCCCTGGCCGCCGGCCGCGACATCGGCGGAGCGGAAATCATAAGCCACGGAAAGGCCGGTTTCGCGGGCGAGCCGCGCCGCGTCTCCGACCTGCCAGGTGAAGGGGTTGTGGTTGGACCCGGGCCGCTTCGGCCGGTGCAGGATCGTCTGCCCGTGGAAGCCGACCAGGTCGGCCTGCCAGACGATGCCGCGCACCGCCTCGATGTGCCGCGTGGTGAGGCGGGCCACGCAATCCAGCAGGAAGGGGTCGTCGGGGCCGATTTCCGCTGCGCGGTCCAGCAGCGCGCGCAGGTCGCGGCGCAGCGCGGGCTCATAGGGCAGCGTCAGGACCGGGCCGAAGCGGGCGATCGCCTCGCCATCCGTTTCCACCCAGGCGGCATCCACCCCGTCCAGCGAGGTGCCGCTCATCAGGCCGATTGTTCTAAGCACCGGCCCAGTGTGCTACGCCGCCCCCCGATCCGAAAGCCTGACCGATCCGATGAGCATTCCCGACTTCCTGCACGAGGCCCGCGCGCGGGGCTTCATCCACCAGACGACCGACGAGGCGGCGCTCGCCGCCAGGCTGAGGGCGGGGCCGGTCACCGGCTATATCGGCTTCGACGCGACGGCCGACAGCCTGCATGCCGGGCATCTCGTGCAGATCATGCTGCTCAGGCTGTTCCAGCGTTGCGGCAACAAGCCGATCGCGCTGGTCGGCGGCGGTACCACCAAGATCGGCGATCCCTCCTTCCGAGACGAGGCGCGGCCGCTGCTGACGGAGGCGCAGATCGAGCTCAACAAGCACGGGATCCGGCGCTCCTACAGCGCCTTCCTGCGCTTCGGCGATGGCCCGACCGACGCGCTGATGCTGGACAACGCGGAATGGCTGGACGCGCTGCACTACGTGCCCTTCCTGCGCGAGGTCGGGCGGCATTTCAGCGTGAACCGCATGCTCTCGATGGAGAGCGTGAAGGCCCGCCTCGACCGCGAGCAGAATCTCAGCTTCCTCGAATTCAACTACATGCTGCTGCAATCCTACGATTTCCTGGAGCTGCACCGGCGGCATGGCTGCGCGCTCCAGATGGGCGGGTCGGACCAGTGGGGGAACATCGTGATGGGAGCGGACCTGATCCGCCGCGTCACGGGCGCGGAGGCGCATGTCATCACCACGCCGCTGCTGACCACGGCCTCGGGCGCCAAGATGGGCAAGACCATGGCTGGCGCGGTCTGGCTGAACGACGACAAGCTCTCGGCCTACGACTACTGGCAGTACTGGCGGAATGCCGAAGACGCCGATGTCGGAAAATTCCTGGCGCTGTTCACCGACCTGCCGCTTACCGAGGTCTCGCGGCTCGGCGCGCTGCAAGGCGCGGAGGTGAACGAGGCGAAGAAGGTGCTGGCGACCGAGGCGACCGCGCTGCTGCATGGCCGCGCCGCGGCCGAGGCCGCGGCCGAGACCGCCCGCAAGACCTTCGAGGAAGGCGTCGCGGCCGCAAGCCTGCCGACCCATGTCGCGGCGCTGCCGGCCGGCGTGGTGGACCTGCTCGTCGCGGCGAAGCTGGTCGCGAGCAAGGGCGAGGCGCGGCGCCTGATCGCGCAGAACGGCGTGCGGCTGAACGACGCGGCGGTGACCGATCCGGCGGCGCAGGTGGCGGAGGGCGACCTGCGGGATGGCGCGGCGAAGCTCTCGCTCGGCCGCAAGCGCCACCTGCTGGTGCGGGCGGGTTAGCGCCTTGCCGGGCCGCGCGGATCGGCGCGGCGGCCCGGACACGGCGACGAGACAAGCAGCCCGCCGGCATGGCTCACCCGGCCGGGCGGCCACGCGTGTCCCACACCGGCGCGAGGTCCCGCGCCAGCGGGCGGCCATTCGCGTCGCAGGGCTCGACATGGCGGCGCGCGACGGCGACCGCCTTGACCAGCGCGGCATCCTTGGCGCGGCTGTAGCCGGCGAGCTTGATATCGAGCGCGCCATCGGGATGGACGCGCAGCACCCGCCCCCAATCGCCGGCGAAGGCGGTGACGAGGGGCCCGTCCTCGTCGCGGCGCAGCCGCACCAGGTCGCCGGGCTCGTAATGGTGGATCGCGATCCCACCCTGACCATGCATCGTGCGCATGGCGTCACGATTGCCCCACGCTCCGTTTCAGCATGGTGAACGGCTAGGCCGGCGGCATGCCCAGCAGCACCGGCCCCGCATGGCGCACGGCCAGGCGCGTGACTGGAGGGCCCAGGCCCGGCAGGTCCCGCTCGGCGAGGCGCAGCGCCCAGGCCGTGTCCGCCTCCACCACTGTCGCGGCCTGATCGAGCTGGCCGATCAGGACGCCGCCGAACAGCAGGCCGATCGCCTGCGCGCGCATGCGGAAGGTGCCAGCGTAGAGCAGGCGCACACCGGGCGGCACCGCGATGCGCCAGCGCGGCAGGGTGCGAAATTGCGCCGCGTAGCTGAAGGCATCCGTCCGCCTCGCGCCCTGGAAGGCGAGGTAGTGATAGCCCGGCGCGAGGAACAGGATCAGCGCGCCGTCGCGCCGCGCTGTCTCGCTCGGGAAGCGGGCGGCAAGGATCCGGTGATCGGGTCGCCCGCCGGTGTCGAAATCGCCCCGCGCGAGGCCGAGCCCGTCGTCGCCCAGGGCGTGCTCGAAGGCTGGCATCGCCCGCCCATCCGGGTCGGTCACCACGATGCGGAGCAGCACCGCCGCCCGCTCGCCGCTGCGGACCTGGGCAAGCACCGCCTCGTCGAAGGGCCCGGTGGTGGTGCAGGCCGGCAGCGCGAGCAGCCCGGCCAGGGCAGCGCGCCTAGTGACAGGTCCTGCCATCGGCCCAGGCCCTCAGGAAGGAGCCATAATCCTGCTGCAGCGGACGGATGCATCGCTCTGCGCGCCGGACCACCCCGGCCGCATCAAGCTGGATCAGCAGCAGGTAGTGCGTGGGAACATCCATCAGGCCCGCCGCGCCGGCGCCGCGGCCCGCGAGCATCCAGAGTATGCTGAGATGGACCCGGTCCCAGGCATAGACCAGGATGTTGCGCTCCTCCCAAACGGCCTGCGGCTCGCCAAGCTGCCCAAGCAGCGTCGCGCGCGAGGTGCCGCCGATCGCGATGGCGGCCGACTGGTCCTGCGTGACCTCCCGCCCTTCGGTGACGGTGCCCTCGCCGCGCGGGATCGGCACCGCGACGCAGCCCGCGAGCGCCACGCCGGCAAGGCCGGCTGCCAGCGAGGGCGCCAAGGCCGTGATGATCCGTCCCTCCACCGGCGCGCCGCGCCGGCCTTGCCGATGCTAGATCAGGCCAGGTTGCCGTGGAACTGCGCGGCCGCCGGTTACCCCTTGCGCGACAGCCCGCCGCCGAGCGCGATCGTGACGAGCAGGCCCAGGCCGAGCGCGAGGCTGACGCCGATCCCGCCCAGGAACACGCCAGCCAGCACCGCCGCGACCAGGGTCGCCGCCAGGCCGATCGCGAATTTTCGGAGGCGCGTCTTCTCGTCCATGCCGTCAGTTTAAGCGCGAATGCCGCGCGGCAAAGGGGGTGCCTCATCACCCCGGAAGGAGCTGGAGGATCGCCTCAGCCGCGTCACCGGGCGACATGGTCTCGGTATCGATGACCAGGGCAGGACGAGGCATCGCGGCCTCGCAAGCGCCGAAGGCGCCCCGCAGCCCGCGCAGGACCTCGAGCGAGCGCAGCTTGCCGAAGGCCTCGCGGCTCGTCGCCACAAGGCGCCTCTCCTGCTCGGCATCGGAGACCCGGAGGGCCACGAAGGTCACCTCGCCGCCGGCGCCCTCGACCAGCGCGCGGAGCCGCGCGGGAAAATCGGTCGCAACGGTCGGCTCAGGCGCGAAGGTGAAGAGGAGTGACCGACCCTCGCGCGCCGCCTCGCCCAGGACTTCGAGCCACAGCCGCTCCCGCAGCCTCGCGAAGGGCGGGCTTCCGAAGGGAAACACCGCCGCCACGGCATCCACGACCAGGTGGTTGTGGAACAGGGCCAGCCCGCTGCGCCGGGCGACCTCGCGCGCGATGGTGAGCTTGCCGGAGGCCGGCGGCCCGTGCAGGACGATAACCCGCATCCGATGCCGGCGCCCGCCGTCCATGCAGGCCGCTACACCAGTCGCGCCTTGCCCACCGCGGCGCCGATGAAGCCGCGGAACAGCGGATGCGGGTCGAAGGGCTTCGAGCGCAGCTCGGGATGGAACTGCACGCCGATGAACCAGGGATGGTCCGGCCGCTCGACGATCTCCGGCAGCGTGCCATCGGGCGACATGCCGCTGAACAGCAGGCCGGTCTCCTCCAGCCTGTCGCGGTAGTTGACGTTGACCTCGTAGCGGTGCCGGTGGCGCTCGCGGATCTCGCCCTCGCCGCCATAGACCTCGCGCACCAGCGACCCTTCCGCGAGCTTCGCGGGATAGGCGCCGAGCCGCATCGTGCCGCCGAGGTCGCCGCCTGCGGCGCGCTTCTCCACCTCGTTGCCGCGGGTCCATTCGGTGAGCAGGCCCACAACCGGCTCGGCGCAGGGGCCGAATTCGGTGGAGGACGCGCCCTTCAGCCCGGCCTGGTTCCGCGCCGCCTCGATCACCGCCATCTGCATGCCGAAGCAGATGCCGAAGAAGGGCACCTTCCGCTCGCGCGCGAAGCGCACGGCCTCGATCTTGCCCTCGGTCCCGCGCTCGCCGAAGCCGCCGGGGACGAGGATGCCGCTGGCCTTCTCGAGCCTGGCGACGGCCGCCTCGTCATCCTCGAAGATCTGGCTGTCCACCCAGTCGAGCCGCACCTTCACGTTGTGCGCGATGCCGCCATGGGTCAGCGCCTCGGCCAGCGATTTGTAGGCGTCGAGCAGGTTCGTGTACTTGCCGACGACGGCGATGGTGACCTCGCCCTCCGGCTGGCGCAGCCGGTCCACGATGCGCTGCCAGCGCTTCATGTCGGGCTCGCCGTAGAAGCTCAGGTTGAAGTGCCGCAGCACTTCGCGGTCCAGCCCTTCCTCATGGTAGCTGAGCGGCACGGCATAGATGCTGTCGGCATCGAGCGCGGGGATCACGCTCTCGGGGCGCACGTTGCAGAACAGCGCGATCTTGCGGCGTGCGTTCTCGGGGATCGGCCGATCGCAGCGACACAGGAGGATCTGCGGCTGGATGCCGACGCCGAGCAGTTCCTTCACGGAATGCTGGGTCGGCTTGGTCTTCAGCTCGCCCGCCGAGGGGATGAACGGCACCAGGGTCAGGTGGATGAACAGGCTGCGCGTCGGGCCGAGCTCGTTGGCAAGCTGGCGGATCGCCTCCAGGAAGGGCAGCGATTCGATGTCGCCCACCGTGCCGCCGACCTCGACCAGGACGAAATCGTAGCCCTCGGTCTCCGCCTGGATGACTTCCTTGATCTTGTCGGTGATGTGCGGAATGACCTGGACGGTCCCGCCGAGATAGTCGCCGCGCCGCTCCTTCGCGATCACGTCGGAATAGATGCGCCCGGTGGTCCAGTTGTCGGCCTTCGCGGCGTGCACGCCGGTGAAGCGCTCGTAATGGCCGAGGTCGAGATCGGTCTCGGCCCCGTCATCGGTGACATAGACCTCGCCGTGCTGGTACGGCGACATCGTGCCGGGATCGACGTTGAGATAGGGGTCGAGCTTGCGCAGGCGGACCTTGTAGCCGCGCGCCTGGAGCAGCGCCCCGAGGGAGGCGGCGGCGATACCCTTGCCGAGCGAGGAGACCACGCCGCCGGTGATGAAGACAAACCGCGTCATGGGCGGCCGTCATACCCTGGCGCCGGAGTCGGACCAACCCTCGGATTGCGCGCCGGCCATGCAGCCGGCGCGGGGGATCAGTTGGTCGGGACGGTCGGCGCGGCGGGCAGCGCCGGCAGGGTCTGGGCCGGCGCGGTGCTGGCCGGGGCGTCGAGGATCGAGCCGCGCGGCGCCTGGCCCTTGCCCAGGATTGCGAGCGCCAGGGCCAGGACGAAGAAGGCGGTGCCAAGGATGGCGGTGGTCCGCGTCAGCAGGTTGGCCGTGCCTCGCCCGGACATGAAGGAGCCCATCCCCTGGGAGGAGCCGATGCCGAGCCCCCCGCCCTCGCTGCGCTGGACCAGGATGACCCCGATCAGGGCGAGGGTGACGAGCAGGAAGAGGACGAGGAGGACTGTGGTCATGGCGGCCGGTATCTAGACCGTCCCGGGCCGGTTTGCCAGCCGCGGGACGTCCCGAGGGCAGCGGACGAGCTTCACCAGCGGCGGTAATGGCCGCGTGGCGGCCCGTAGTAGTACCGGGGCGGCGGCGCCGGCCGGTAGTAGCCGCGAGGGGGGCCGTAATAGGGCCGCGCATAACCGGGGCTGTAGTAGCCGTAGCCGCTGTGGGCAGCCACGACGCAGCCGGGGAGCAATGCCGTCGCCAGGAGCAGGAGTGCAGCCCGCAGGCTTCGCATGGGACCTCCGATGCGGCGGCTGAAGGGGGGTGCCGCCGTAGGAGGTTAAAGCCCCGCAACCCGCCCGGTTGCGGGCGGGTTGAGGGTGATTTGGCGGCGGCCGCGGCGAAACCGTGGCAGCCGCCCATCCTCACTGGTCCGCGAAGACGTGAGTCTCCTCGGCCGCGCCCGGATGCGTCACCGCGCCATTCACCGCGGGCCCGACGAGCTGGGCGTATTTCCAGAGCGCCCCGGAATTGTAGTCGGTCTTGCGCGGTTTCCAGGCGGCCTTGCGGGCGGCGAGCGTCTTCTCGTCCACCAGCAGGTCCATCGTGCCCTTCTCCGCATCAATGACGATGCGGTCGCCATTCTCCACCAGCGCGATCGGGCCGCCGACCGCCGCCTCAGGCCCCACATGGCCGATGCAGAAGCCGCGCGTCGCGCCGCTGAACCTTCCGTCGGTGATCAGCGCGACCTTGTCGCCCATGCCCTGGCCGTAGATCGCGGAGGTGGTGGACAGCATCTCCCGCATGCCCGGGCCGCCCTTCGGCCCCTCGTAGCGGATGATGATGATGTCGCCCGCCTTGTAGGCGCGCATGTCCACCGCCTTGAACGCATCCTCCTCGCAATCGAAGCAGAGCGCCGTGCCCTCGAAGCGCAGCGACTTCATCCCGGCGATCTTCACGATCGCCCCTTCCGGCGCGAGCGTCCCTTTGAGCGAGACCACGCCGCCGATCGGGCTGACGGGATCGCTCGTCGGGCGCACCACATCCTGGTCCTTCGGCACGATCACCTCGCGGTGGTTCTCCGCGAGCGTCCTGCCCGTCACGGTCATCGCGTCGCCGCGCAGGTAGCCGCCTTCGAGCAGCGCCTTGATGATCACCGGCACGCCGCCGACGCGGAACACGTCCACCGCGACATACTTCCCGCCCGGCTTGAGGTCCGCGATATGCGGCGTCGCGCGCATGATCTCGGCGACGTCGTGCAGGTCGAACTTGATCCCGGCCTCATGCGCGATGGCGGGCAGGTGCAGCCCGGCATTGGTGGAGCCACCCGTCGCGCCGACGATCGCCGCCGCGTTGAACAGCGCATCCTTCGTGACGATGTCGCGCGGCCGCAGGTTCCGGCGGATCAGCTCGACCACCGCCTCGCCCGACTTCACGGCATAGTGGTCGCGGGTCTGGTCCGGCGCGGGCGCGCCGGCCGAGCCCGGCAGCGCGAGCCCGATCACCTCGGAGATGCAGGCCATGGTGTTGGCGGTGAACTGCCCGCCGCAGGCGCCGGCACTCGGGCAGGCATGCTGCTCCAGCTCCAGCAGCTCCGCATCCGTCATGTTCCCGGCGGCGTGCTGGCCGACAGCCTCGAACACGTCGAGCACCGTCACGTCGCGCCCCTGGTAGCGGCCGGGCAGGATCGAGCCGCCATACATGAAGACGCTCGGCACGTTGAGCCGCACCATGGACATCATGAGCCCCGGCAGCGACTTGTCGCAGCCCGCGAGCCCGACCATCGCGTCATAGCAATGCCCGCGCATGGTGAGCTCCACGCTGTCGGCGATCAGGTCGCGCGAGGCCAGCGAGGACTTCATGGACTGGTGGCCCATGGCGATGCCGTCGGTGACGGTGATGGTGGTGAATTCGCGCGGCGTCGCGCCGGCCGCCTTCACGCCCACCTTCACGCTCTGCGCCTGGCGGTTCAGCGCGATGTTGCAGGGGGCCGCCTCGTTCCAGCAGGTGGCGACGCCGACGAAGGGCTGCTCGATCTCCTCCTGGGTCAGCCCCATCGCGTAGTAGTAGCTGCGATGCGGCGCGCGCTCCGGCCCCACCGTGGTGTGGCGGCTGGGGAGCTTCGACTTGTCCCACTTGGTCATGGCTGGCGTCTTCCCGTCGGCTGGCTTCGCGGCCGCCCTGGGTGCCACATCAAGGCCGTGGCGGCCAGGGGGCGGGTGGCGTAGCCTGCGCAAGGCAGCCATATCGAAGGCCATGCCGGAGCAGATCGAACCCCCGCCCGGTCCCCTGACGCTCGCCGAGTTCTACGCCTGGGCCGAATTGCAGCCGCGCGGCCGTTTCGAATTGGCGGATGGCCGGGTTGTCGCGATGGCGCCCGAACGGGTGATCCACGTCGAGGCCAGGCAGAAGGCCTGGCTCGCCCTGCACACCGCCGTCACCGCGGCCGCCCTGCCCTGCCAGGCGTTCATGGATGGCGTGGCCGTGGAGGTGGGACCCGCGACGTCCTACGAACCCGATGCGGCCGTGAATTGCGGCGCCATCGCCGACCGGACGGGCTTTGCCTTGCCCGGGCCGGTCATCGTGCTCGAGGTGACCTCGCCCTCGACCACGCGGATCGACATGGCGACGAAACTCACGGACTACATGGGCGTGGCCTCGATCCGGCACTACCTGATCGTCCACCTCGCCAAGCGGGTGCTGATCCACCATCGAAAGGCCGGCGACGGCGGCATTTCGACGGCCATCCTGGGCGCCGGCCCTGTGCTGCTCGACCCGCCCGGCATCACGATCCAGGTCGAGGACCTGTTCCCGCCCGGCTGACCGCATGCCGGTCCGCCAGGCGGCGCCGCCTACCCGCTGATCCGTGCCAGCGCCGCCTCCAGCCGCGCGATCTCGGCCTCGGCGGCGGCGAGGCGCTCGCGGTTCTCCTCCACCACCTCCTCCTTGGCGCGCGCCACGAAATCGGCATTCTGGAGCTTGGCCTCGATCTTGGTGGCTTCGGCCCTGGCCATCGCGCGCGCCTTGGCCAGCCGCGCGCGCTCCGCGCCGAGATCGATCACATCGGCCAGCGGCAGCATCACCGTCGCCTCGCCGACCACCACCTGGGCGACACCCTTCGGCGCGGCGCCGTCCAGCGGCTTCACCTCCGTCGCGCGCGCCAGCCGGCGGATCGCCTCGATCCAGCGCCCGGCCCGCGCCAGCGTCTCGCCGGAGGCGCCCTGCAGCAGCAGCGGCACCGTGACGGAAGGCGGGACGTTCATCTCGGAGCGCGCGCCGCGCACCTCGCCGATGAGCGCCACCACCCAGTCGAGTTCCGCCCGCGCGGCATCGGCCTCCGCGACGCTCGCCGGCTCCGGCCAGGCAGAGCGGATCAGCGAGCCTTCCGTGCCATAGCCGAAGCGGTGCCACAGCTCCTCGGTCAGGAACGGCATCGCCGGATGCAGCAGCCGCAGGATGGTGCCGAAGACATGCTGCGCGGCGCCCTTCACCTCCGCCTTCTCGGCGCCATCGGGGCCGTTCAGCACCGGCTTCGCGAACTCGATGAACCAGTCGCAATAGGTGCCCCAGACGAACTTGTACGCGGCGGCCGCGTATTCATCGAAGCGATAGGCTTCCAGCGCCGCGGTGCACTCCGCCACAGCGCGGTTCGCGCCATCCAGCACCCAGCGCGCCAGCGGCGTCTTCGCGGAGGCCGGGTCGTAGGCCGTATGCGCGTCCGGCCGCGAGGCCGGCAACGCCGAGATCCCGTTCATCTCCAGGAACCGCGCCGCGTTCCAGATTTTCGTCACGAAGCCGCGGTGATCCTCCACGCGCTTGCGCCCGAGCTTCACGTCGCGCCCCGGGCCGGTCAGCGCGGCGATGGTGAAGCGCAGCGCATCGGCGCCGAAGGCATCGATCAGCTCCAGGGGGTCCATCACGTTCCCCTTGGATTTCGACATCTTCTGCCCGCGCTCGTCGCGCACCAGGCCGTGGATGTAGACCTGCCGGAACGGCACCTCGCCCATGAAATGGATGCCCATCATCATCATCCGGGCGACCCAGAAGAAGATGATGTCGAAGCCCGTCACCAGCACGTCGCCCGGATAGTACTTCTGCAGTTCCCGCGTCTTCTCCGGCCAGCCCAGCGTGGAGAACGGCCACAGCGCGGAGCTGAACCAGGTGTCGAGCACGTCCTCGTCGCGCACCAGCACCACATCGCGCCCGAATTTCTGCCGCGCGGCCGCCTGCGCCTCCGCCTCGTCCTTGGCGACGAACACCTCGCCATCGGGCGCGTACCAGGCCGGGATCTGATGCCCCCACCACAATTGGCGCGACACGCACCAGGGCTGGATGTCGCGCATCCAGGCGAAGAAGGTGTTCTCCCACTGCCTTGGCACGAAGACCGTCTGCCCGGTCTCGACCGCCTTGATCGCCGGCTGCGCCAGCGTCTTCGCGTCCACATACCACTGCATGGTCAGCCGCGGCTCGATCGGCACGCCGGAACGGTCGCCATGCGGCACCTGGTGGGTATGCGGCTCGATCTTCTCGATGAGGTCGAGCTCCGTGAGCCGGGCCACGATGCGCTTGCGTGCCTCGAAGCGGTCCACGCCCTCCAGCGACCGCACGAAATCCGGATCGCCCCCGTCGCCGGAAAGCGCCGCGGCGATCTCCGCCACCATCACCTTCGCATCGGCATCGAGCACGGAGGGCATGGCGAGCCCGTGGCGCCGGCCGACCTCGAAATCGTTGAAATCGTGGCCCGGCGTGATCTTCACCGCGCCGGTGCCCTTCTCCGGATCGGAATAGGCATCCGCCACCACCGGAATCCGCCGCCCGACCAGCGGCAGGATCAGGTCCTTCCCCACCAGGTCGGCGAAGCGCGCATCCTCGGGGTGCACGGCGACCGCGGTGTCGCCCAGCATCGTCTCCGGCCGCGTCGTCGCGACCACCAGGAAACGCCCTGGCTCGCCCGCCACCGGATAGCGCAGGTGCCAGAGCGACCCCTTCACCTCGCGGCTTTCGACCTCCAGGTCGGAAATCGCGGTCTGGAACACCGGGTCCCAGTTCACCAGGCGGCGGTCGCGATAGAGCAGCCCCTGCCGGTGCAGCGTCACGAAGACCTCGATGACGGCCTTCGAAAGCCCCTCATCCATCGTGAACCGCTCGCGCGGCCAGTCGAGGCTCGCGCCCAGCCGGCGGAGCTGGCGGGTGATGGTGCCGCCCGACTGCGCCTTCCACTCCCAGACATGCTGGAGGAACGCCTCGCGCCCCATGGTGCGGCGGTCGAGCCCCTGGGAGGCGAGCAGCCGCTCCACCACCATCTGGGTCGCGATGCCCGCATGGTCCGTGCCGGGCTGCCAGAGTGCGTCCCGCCCCTGCATCCGGCGCCAGCGCGTCAGCATGTCCTGGATGGACATGGTCAGCGCATGGCCGATGTGCAGGCTGCCCGTGACGTTGGGCGGCGGGATCATGATGGTGAAGGGTCGCGCCGCACTGCCCGGATCGCAGGCGAAGGCGCCGAGCTTTTCCCAGAGCTGGTAGAGCCGCGGCTCCACCGAGGCCGCATCGAAGGTCTTGTCGAGCATGGCCGCATCCCTTCCCCGCTTGCGCGGGCACGTCAAGCGGGTGCGCGGCGATCCGGTGGTCCGGCTATCCCGCCAGTTCCGGCACGCGCGTCGCGGCGCGGCGCTCGAACTCGTGGATCCAGTCGCGGGTCAGCGGCAGGGCGTGGCGGTCGCGCGCCATCTGCAGCTGCCAGTTCATGTGGTCGCCATGGCGGAAGGTGAAGTCGCAGCCGGCCAGGTAGAACTCGAACATCCGGCAGAATCGCTCGTCGTACATCGCCCTGATCGCCTCGCGCTCGGCGGCGAAGCGGCGGCGCCATTCGGTGATGGTGTGCGCGTAGTGCATGCGCAGGATCTCGATATCGGTGATCCAGAGCCCGGCCTTCTCCACCGCCGGCACCACCTCCGACAGCGCCGGCGAATAGCCGCCGGGGAAGATGTATTTCGTGAGCCAGGGGTTGGTGTTGCCGGGGCCGGACATCCGCCCGATCGCGTGCACCACCGCGACGCCATCCGGCTTCATCGCGTTGCGCACCACCTCGAAGAATGTCTGGAAGTGCGGCAGGCCGACGGCCTCGAACATCGCGACGGAGAGCACGCGATCCATCGGCCGGTCCCAGGCGCGGTAATCCATCAGCTCGAAGCGAAGGCGGTCCGACAGGCCCTCGGCGGCCGCGCGTTCGCGCGCCACGGCGAGCTGTTCCTCGCTCAGCGTCAGGCCGGTGACCCGCGCGCCCCAGACCTTGGCGAGATGCACCGCCATGCCGCCCCAGCCGCAGCCGATCTCAACGACCTCCAGCCCCGGCCGGTCCAGCCGGAGCTTCGCCGCGATGTGGCGCTTCTTCGCCTCCTGCGCCTGCTCCAGCGTTTCCGTGCCGGTCTCGAAATAGGCGCAGGAATACTGCATGTCCGGGTCGAGGAAGCGGCGGAACAGGCGGTGGTCCAGGTCGTAATGGTGCGCGACATTGCGGCGCGACCGCGCGGCGGGATTCAGCTGATGCACCGTGCGGAGGACCTGCCGAGCCCAGCCCATGACGCGCTCGCCCGGCATCAGCCCGCCCTGGTACTGGTTCAGCACCAGCAATTCGGTGAGCTGGCCGATGTCGCAGCCTTCGGGCTCGATCGCGCCATCCATGTAGAGCTCGCCGAAGGCCAGCGAGGGGTTCAGCACCAGCCGCCGCACCGCGGCCGCGTCGCGCAGGCGGAATCCGCCCTCCGGGCCCGGCCCGCCGGCATAGGTCTCGATCCGCCCATCGGGGTAGCGGAGACGGAGCCGCCCGTGTGCCAGGAAACGGGTGAGGGCGGCGTGCAGGAGCCTTTCGAACATGGCATCTCCCCAGAATGGGGGTCCCCATGCCGATCGCCCCCCCTTGCCGGGGTCAGGTTATGTTAAGTTTCAGGACGTTTTCCAGCCGTTGATGTCGGCGGGATGACGCGCAGGCGGAGGGTCCGGGGAGGGCCTGCGCCCTCCCCGGCGCCGATCACCGATCCATCGCCGAGCCAAGCTCGGCCAGTTCCGCGGCCAGCTCGGCCTCCAGGCTCTCCTGCTCGGAGGCTTCCTGGGCGCGGAGATCCTCGCCCCGCGCCTGCTTGTCGGCCTCCTCCTGGCTGCGCGCGACGTTCACGCCGACCGGGATGATGACCTCGGGGTGCAGTTCCACGCGCACCTGGGTGATGCCCGTGGTCTTGATCGGCTGTTCCAGCAGCACCTGGCTGCGGTCGAGCGTCAGGCCGTTCGCCTTGCAGGCATCCGCGATGTCGCGCGAGGTGACGGAGCCGTAGAGGCTGCCGCTCTCGCCCGCCGCGCGGATGATGACCACCGAGAGCCCGAAGACGCGCTCGGCGACGCGCTCGGCCTCCTCGCGGCGCTTGATGTTCTGCGCCTCGAGCTGGGCGCGGTCCTTCTCGAAGCGCGCCAGGTTCTCCTTGCTCGCGCGGATCGCCTTGCCCTGCGGCAGGAGGAAGTTGCGCGCGTAGCCGGGCTTCACCTTCACCAGCTCGCCCATCTGGCCGAGCTTGTCCACGCGCTGCATCAGGATGAGTTCGATCATCGTCGTTCTCCCCCGCTCAATCGTTGATCACATAGGGGAGCAGGGCGAGGAAGCGGGCGCGCTTGATGGCGAGCGCCAGCTCGCGCTGCTTCTTCGCGCTGACCGCCGTGATGCGGCTCGGCACGATCTTCCCGCGCTCCGACAGGAAGCGGGAGAGCAGGCGGACGTCCTTGTAGTCGATCTTCGGCGCGTTCGGGCCGGAGAAGGGGCAGGACTTCTTGCGGCGGTAGAAGGGCCGGCGGGCGCCCACCGCGGCGCGGCGGCCGGCGGGGTTCTGGGCGGTTTCCTCGGTGCGATCGGACATGCTGGCCTACTCCCCGTCCATGCCGATATCGGCTTCGTCGCGCGGCCGGGCGCGGTATTCCTCGCGGTCATCGCGGTCGCGGCCACCGGTGCGGCCCGAGCTGAAGCGCCCGGCCGGGCGCGGCCCGCGGAAGCCCCGCTCGCGCTCGCGGTCATCGCCGCGGCGGGCGAGGATGGCAGACGGCCCTTCCTCCAGCGCCTCGACCTTGATGGTCAGGGTGCGGAGCACGTCCTCATGCAGGCCGAGCTGGCGCTCGGCTTCGTGCAGGGCGGCCGGCGGGGTGGAGACGCCGAGGAGCATGTAATGCGCCTTGCGGTTCTTCTTGATGCGGTAGGCGAGGCCGCGGAGGCCCCAGTATTCCCGCTTGCGGACTTCGCCGCCGCCGGCCTTGAGGGTCTGCTCGACCTGGTCGGCGATGGCCTCGACCTGCTGCTGCGTGACGTCGTTGCGTGCGATGAGCACGCATTCGTAGAGGGGCATCTGTTCTCCCTTCGGCTGTCTCAGCCCTCGCCTTGCGGCTGGTCTGCGCGCCGCCGGCACCATGCCGGGGGAGACGCGCAAGCGGGCATAGCCGGGACCGATGCCACTCGGGTCCCGGCAGGGAAGGCGCGCGTATAGGGCGGGAGGGGGGCGGAGGGCAAGGGCGTGGCCGACCGCCGCGCGCCCTACCTCGAAAGGTCCACCCTCCGCATCCTGACTACTTGGCTACCTAGGCTCAGGACCCATTAATTCGCTTGCCTCGACGCGGGCGGGCGTGATTCTGAA
>VFQR01001830.1_pt1 | contig 14781 bp, 13 predicted proteins | sample 3512321 | NCBI WGS metagenome assembly VFQR01 (sample SAMN10412374, study PRJNA504923) | tailings metagenome | isolation source: Relicate 3 Philex TSF1 revegetated site | place: Philippines: Tuba, Benguet | collected 2017-08-29
GGCGAACCTCAAGGGCTTCGAGGCGCCGCTGCTGCTGCCCGGCATCAAGATCAACACCTCGCCGACCGACTTCTACCCGATCCAGTCGGTGCAGCTCGCCCGGGTCAAGGGCGAGAGCTTCGAACTCTTCGGCTCGGTGCTCTCCAACGAGAGCACCTCCTGAGAGGACAACTCGGCGGCGTGGGGAAACCCGCGCCGCCTGTTCCCCGGACCGGGCGTCACGCGGACAGGCGACCAGCATGTATCCAGGCCACCACGCAGCAGCCCATCCCGATCGCGCCGCCTTCGTCATGGCGGGGACGGGAGAGACCGTCACCTACCGGAGCTTCGAGGAGCGGGCGAACCGCCTCGCCCACCTGCTGCGAGCCCAGGGACTGCAGCGGCTCGATCACTACGCCATCTTCATGGAGAACAATGCCCGCTATCTCGAGGCCTGCGCGGCCGGCGAGAGGACGGGCCTCTACTACACATGCATCAACTCCTACCTGCTGGCCGACGAGCTCGCCTACATCCTCAACAACAGCGAGTCGAAGCTTCTGATCACCTCCCGCTCGAAGAAGGAGGTGGCCCTGCAGGCGCTGAAGCAGTGCCCGCACGTCAGGCTCTGCCTCGTCGTGGACGGCGACCCGGCGGATACCAGGCATCCCGACTTCGCCACGGCGGTCGCCGCTTTCCCGTCGACGCCCGTCGCCGACGAAAGCCTCGGCACGCCCATGCTCTATTCCTCCGGCACGACGGGCCGGCCGAAGGGCATCCTGCGCCCCCTGCCGGAGAACCCGCCCTCGGAGCCGCTGCCGCTCTACAAGTTCCTCGACCAGCTCTGGGGCTATCGCGACGGCATGATCTACCTGTCGCCAGCGCCGCTCTACCATTCGGCGCCGCAGGCTGCCGTCGGCCTCACCATCCGCCGCGGCGGCACCGTGATCGTCATGGAGCATTTCGACCCGGAGGCCTATCTCGCCCTGATCGAGAAGCACAAGGTCACCCACTCGCAGCTCGTGCCGACCATGTTCTCGCGCATGCTGAAGCTGCCGATCGAGGTGCGCTCGCGTTACGACCTCTCCTCCCTGGAGATCGCCGTCCATGCCGCTGCCCCCTGCCCGCCCCAGGTCAAGGAAGAGATGATCGAATGGTGGGGCCCGATCATCCACGAATATTACGGGGCGACCGAGGCCATGGGCTTCACCGCCTGCAACTCGGAGCAGTGGCTCTCCCACCGTGGCACGGTCGGCAAGGTGCTGATGGGTGACCTCCACATCCTCGACGCGGACATGAAGCCTGCGCCGAAGGGCGAGCCGGGCGAGATCTGGTTCAAGACAGCTAACCCCTTCGTCTATTTCAACGATCCGGAGCGCACCGCGGCCTCCCGCTCGCCCGACGGCACCATGTCGACGGTCGGCGATGTCGGTTATGTCGACGACGAGGGCTATCTCTACCTCACCGACCGCTCGACCTTCATGATCATCTCGGGCGGCGTAAACATCTATCCGCAGGAATGCGAGAACCTGCTGATCACCCACCCGAAGGTCGCGGACGCCGCGGTGTTCGGCGTGCCCAACGAGGATTTCGGCGAGGAGGTGAAGGCGGTGATCCAGCCGATGCCGGGGAATGAGCCGGGGCCGGCGCTTGAGGCCGAGCTCATCGCCTTCTGCCGCGACCACCTCTCGGTGCAAAAGTGCCCGCGCTCCATCGACTTCATGGACCAGCTGCCGCGCCTGCCGACCGGCAAGCTCTACAAGAAGGCGCTGCGCGACCGCTACTGGGGCGACCGCAAGGTGCGCATCGTCTGAAGCCGTCCCCTGCGGAGGCGCAATGCGGCGGCGGCGCTTGCCATTCCCGCTCCACCGGGCTTGGCTGACGGACCATCAGGCGGAAGAGGTCCATGAAGCGCGAGGTCATCGAGGTTCCCGTCATCTCCGAGGCGATCCGCCGTCTCGGCGCCCCGACCTCGGCCCTCGTCCGGGCGGGCGACCTGCTCTTCACCTGCGGCATGCCGCCTGTCGACATCCGTACCGGCGACATCGTCCGGGGCGACATCGCCACCCAGACCCGCGCCGCGCTCGACGCCCTCGAGGTGACGCTCGCCTTCGGCGGCTCGTCGCTGGCGCAGGCGGTGAAGACCATCGTCTTCATCACCGATCCCGCCCTGATGGGCGAGGTCAACGCCATCTATCGCGAGCGTTTCCCCGACGGCTTTCCCGCCCGCACCAGCGCCGGCATCAAGGCCTGGCCCGCCCCCTTCGACATCGAGATCGAATGCGTAGCGGTCATTCCATGACCCGCGCTTGCGGACGTGTATAAAATATGCACCGATGCGCGCCGTAGAACGTCGATGCTCTTGCAAAGACGAAATTTGGGATAAGCTGGTCGCCCAAGCCTCTCGCTGCATGACGTTCGAAATGCGGGTTTTGGGGGGCGACGGTGAGCCTGCCGTGAGGACCGCGCCATGACCCTGACCCTGCTCCGCAACTTTCGCCTTCTCGACCCCGCCATCGCCGACGAACTGGTCGAGGGCTACGAGCTTCTGGTCGAGGGTGACAAGGTCAAGGAACTCTCCGACAAGCCGATCAAGGCCTCCAAGGCCAATGTCGTGAACTGCGGCAAGCGCACGCTGATGCCGGGCCTGATCGACTGCCACGTCCATGTCATCGCGACGATGGTCAACATCGGCCAGAACGCGCTGGTGCCGGACGCGCTCATCGCCTATCGGGCGGCCCGTATCATGAAGGGCATGCTGGACCGCGGCTTCACCACCGTCCGCGACCTCGGCGGCGCCACCTATCCGCTGGTCGAAGCGCAGGAGCAGGGCCTGATCGAGGCCCCCCGCCTCATCATCCCCGGCAAGGCCCTGTCCCAGACCGGCGGTCACGGCGACAGCCGCTCGCGCTACGACCGCCGCGACCCCGAGACCTGGACGCGCACGCTCGGCTCGCTGGGCCGTCTCGCCGACGGCGTCGATGCCGTCCGCCAGGTCTGCCGCGAGGAGATCAAGCAGGGCGCCCACTTCATCAAGATCATGGCGAACGGCGGCGTCGCCTCGCCGAACGACCCGATCCACTTCCTCGGCTATTCGCGCGACGAGATCCTCGCCGCCGTCGAGGAGGCGACCAATGCCGGCACCTATGTGGCCGCCCACCTCTACACCGACGAGGCCATCCGTCGCGCGGTGGAGTGCGGCGTCCACAGCCTCGAGCACTGCAACCTCATCCAGTCCAAGACGGCGAAGTTCGCTGCCGAAAAGGGCGCCATCGCCTGCCCCACCCTGGTCACCTACGAGTATCTCGGCGTCGAGGGACCGGCGCTCGGCCTCGACCCGATCTCGGTCGCCAAGGTCGACACCGTGAAGATCGCCGGCATGAAGTCGCTGGAGATCATGCACAAGGCCAAGCTCACCATGGCCTATGGATCCGATCTCCTCGGCGAGATGCATCGCCACCAGTCGGAGGAATTCGTCATCCGCGGCCGCGTCCTGCCGGCCATCGAGGTGATCCGCTCGACGACGATGCATGCCGCGAAGCTGTGCCGGAAGGAAGGCAAGATCGGTACGCTGAAGGCCGGCGCCTTTGCCGATGCGGTGCTGGTCGACGGCAATCCGCTGAAGGACCTGTCTCTGCTGACCAAGCAGGGCGCGCATCTGGCCCTGATCATGCAGGGCGGCCGCATGCACAAGAACCAGCTCTCCTGACGGACAGCGCGATGACAGGATCGGCGGCATGACGATGGACGGGCGTATCCTCGGCCGGGTGGCACTCTACGGTGTTGCCTATCTGACGCTCGGCTTCATCCTGCTGCCTCTGATCTTCGTCACCTGGCTCGCCTTCTTCGCGCAGGAGATCCCGTCCTTTCCTCCCGAGGGCTATTCGGTGAAGTGGTTCGGCGCCATCGCCGACAACCGCAACTTCGTCACCGGCTTCTGGACCAGCCTCCAGGTGGCGGTGGCCGCCACCGCCATCGGCCTCTTGATCGCCGTGCCGGCGAGCCTCATCCTCGCCCGCCGACAGTTCCTCGGCAGCGCGGCTCTCAGCCAGGTCCTGCTTCTGCCCCTGGTGGTGCCGGGCGTGGTCATGGGCACCTCCATCTACGTCTTCCAGATCGAGACGGAGATCGCCACGGGCCTGCCGATCCTCGGATCGCTCGCCGGGCTCGTCGCCGGCCACACGCTGCTGGTCATTCCCTGGACGGTCCGCCTGGTGACGGCGAGCCTGACCGGCCTCGACAGGGCCGCGGAAGAGGCCGCCCAAAGCCTCGGCGCCAACCAGTGGACGACGTTCTTCAGGGTGACGCTTCCCGCGATCCGCCCCGGCATCGTCGCCGGCGCCCTGTTCGGCTTCGTCACCTCCTTCGGCAATCTGGAGATGAGCCTCTTCCTCGTCGGGCCCGGGCGCATCACCCTACCGATCGCCATCCTTCAGTATCTGGAATGGAAGATCGATCCGACAGTCGCTGCCGTCTCCGTCCTCCAGATCCTCCTCATCGCGGTCTCCATGATCATCACCGACCGCTACGTGAAACTTGCCCGAGTCGTCTGATCCATGGCCTCCCTCACCCTCGACGGTCTGACCAAGCGCTACGGTGACAACGCCGTGGTCAAGTCCGTGTCCCTCGACGTTCGGGACGGCGAATTCCTCGTGCTGCTCGGCCCCTCGGGCTGCGGCAAGACGACGACCCTGAGGATGATCGCCGGCTTCGTGCCGCCGAGCGGCGGCTCCATCCGCATCGGCGACAAGGACATCACCAGCCTGCCGCCCTGGAAGCGCAACGCCGGCCTCGTCTTCCAGAGCTATGCGCTCTTTCCCCACATGACGGTGGCGCAGAACGTCGCCTTCGGCCTCGAGATGCGGAAGACGCCGCAGGGCGAGATCGGGTCCCGCGTCGCCGAGGCGCTTCGCCTCGTTCGCCTCGACGGCTATGGCGAGCGCTATCCGCGCCAGCTCTCCGGCGGTCAGCAGCAGCGCGTGGCGCTTGCCCGCGCGCTTGTCATCCGTCCCGACGTCCTGCTGCTCGATGAGCCGCTCTCCAACCTCGATGCGAAGCTCCGCCTCGAGGTGCGCCTCGAGATCCGCGCCCTGCAACAGCAACTCGGCCTGACAACCGTGATGGTGACGCACGACCAGGAGGAGGCCCTCACCATGGCCGACCGGCTGGTCGTCATGTCGGACGGCTCCGTCCGCCAGGTCGGCACGCAGTCCGACCTCTACGAGCGACCCGCCGACCTCTTCGTCGCCGACTTCGTCGGCCGCTCGACGATGATCTCCGGCGCGGTCACAGGGGCCGGATCGTTCCGTTCCGACGGCGGGCTCGTCCTGAGCTGCGCCGCCGACACCGTCACCGGCCCGGCCACCATCGCCCTGCGGCCGGAGCGCCTCACCCTCGGCGCTGCCGCCCAAGGGCTCGACAACCATGTCTCGGGCAAGGTGAGCTTCGTGTCCTACCTCGGCGCCCTGCTCGACGTGCACGTCCGCCTGAACGACACCGACCACGTCGTCGTGCAGATCCCCAATCGATCCGATGGCCAGGTCCCGGCCGTCGGCGACACCATCGAGGTCGGCTGGCCGGCCTCGGCCTGCCTCGTCTTTCCGCGCGAGGCTGCCTGAACCACGCGGCATTCCGCCGCCAACTGGGAAATCCAGAAGGGAGAAGTCGACATGTCCAAATTCACCAAGGGAATCGACCGGCGCACGACGCTGAAGGGACTGGGACTTGCCGCCGCGGGCGCCCTGCTGCCGGCCGCCGGCGCCACCTCGGCCTCGGCCCAGGCCGCCGGCCGCGTGGTCGTCGGCACATGGGGCGGCGACTATGCCCGCCTGCTCAACAAGAATGTCGAGGAGCCCTTCCTGAAGTCCAAGGGCTTCGAGGTCGTCCAGGACCAGGCCTCCGACGCCCCGCGCCGCGCCAAGATGGTGGCCGAGCGTCGCCTGCCGCGCGGCACGACGGATATCCAGGGCCTCTCGGCCGCGCAGATGTTCGAGATGAACGCCGCCGGCCTCGCCGAGCCGATCGACTATTCCAAGCTCAAGAACGCCGGCAACATCATCCCGATCGCCAAGTATCCCTACGGCGTCGGCCACATCATTTCCGGCAAGGTCGTCGTCTACAACCCGAAGCTCGTGACGCCGGCTCCGACCTCCTACAAGGACGCCTTCGATCCGAAGTACGGCAACAAGCTCGGCTTCATCGACATCCAGTACCAGTACGTGATGCTGGCCGCCGGCCTCGCCGCTGCCGGTGACATGACGAACCTGGAGAAGGGCAAGGAACTGCTGCTCGCCGCCAAGCGCGGCGGCGCCCGCATCTACCCGACCAACGAGGCCTTCGCCCAGGCGCTGAAGACCGAGGAGATCACCATCGGCCTGATGTGGAAGGCCCGCGCGGTGCAGTGGCAGAACGCCGGCATCTCGGTGGATTCGGTCGCCCCGAGCGAGGGCACCATGGCCTATATCTCGGGCTTCATGATCCCCAAGAACGCCCCGAACAAGGCCGGCGCCTATGCCTATATGGACGCCATGCTGGAGAAGGCGGCGCAGGAGGCCTTCGCGGTCGACATGGGCTACGCCCCGACCGTGACCAACGCCGTGGTCGCCGCCGACCTCATGAAGCGTATCGGCTTCACCGAGGAGGAGAACAAGAAGATGAAGGATCTCAACTACGAATTCCTCGCCAAGAACGACGCGGCGATGAAGGAGTGGTGGGACAAGGTCTTCAAGGCCTGATCGGAGGCATCGGCTCGCCATGGCGGCACTTTCCGAACGACCGGTCGGCGAGCCCGGCAATCTGACGGCGGCGGGCCTTCTCGTGCCCGCCACCATCTTCGTCGCGATCGGCCTCATGGTGCCGATCGCGATCCTCTTCCGCTACAGCCTGAACGCCTTCGTTCCGGGCCAGCTGATGGTCGATGCGCTGACCATCGACAACTACGTCAAGTTCTTCACCGACCCGTTCTACCTGCAGGTGCTGTGGCGGACGATCCGCGTCGCGGTGGCCTGTACGGTCTTCTGCCTGATCTTCGGCTTTCCGCTGGCCTATGTGCTGGCGCGCACCCAGTCACGCTTCAAGAACCTGCTTGTCATGGCGATCGTGCTGCCGCTCTTCGTCGGCAACGCGGTGCGCGCCGCCGGATGGATGGTGGCCTTCGGCTCCAAGGGCTTCGTCAACGCCACCCTCATGGGCATGGGCGTGATCTCGCAGCCCTTCGAGATCATGTACACTGAACTCGCCGTCATCATCGGCATCATCGCGGTGAACCTGCCCTTCATGGTGCTGACCCTGCAGAGCGTCATCGAGGGCATCGACCGCAACGTCGAGGAGGCCGCCTTCTCGCTCGGCGCCCCGCCCATGACCATGGCCAGGCGGGTCCTGTTCCCGCTGGCTCTGCCGGGCATCCTTGCCGGCGTCATCCTCACCTTCATCCTGGCGATGAACGCCTATGCGACGCCGGTGCTGCTCGGCGGGCCGAAGTTCCAGACCATGGGGCCGCTGGTCTTTTCCACCTTCGCACAGCAGAACAACTGGCCTTTCGGCGGCGCCGTCTCCTTCATTCTGATGACCGCGACGCTGATCCTCACCGTCGCCTCGAGCCTGCTGATCCGCCGCCGCTACGCCTGAACGAGGGCGGCGATCTCTGCCGCGAGTTCGTCCTGCGGAAGGCCTGCGTCGAACCTGTGCCAGGCAATGTCGCCGAGGTCGTAGCCGAGTTGCGCCTCGACCGTCTCGACCGTTGCGTCGGAAGGATCGCCGCGCCGCGCCGCCACACGCGCCTTCAGCCGCTCCGCCGGCACGTCGAGCCAGACTCCGTGGAATGGCACGCCGGATGCCGCCGCAACCTCGGCAATGGCCGCGCGTTCCGCTGGACGCGCATGGACAGCATCGGCGATGACGGCATGGCCGGCGGCAAGCGCTGCCGCCACACGCTGGCGCATGTCGCCGTAGACGGCCGCGGACACCTCGGGCCGATAGGCTTCGGGAGGCAGCCGCTGGTCCGGCGCGACGCCAAAGCGTGCCTTGCGCAAACGGTCGCTCGAGAGGATGCGGGCACCGGGCAAGGCACCAAGCTTGGGCGCGACCAGCGCCGCAAGGCTGGACTTCCCCGAGCCGCTCAGCCCGCCGACGGCCACGAGGACGGGCGGGCGCGGCGCCAGCGCATCGTCGGCGAGAGCGAGATAGGCGTCGGCCTCCTCCGGCAGACCGGTCGACGCCGAGACATGCGCCCTGACCGCCGCGCGCACAGCGACGAGGAAGGGAACCAATGCCAGCCCCGCGCTCTCGCCCGTCGCATCGCAGTAGCGATTGAGCAGCCGGTTCGCCGCCGCCTTCTGGTCCCGATGCCACAGATCCATGACGAGGAAGGCGAGGTCGTAGAGGATATCGGTGGTGGCAAGGTCCTCGTCGAACTCGAGGCAGTCGAAGATCACCGGGCGGCCGGCGATGCGGCAGATGTTGCGCAGGTGCAGGTCGCCATGACAGCGGCGCACAAGGCCTTGGGCCGCACGGCTGTCGAGCAGGCTCGCGTGCCGGTCCAGCACGGCGCGAAAGCGGTCGTCCAGCCTGGCCGCGTCTGCGGGCGACAGGAGACCACTGGCGACGAAGGCCGCGGCATTGATGGCGAGGACATGGGCCATGCGGCCCGCGCCGTCCTGATCCCCGGAGACCTCCGCACTCGCATGAAGCGCGACGATCTCGGTCGCGAGAGCATCGACCAGCGCCGCATCGAGCGGCGCGGCAGTCGCGAGGCGGTCGAGCAATCCGTTCTGGTCGAAGGGGCGCATGCGCACCACCGCATCGACGATTTCGCCCTCGCCGTCGAGGCGGAGCGCCCCGTCCGGGCCGCGGGTGATGCGGCTCACACCCGCGTAGATCTGTCCCGCGGGATCGGTCCGCCGGTTGAGGGCGAACTCCTTCCTGCAGAAGGCCAGCCGCCGCTCGGGCGTCGAGAAGTCGAGATAGGCGAGCCGCACCGGCTTCTTCAGCTTGAACACGACGTCGCGCCCGATGATGACGTGGGAGATGTGGGTCGAGATGAGCTCGGCTCCGGCGCCAGTCTCACGCATCAGGAAGGCGAGCACCTCTGCGGTGTCACCCTGAGCCCCCATGGCATGGTCGCCGGTCATTCCTCATCGCCTCCGAAGCCCCGCCCCGCGCCGACTTGCATAGCCGAGATGGTCGCGGCGCTCTATGACGAGGATCAGGCGGAGGCGACGGCATGTACGACGTGATCGTGGTGGGCGCGGGTTCGGCGGGCGCGGCTCTGGCGGCGAGGCTCTCGGAGGATGCCGGCCGGCGGGTGCTGCTGCTCGAGGCCGGCCGCGACTGGCGGTCCGGCGATGCACCTCACGCCCTGCGCAGCGCCAACATCGTCCCCTTCATGCACGATCCCCGCCATCAGGCGGAATGGCAGTGGCCTGGGCTCATGACCCGCCGCACCCGCACCCAGGAGCCGAAGTTCTACTGGCGCGGCCGAACCATGGGCGGCAGTTCCACGGTCAATGCGCAGATCGCCATCCGCGGCGTGCCGGAAGCCTTCGATACCTGGGCAGCGCTGGGCTGCACCGGATGGGCAGCGGCGGATGTGCTGCCGCTGTTCGATGCGATCGAGGATGACCCGGTGACGGGAACCGGCCCTGGACAACGCCTCGGCGGTCCCCTGCCCGTCTATCGCGCGCCCCTCGCCGAATGGGGTCATGTCGACCGCGCCCTGCGCGCCTCAGCCCTCGACCGCGGCTATCCGTGGAAGGAGGACCTCAACGCCCCGTCGGGCGAAGGCGTCTCCTGCTATCCGATCAACAGCCGCGACGGACTGCGCATCACCACCAATGACGGCTATCTGGAACCCGCCCGCGGCCGCGCCAATCTGGAGATCCGCGGCGATGCGCTGGTCGACCGGGTGCTGTTCGACGGCCGCACCGCGACCGGCGTCAGAGTGCGGCTCGGCACCGGCGGCTGGCAGGACATCGCGGCCCGCGAGGTCGTGCTGTCAGCCGGTGCGATCCACAGCCCGGCGATCCTCATGCGCTCCGGCATCGGCAGGGGCGCCGATCTCGCCGCGCTGGGCATTCCAGTCGTCGCCGAGCTTCCCGCGGTTGGTCGCGGCTTCATGGACCACCCGATCCTCAGGGCCAGCCTCGCCCTCAGGCCCGAAGCTGCGGCACGGTCGGCGGATGCCCGGCACACCAACTGCTGCGTGACGTACTCCTCGGGTCTCGCCGGCGGCGGCGAGCGCGACATGATCATGATCGGCTTCAACCATCGCGGCCTGTCGGAGGGCGGGCCCTCGTCCCAGGGAGCGATTGGTGTGGCACTCTACGATGCCTTCTCGCGTGGCGAGGTCCGGCTCGTCTCGGCAGATCCCGATGCCAATCCCGTGGTCGACGAGAACATGCTCGACGATGCGCGCGACCGGGAGCGGATGCGCGATGGCATCCGGCGGCTCGCGGCTATCGTGGCCCACCCGGCCGTCGCCGGCATCGCCTCGCGCATCACCTTCGGGGATGGCGGCATCGGCTTTGCCGAAGCGGCGGCCCTGCCGGACGACGAACTCGATACGCTGATGCTTGCCGAGGCCTGGGACATCCAGCACGCCGCAGGAACCTGCCGCATGGGTGGCGGCTCGGACCCGCTGGCCGTTGTCGATCCGGACCTCAGGGTGCGCGGCCTTTCCGGCCTGCGCATCGCCGATGCCTCCGTCATGCCGACGGATTGCCGCGCCAACCTGCACTTCACCTGCGTGATGATCGGCGAGATGGCGGCCCGCCGGATGCGGGCCTGAGCCGCGGATCAGGGGCGGCGATCGATCCGGTAGAGCCGCGCGAACCCCTTGTCGCTGACGAGGCTCAGCCCCGGCACCTGCGCCGCATGCATGCCGGCGTTCGGCATGTCGGCATTGATGAGCAGGACGTAGTCGAAGCGGGCACGCCAGTTCCTGAGGTAGGGAAACTCGTCGGGTTCTGCCATTCGTGGGTTGTCGAGGTCGTCGACCTTGGGGGTGCCGCCTTCCGGAACCGAGATGTCCCTCCACGGCGGGAGGATCTCAAGGGGTTGCTTGCCGGCAGCGGTGAAGATTGTCGGAACGAAAGCTCGGCGGCTCATGACAATCGTCGTTCCGAGATGGCGATAGATGGGGATGCCGACGCCATAGCGACCAAGCGGAGAACCCAACCATTTCGTCGCGTCGGTGGGACGGTTTTCGGCCACGAGGACTGCCGCTCCTGCCGGCATGCCGATGGTGGCAGCCTCGATGGAGCGGATGTCGGCCTGCCGCTCCATCCAGGTGTAGCCGATGAAGCTGGCTCTCAGCAGAACCAGCGCCAGGGTGACGGCGAGGGCAAGGCGTTCGTTCTCCGCTGTCTCGGCAAGGCGAGGCCGGATGGAGCCGGCGAGCAGGAGGCCGGCCATCATCGGCAAGCGGATGTCGATGAGACCGGTACCGAAGGCGATCTCCGGGACGAAATGGGACACCGAGAGCAGCAGCACGCCCATCCCGAAGAGGCCGGCATGCACTTCGATCCGCCGGCGCCACGCCGCATAGGCTGGAGCGGCCACCAGGGCGAACAGGGTCGCCAGATCAAAGATCAGCGAGTAGGTCCGGACCGGCGCGAGAAAGATCGCCAGACGATCGAGCGACAGCAGCGAGCGGAACTTCAGGACCGTCCCGAACAGCGGGGCGTCGACAAGCTGTTCATGCGCTCCGGGCAGTTTGGGCGCCGTCAGGACGAGGATGGCGAGGGGAATGCAGCATGCGAGCCCCGCCAGCACCAGACGCCGGGCGAGGAGCCAGCGGACCGACGGCGAGCGAATGGCCGGGAGGCGGGGTCCGATGTCGATGCCGACCAGAAGAACGAGAAAGAACAGCAGCCCGAAGACGTGAACGATGAGGATCACTGCGGCAACGGCGAGACGCACCAGCCACCGACCCACAGCCGGGATGCGGCACAACTTCAGGTCGAGAGCCGCACCGAGCATGGCCATGCCGAGGCCGATCTGAAAGCTGAGCAGGCCACCGGTCAGCACGTAGTTCCACGTGAGCGCCACCAAAGCGACCTGCCAGACATGCCACACGCCGAAGAGCGTCCGGTTCAACGCGATGGCGCCCAGCGGCAGGATCAGAACGGAGAGGCCGACGAGGACGGGCGTCACGGCCTCGAACGACAGGAGGCGACCGATGCCGACGGCGAGCAGGTCGGATCCGATATTGGTGCGGGCGAGCGACCAGTCCGGCCGGTACATGCTCGCGACGGGGGTTCCTTCCGCCTGCCCCAGAAGGATCCAGTAGCGCACCAGATGGTTCGGATAGTCCCACATCGTCGGCATGCGGACGAACAGCAGCGGCAGCAAGGCCGCCACCAATGCCACGCCGAGCGCCAGCGGAACGAGACCGGATGCCGAACTCGCAAGTCGCTTCATCACTGCCTCGGAACTGTCATGGCGGCACGCGCCGTCTGCCGCATGGTCATCCCGGCCTCCGGAAGACCCGCCCGAGCAGGAGAAAGGTCAGGATGGTGGTCAGCGCGATCGATATGAACTTCGCCACGTAGGGCATGCCAGTGGCGTAGAGCACCGCCCAGAAGACGCCGGTGGCGAACAGGAACTGCACGAGGATCGTCAGCGCGAACTGCACGATGAGCCGCAGATTGGCGATCTCGCCCATGGAGCGCCCGAAGGTGATCGTGCCGTTCATGACGAAGCTGTTCGACGCACCGGCGAGGAAGCCGACGACATGGGCCGGTAGCGGCGCGATCCCGACGACGCTGACGAGGACAGCAAAGATGCCCGCGTCGATCAGCGAGTTCATGACACCGATGCCGATGAAGGATGCCAGCTGCCGGATCATCGGGCCGGTGACTCGTCGCTGGCCGGGTCCAGGCCCGCAGAGCGGATCGCTCCGGCGGCAGACCTCTCCCGCAGGATGGTGTCGACGATATAGAGCGGCCGCCGTTTGGATTCGATGACGAGGCGTCCGACATATTCTCCGAGAATGCCGAGCACGATGAGCTGGACGGCGGAGAAGGCGGCAACCGCGACGATCAGGCTGGTCCAGCCGTCAACGACCTCGCCCATGACCCAGCGCAACGAGCTGTAGGCCATCAGGCCGAAGGCGAGGAAAGCCGAGAAGAAGCCCAGCCAGGTGGCGAGGCGCAACGGCCTGATCGAAAAGGACGTCAGCGCATCGACGGCGAAGCGCATCATCTTGGAGAGTGGATACTTCGTCTCGCCGGCAAAACGGGGATCCCGCCCATAGGGCAAGGCCACCTGGCTGCCTCCGATCCAGCTGATCATGCCGCGCGTGAACCGGTGCTGCTCGGGCATCGAGACGAAGATGTCGACCACCCGCCGGGACATCAGCCGGAAATCACCTGAATCGGCGGGAATATCGATCGACGACAGCGATCGCAGCACCCGGTAGAAGATCGCTGCCGTCGCCCGCTTGAACACGGTCTCGCCGGCCCTCTCGGCACGCTTGCCATAGACGACCTCGGCTCCCTCATCCATGAGCCGCATCATCTCTCCGACGAGCTCGGGTGGATCCTGGAGGTCGGCATCGATCAGCAGCACACGTTCGCCCCGCGCGGCGTTCAGACCTGCGGTCACCGCCATCTGGTGCCCGTAGTTGCGGCGCAGCCTGACCCCGACGACCCGCGGATCATCGGCTGCCAGGGCGGAGATCAGCTGCCAGGTGCGATCCGTCGAGCCGTCGTCGACGAGGACAATCTCGAAATCGCCGGAGGCTGCGGCCATGGCCGCAGCTTGGCTACGGCGATGAAACTCGCCGATGGATGCCTCTTCGTTGAAGCAGGGCGCCACGATCGACAAGCATGGGCGAATCCCCATCGCGCACCTGGAATATCTCTGACCAAGACAAGAGCACACGCCACTGGCGGCGGCGATGTCCCCGCACGCGCGAAACGTGCCACGAACGCCTATTGCAATACCGCAGCGAGGACAAGCGCCATCCCCGGCAGACCCGATGCAGGACCATCGTTGCAGCGAATTGATGGCAGGGAGCGGCCGGCGACCGGGGCAGAAGAGCGTGCGATCGCGCGAACGCCTCTAGTTGCGGATGCCCGAGACACAGCAGGCGCTCGGAATCCCGGGCGGCACGTCGGTCTTCAGCCAGCAACGGGCGTAGGGACCCTGGTAGCCCGGCCTGACATAGGTCCAGGCGACGCAGCGACCGCTGTTGAAGCACGCATTCTGGCAGGCGCGCGGTCCGCCTTGAATGTCGAAGGTCCGGTAGTCCATGCCCGGCCTGTCAATATTGACCTCGAACGTGCTCTGCGCGGTCGCGGCGGGTGACCAGAAGGCTGCAAGGGCCAGCAGGAGGGGAAAGGCAGCGCGAGAAACTCGCATGAGGACCTCCTCAAGGACGTCGGGGGCTATGGCCAGTCTGGCATCCTGCCCGCCCCCCACCTTGATCGGCGTCAAGCCTCCGAGAGAGCCGCTTCGTCGTTCGACCGGCGGCGGCGCCGGGTTCGACGACACCCGATACGACAGGTTCCGGACATTGCGCAACTGCCGCATTGAAACAAAAAATAATACAAATTATACTTTTGTCAATAATATCAATTAATTAACCATCTGTTACGAGAGTGAGAGTATCGTTTTTTTACACACCAGTCACATGAGATTGACAGATGCTGCTCTCCCGACTGCGCATGAGTATCAAAATCCCGGCGCTCGTTGTCGGTGCGGCCATGACCACGGCGGCAGCGCTGGGCGTGTCGTCGTATATTGCAGCGCGCACCAACGCGCTGACGATGATCCAGCAATCGCTGACCGCCGTCGCCACGGAAC
>VFQR01001831.1_pt1 | contig 14778 bp, 14 predicted proteins | sample 3512321 | NCBI WGS metagenome assembly VFQR01 (sample SAMN10412374, study PRJNA504923) | tailings metagenome | isolation source: Relicate 3 Philex TSF1 revegetated site | place: Philippines: Tuba, Benguet | collected 2017-08-29
ATAATTTAGATGTGATTCGTTGTGCAGATTGGGTGATAGATTTGGGGCCAGAAGGTGGCGATAAAGGCGGAGAATTAATTGCTGTGGGGACACCGGAAGAAGTTGCAGCAAATCCCAAGTCTTATACTGGACAATATTTACAGCATGTTTTGCAGCAGTATCCGCCACAAGCAACTACTATGAAAAGTGTGTAGAGGTAAATGAGTATTTCCAAGGAGAACTGAATGAATGACCAGGAGTTGGAAGTTCTCTTAAACGACATAGAATCAGACCGGGTTGAACGGAAAGCTTCGATTTCTGACCGAAATGTGATTCGTCAGGCTATTTGTGCATTTGCCAATGATTTGCCAAATCACCAAAAAGCAGGAGTCTTATTTATTGGAGTTCATGATAGTGGTAGATGCGCTAACCTTGCCATAGACGATAAGCTTTTGCTTACACTCTCCGATATGCGTTCTGATGGCAACATATTACCTTTTCCATCAATGATTGTTCAAAAACGGACTATTGGCGGATGTGAACTAGCTGTAGTAATTGTAGAACCATCAGATGCTCCTCCTGTGCGCTTTAACGGACGTGTTTGGATAAGAATTGGGCCACGTCGAGCTACTGCTACAGCAGAAGAAGAACGTCGTTTAGCTGAAAAAAGACGCTCAAAAGACTTGCCTTTCGATTTACAACCTCTACCATCAGCTAGTTTAGATGACCTCGATTTAGAAATTTTTCGTCGAGTTTATTTACCCTCTGCCTTGGCAAACGATATTCTTCGAGAAAATCAACGCACTGTTGAACAACAACTTCAATCAATGCGTTTTTTAACAGTTGATTTGTTGCCTAAACCAACTATCTTGGGAGTGCTAGTTGTGAGTAACGATCCTAGACAATTCGTTCCCAGTGCATATATTCAATTTCTTCGCATTGAAGGCATAGAATTAACAGACCCTATTAAAGATCAAAAAGAAATTGGCGGCCCGATTCCAGATTTGTTGCGGATGCTGGACGAAATTTTTCAAGTTCATATTTCAGTCGCAACAGACATCACTGCTCAACCAATAGAGTTGCGACAGCCTGATTATCCAATAGTTGCCTTGCAACAATTAGGAAGAAATGCGGTTATGCATCGCACTTATGAAGGGACAAATGCGCCAGTAAGAATTACATGGTTTAATAACCGAATTGAAATTCAAAATCCCGGCGGTCCTTTTGGTCAAGTAAATCGCCAAAACTTTGGACAACCAGGCATTACAGACTATCGAAATCCTCACCTTGCCGAAGCTATGAAAAACCTTGGTTATGTTCAGCGATTTGGGCTAGGAATTGCACTTGCTCGCCAGCAACTTCAAAAGAATGGTAACCCACCTTTGGAATTCACTGTCGAAGATGCCCATGTGTTGGTCACGCTTAAGAGAAAACCATGAGTACAAAAATTATTGCTTTCTTTAATAACAAAGGAGGAGTTGGTAAAACTTCTTTGGTTTATCACTTGGCATGGATGTATCAAGATTTAGGATTGCGAGTAGTTGCAGCCGATTTAGATCCCCAAGCTAACCTTACTGCTGCTTTTTTAGATGAAGAACGCTTGGAACAAATTTGGTTAGAGAATGAACAACCAACTACTATTTTTGATTGTATCCAACCTCTATTAAAAGGTATTGGGGATATTGATAAACCACATTTGGAATATGTTCAAGAAACTCAGCCTTCACGGCAATTAACCTTATTGTCCCCGTTGATTGAATTAGGATCGTTAGCTCTTTTAGTCGGAGATTTAGCACTTTCTGGATTTGAAGATGAGCTTTCAGCACAGTGGCCTAATTGTCTTGGTGGAGGTGGACAAGAACGAGCTTTACGGGTAATTTCTGCTTTTTGGAGAATTCTGCAACAAACAGCTATTGATCATAAAGCAAACATAATATTGATGGATTTAGGGCCTAATTTAGGTGCAATCAATCGTGCAGCATTAATTGCAGCTGACTATGTTGTTGTTCCTCTTGCACCAGATTTATTTTCTCTACAAGGGTTGCGTAACTTAGGCCCTACATTGCGAACTTGGCGCGAAGAGTGGCAAGAAAGATTAGCTAAAGCAAGTTCTTCAGGCAAGAAAGGTCTTGCATCAGATTTACAGCTTCCTCAGGGAACAATGCAACCTGTTGGTTATGTAGTTTTACAGCACTCAGTAAGATTAGATCGTGTTGTCAAAGCATATGAACGTTGGATCGCTCGTATTCCAACAGTTTATCAAGAGGTTGTTTTAAATCAGCCTAGTCAAAATATCTCTCTGGAAAACGATCCAAACTGTTTAGCTTTGCTTAAAAACTACCAAAGTTTGATGCCAATGGCTCAAGAAGCTCATAAACCTATGTTTTACTTAAAACCTGCTGATGGTGCTATTGGCGCTCATACTAAAGCAGTGATAAACGTTTATGATGATTTTAAGAAATTAGCTCATAAGATAGCTGAACAAACGCAATTGGAAATTTAATAATTACATTTATTTTTAAAGGTAAAACTATTTTTTATCATTCTCAAATAAAATAGCGATCGCCTATTCTAAAATAAACAAACTTGCATCGACATGAAAAAACTTCCCTAAAGCCTCAGCTTGTTCTTTAGTGATTTCTAACTCTCCATTAATAACCTTAGCAACAATCTCACTCGAACCAAGAATTTCTACTAAATCAGCCTGTCCCAAACTTCTAGCTTCCATCAAATGCAAAAGTCTTGAACGAGGAGTTGAAACATTAAGCTGATAATGCTTATCTTCAAAATCCTCAATCAGTTTTACCAATAATTCCAACAAAGTATCTTCTTCAGGAGTCAGATCGGAACGAGAAAGCAGTGCTTCAACAGTTTCTAAAAATTTCTCGTTTTCCTCTTCTGTCTTGATAATTCGAGGCTGATACTGAGACAGTAATTGGCTGTAAACTTCTGAGTTAAAAGTAAGGGTCATTTTTCCAGTTGTCTTTGTCATATTCTGCATGAATTAAGACATATTTTATATAGATGACCTGCTTCTGATAATTAATACTAACAATTAAGCGGTATTTATTGCCTTTAATATTAAAAACTGTAAAGTTACCAACCGCTTCAGCTGTAGGATAAACAGTTTGAACTTCTAGCAAATTTCCCCAGCTTGCTTGACTAGCAGTTTTGTACCAGTCATCAAGCACTTCATAGCAGTCAGTATGTTCTTTGCAGTATTCTCGTAGCTTTTTTCGGCTGATGACATGCATTAATTTATTGTTGAGGCATTTCTATCTGTTTCTCCCCTTTGCCAAAACTGCTTTAAAATTTCCCCTGGCTTTCTATCCCAAGTGTCAATATGTTCGTATATCAAATTATTTTGGTTAAGTTTATAAGTTGAATACCCATTAAAAAGCAAAGGCGCTTTCCAGGGAACACGCAACACTCCCCGCACCGTCCAATTTACTAAAATTGTATCTTCAGCAGACTGTTTTATATCATGTACATCAAAGTAAATTTTGGTAAAAAATAGCCGAGCGTGAAATCGCAAAGTCCAAAATATAATTCGATAATTAAATTTGTATTTGAATGTATTCACTGGGTCTTTAAAATAGATATCCTGTGTATAAATATCATAGGAAATATCTTTTTCAAAAAGTGTTGGTAAATCTTGTTTGAGAGTTTTAATTACTTGTTCCATCTGCAAATAACTGTGTAGTTTTAATTTTGGCGATCGCCTCTAACTATTTTCAGCTAGAGGCGATGTCTAGAACGGGCTAGACTTACACACTTACATACATCTGTTGTCAGCGCACAGCAATGCTGTGCCCCTACAGCTTGGCCAATAACCGTAAGTGTTAAGATAATTTAATATAACTGTTAACCGCTAACATTAATCTAACAAATCAAAATTCACCAGAAAGCAGTTTTCAATTGAATAAAATGCTTGAAAATTAAACTGTTGTAGGGTAGCACAGCTGTGCTACCCTAGTTTATTGATGCGTTTGTACTAAAAAATCTCGTAAGCCTTGTTACGGAATAATTTGACCGACATCAAGGGCAATATCCTCAACAGCCCTTGGCACAGTATTAACGACAATTGAGTGATGTAGTAGCGATCGCTAATACAGCATATTTCAACAAGCCTAAAGTAGGCTATCTAAATCTGGTAGTTACGCACAGAGCCTATTGTAATTCTGAATTCTGAATTCTGACCCCTGAATTCTCCTCTATGACCTCTTCCAAGGACCCCAGATTGCGAAAGTAATGCCAGGAGTTTGGATGTTAACGAACAAAGTTTTACCATCAGGTGAGAAGCAAGCACCAGCAAACTCGTTGGTATTCAAAGCATTACGGGCGAATTGATAAAGTTCGCCTTTGGGAGTAACACCTACTAAGAACTGCTCGTCATCTCCATCTTCACAAAGGATGAGATCGCCATAGGGTGAGATAACTATGTTATCTGGATTTTCTAGTTCAGCAGCAGATGTAGACTCAACAAACAGTTCAATTGTCTCTTTTCCTGGAATATACCGCCAAACTTGGCCAAGCCCCAAAGCACCACCACTCGTACAGCAAAAGTAAAGTTCACCGTTACCATACCAAATACCTTCCCCACGGGCAAACTGGGCTGCTCCTTTTGCGAAACCCTCTTGTCTTACAGTGTCTTGAGGCGGATTTGGCTCTGTAATGGTCACCCACTCTACTTTAAACTTCTTGCGCTTGGGGAAATCAGCAAATGTTTGTGCTTGATAGATATCTTTGATTTTTAAAGCCTGAAGAGTACCTCCTTGTTTTAACTTCCCTGGTACTTTCGGGATAAAACGGTAGAAAAGACTATCTCCCGTATCTTCAGTTTCATAGACAATTCCTGTTTTAGGATCTACCGCAACAGCTTCATGGTTAAATCTTCCCATAGCTATCAGAGGTTCAGGCTTCACAGGAGTAGTGGTGCTAGCTGGAACTTCAAAGTTATAGCCGTGGAATTTTGGGAACGAAGTTGGAGTAGAGGTGTTCTCTTCACAAGTAATCCATGAACCCCAAGGAGTTGGTCCACCTGCACAGTTACGAAAAGTTCCACTTAAAGAAGTAAAGTGTTTGATTAACTGGCGATTAGCTCCAACAACTAAGTTTGTCGTACCACCTTTACAAAATGGGTCGTAAGGATTTGGTCCTTGGACTGTTGTTCCAGAAGTAGGACTAAGTTCGTGATTGCGAACTAAAATCACTGTGTTTCTGGGGCCGGGGAAAGCCGCCATACCATCATGACCACCCGGTACTGGAGTACCATCGTTCATCAGGTCGCCTGTGAGAGAGAAAGTGCGATATTGAAATCCAACTGGTAAATCTAACAAGCCATTGGGATCTTTTACCAGTGGACCGTAACCTTTACCAAAAACACGATGGCCATTGGCTTGTCTGGCAATAAGACCTTCTAAAGGAGAGGCTAACAAAGTGCCAGCAGCACTTGTACCCGCTAGTGCAAAGAAGCTACGTCGAGATAATTTCATAAAAATTTTTTGGTTACGTAAAATGCTCACAAGAAATTATTCGATTCTGATTAAGTTGAGGTAATGCTTAATTTAATTTGGGATTATTGCTGGCAACATTCCCATTATTAATTTATGAAAACGATAATTTCGTGGATGAAAACAGTCTTTAGTTAAGAGAAGTTAAAGATTAATTTAAATGAAAAACTATCAGATTTTGATGTTTCTTTGACAAAAAACAACTATAAACTAGGTGGATTAAATTTAATCTAATGATACAATCTGCCCAAAGGTGTTTTAGACCTTACTCAGATCAACAAATTTTGGATTTTCGATTGCCGATAGCGTAGCCTTAGGGAGTCCGCAAGCGTCTTTTAGATTGATCTCGACCACTATGGTGAGGGGCTTAAGGATTTGAAATTTGGGATGAAAGGATTTGTTCGGCCTACTAAGTGCCGCGCATGTAGCTTGCTTTTTTGCAAGATTATCGAAATAACTTTTAATCTCAAATCTCAAATCTCAAATCTCAAATTGGCACGGTCAAACAAGAGCTACAACAACATCAAAATCTATTGCTGTTATCAAGAAAAATGAAAAGCATTCGTAACCAAATCAAAGCTACTGTAGCTGTTGCTGCTTTCAGTTCTATGGCTACTTTCATCAACGTCAAGAGTTCTGATGCTGCTTCTTTTGAGCTTAATTGGCTAGGAGATAAAGGTTATTCAGCTAAGGGACAGTTCAAGTATGACGATAGTTTTTTAGGAAGCATCGTCACCAAGGAACAATTGACTAATTTTGCCATTTCTTTCTTTGACCCCCAAGGAACTTTATTGCAAAATTTCCAATATGATTTTCCTCAAGCAAATAGTAGTTTCAATTTCAATTTTGATACAGTTACAAAGACTGTTCTACAAACAGACAACTTTGACACGCCTAATGGTTTTGATTTAGGAATTGACTTTGCAACTGATGTGACAGGGTTAGATTTTTATACTTACCTAAATGCCGAACAAGGATTACCAACGGCTACAATTTTCTTAAAAGATGACCTTTCACCAGAAGTATGCGACACATTCCCCGACTGTAGGTTGGATATTGGGGGTCAGTTAACAGCAACTGCGATTTCTGAACCTGGCGCAATTGCTGGACTTTTGGTAGTTGGTTTTCTGAGTAGAGTTCTCAAGAAAAAGCCAGCATCTACATAGACAGTAAACCTGAATAGTCGAAGCTAGCTTGAATAGAACTGTAATTGACCATTATTTTAGCTTGAACAACTGGGGATTTGGAAGACGGGCTATAACTGTCTAAACTTTTTAGTCAAATCACAAACTTTAGATCCCCGACTTCTTAAAGAAGTCGGGGATCTGATTTTCAGGTTTTGTCTTATTCAAAAAAACAACTTAAATCGTGCGAGCTGATTTTCAATGGTTCGTGTCAGAATTTGATTCAGTTCTTTGATGTCTTGAAATTGCAAAATTTGTTGCGTGGGTAAGTCAAAGGGAACTTGCCCTTCAAAATCTGGGCGTTGCATTTGCGCTAGTAGAATTTGTTCAGACCGCTTACTTTGGATGGCATAGCCAATTTCAATACAGACATTCGGACTGGGAATTAGTTGGAGAGTTTCTTTAACATCAATACTAGCAATGGGTGTAGTATCAGCGATAAATAACAAACTCTTACGGATTTTTCGCATCATAGTGCGATTAATTCGGAAAGTAGCACCGCTGGGACGAGAGGATTCTACTAATGTTAAAGGAAGACGCGATCGCAAGTTCAAAGTCTCCAAACTTTTTCGCAGTTCTTCTCTAAGAACATCACTCGCTGGGGCATACTCAGTTTGAGAGGAGAAAAAAATAGTTGGTTCTAACTGAGCTAACAGCGCCTGTTTAGTAAAATAAATTTCGTGACTAATCAAGTCAATGTTAGCTACCCGATAGCCACCACTACCTTCGATATAAAACTCAATATCTTCCCCTTCTAGATAGCGTCCAAACCAAATTGATTTCTTAATTTCGTCACTTTCTTCTAAAAAGTCTGCTCGCATTGCCGATCTCAGCAGACTTTTTTTACTGAGGCGAATGTCTGGTGGGCGCTTTTCCAATTCTGGAATCGGCTCATAATCCTCTAAATACCATGCTCTGAGCGCAATAATTGACATAAGGCGCTATTTCGATTCTTTCTCGCTATTTAAGTTCGTATTTAGCTTACACCCAGAGGAGTCATTATTCTGATTTCTTTTTAAACGCAACAACACCCAACCATCTACTCACTTTAACATTTCCTCTCCTTGTTTATTCTAGCCAGGGATGTACTAACTTCTCATCGCTTCCGTAAACAAGTAATGAAAATCAGTTACAGCGCCCCCTAATTTTCCAGATTTGAGGAAATATAAGTTTTCGCGTTGGGTGTTGCCGTGTTTTGACGAGACAGACTTAAATTAAACAGCGTTTTTTACCTCTTACTACATTCCATCATGCAGCTGTTGTATCTGCCAGGGAAGCTTTTTTAGTAGCTTCAATTACTAAATTAGCACTACTGGATAAAAGTAAATTTTTTTGCAACTAAACTTTACTTTTGAAGTATTTTTTACCCAAATCAATATAGGGCACGACCTCAATTAGTTTTCATAATTTTGCTTAATCTACTGTTAAAAATTTTAACATCAACCTTTTGGATGAATTGAGTAATTGCTAAGCCAATTTTTAAGTTTTGAAACTAACATTTTGTAATAATGTGAAAAATTGTGTATTAACTAATGGGGGTTAGGAGTTTGGAATTTTTCTCCCGTCTACCCCTCTCTGGCTACGGTTGACTATTAACTCTCGCTGGAAGCTTAATGGGAATCTCAATCCAGAACTCTGTACCTTTGCCTGGTTCTGAAATGCACTCCATGATTCCGGCATGTTTTTCAACAATAATTTGATAGCTAATTGCCAATCCCAGTCCTGTGCCTTTACCCACGGGTTTGGTAGTGTAAAACGGGTCAAAAATTCGCTTTTTGACTTCTAGAGTCATTCCAGTCCCATTATCACTAATCCGAATCAACACACGAGAGTGGTCTGCTGAAACTTTAGTGGAAATGTGGATTGTGGGCGCTGGGCATGGGGCATGGGGGAGCCACTGCGGTCTTGGAGTCTCCTCATCTTCCCATAAACTGATTTCCTCATTTTCCCATCTTCCTACTCCCCACTCCCCATTCGCCATGACCAAAGCATCTATAGCATTGCTGATAATATTCATAAATACTTGATTCATTTGTCCGGCATAGCATTCCACCCGTGGGATTTCGCCATAGTCTTTGATGACTTCAATGCCTGGAAATTCAGGATTTGCTTTCAGGCGGTGTCGCAATATTAATAAAGTGTTGTCAATACCTTCGTGTAAGTCAACCCGTTTGTTTTCAGACTCATCTAAGCGAGAAAAATTGCGTAACGACAGCACTATTGAACGAATGCGATCGCTTCCCACTTGCATTGAGTCGATGATTTTTGGTAGGTCTTCTACCAAAAAGTCAAAATCGATCGCTTCGATGGCAGTGCAAATTTCACTATGGGGGTTGGGATAATGTAACTGGTAGAGGCGTAAAATTTCCAGTAATTGTTCAGTATAATCACTAGCGTGGCAGAGGTTACCGTAGATAAAGTTAACGGGGTTATTGATTTCGTGGGCGATACCTGCCACCAATTGTCCTAAGGCGGACATTTTTTCAGTGTGAATCAATTTTGTTTGTGTTTCTTGGAGTTCATGCAGAGTACGTTCTAACTGTGCAGCTTGATTCCTGGCTTCAGCTTCAGCACTACAAGTTTGTTCGTAGAGTTGTGCTTGTTGAATAGCGATCGCCGCCTGATCTCCTAGCTGTTGCAATAAATCAATTTCCGCATCCTGCCAATTTCTGGGGCCGTCACACTGATGGGCAATCAGTAATCCCCATACTTCCATACCTATGTTAATCGGAACAATTAAGTTGGCTTGCACTTGGAGACTGTGCAAAAAATCTCGATGGCAAGCACTCAAAGAAAACGTTGAAACATTGTTAATAGCGCGTATCCTGCCTTGAAAGTATAGATTAATAAAGTCATCAGGAAAGCATTCTGGTGGCGCTTCCACTCCCAAAACTGACTGCCAGCTGCCATTAATTTCTTCCACAATCACCGATTTACTTTTGATTTGGAAAATCAATACTCGGTCTGAATTGAGGAGCGATCGCACTTCTCGGACGATAGCTTGCAGACAACTCTGCAAGTCTAATGTACTGCGAATCTGGTCTGTAACTTGCTTGAGTACTTTGGTGAATAGTAATGATTTTTCTAGTTCAGCAGTTTGCTCCTGTACCCGCAGTTCTAGGTTGGAATTGAGCGCTTGTACTTTTTTGTACATTTGCTGCTGCTGAATTGCCATTGAAAAATGATCGTACAAAGCTTGGGCTAATGAAATGTCTTCTGATTTCCACTCACGTGCTTGCCCCTTTTTTTGCTCTCGCCAAACCTCAAAGGAGAGTTGGGGTAATAATTGTCGCCGATTGTCTTCACACTGTCCTGCCCACAAAATTTCTGTGTCAAATTCCGAGCGAAAAATGCTTAATACACCAGTAAATTGTTCGCGGTAATGTAGGGGAATCACCATCAGTCCCCGAATTGGAGTGGAACGAAACCCCAAAGCTAAAACTCGCAAACGCGGTTCTTTATAAAGGTCAGTAGTTGCCCAAATATGACTCGGTTTCAACTCAGCCATCCAGTTTTGCCACATGGAATGCTGTTCGATGATGCTATTTCCTAACTCGAATGGTATTTGTGGTTGGTCGCCCCAGGTGTATAATTTTTTGTTCTGCTCAATATAAAGCCTGCCACCTATGCCACCGAAGGCAGTAATTACTTCTTCTAGCGCCCCCTGTAATTGGATTGTCGGTAGTTTATGTAATAGTGTGGTGACTCGGTTAATAGTAGCTTCTCGTTGTTGCTGAGACAGTGCTTCAGTGAATAGGTGACTTTGGGCAATGGCGATCGCTACTTGATCGGCAACTTGCTGCACTAATCTCAGTTCTCGCTTCAAAATCCTTCGGTGTTCAGTGTGATGAGATACCAACAATCCCCACAATTTCGGTTTTGCCGATTCTTCTTTGAGGTCGTAATGTAAAATTGGCACGACTAAAGAAGATTGCACGCCCATTGCTTTTAAATATTCAATATGGCAAGGATCTACTTGGCGATAGTAGATATTAGTTTGTAGACGTTTGCCAGTTTCTTTTGACTGTAGAGGTGATAGCCCAATTTTGCTATTAGTCACATCTACGATGGAACGTTGTCCTGCTACCAGAAACATCTCTCTGGCTGCTTGTGGAATGTCATGGACTGGAAAGCGTAACCCCAATAAAGATGGTAGACGTTGCTCATAAATGGATTCAGCAATCACTTCACCATTCCCATCAGCATCAAACCGATACACCTTGACTCGATCTGTACTCAAAAATAACCGGACTTCGGCAACAGTAGTCGTTAATATCTCTTGCAGATCGAGCGATCGCCTAATCTGTTTGGTCATCCGATGCAGCAAACTTTCTTGGTCTAAGCTTTGCTGCAACCAGTTTGGTTTATCGGTAAATGTCATTGCTTATAAACACCATGACTGAAGTATTAAAAAATTTTTTATTGTTATCTTTGATGAGAATTTTCAAATGACAGTTCCTTGTTTTTCATCCTATTTCATGAAATTTCTACTACAAATACGTTTATATAAGCGTACAAGCATTGCAGATATTTTAGAAAATGGTATCAGAGGATATTTTATAACTAGTATCAGAATCACTGTTGTACTTTGAAATTCGTGTTTTCGGCAGATTTAAAACCGCTTACTACATTACAAAGACTTTACAAATATCCTCGCAAGTTTCTAGTTAAGAAAATTTTAATCATTGACAACTATTAATTTTATATTCTCAATTATTAAACTATTTCAGTAAAATCACTTAATTTAGCAGTCAATTAATTACTTAAAATCAACAATATTTTTTGACAATTTGTGCCCATTCAGACAATTAATTAAGGATTTTTCCAACTAAATAACTGATTATCGGTAATTTTTTGAAAGGGTTTTGACTGGGGGAATTTGACTATTCCCCGTTTAATTGCTGATTTTATGTTGAATGTAACTTTTTTAATTAAACTATTCGTGAATTACCGTTAAAGATAGCAAATTACGGATTTCTTCACGAACGCTGATGAGAATTTTACCGAGATGGTTTTGACCAGTTTTATTAGCACCACAACCCCAAAAATAATCGGTTGGGGAATTTTCAACCAATATTTCATCACCTGTCCTCAAAAGAACTTCTCTAATATCAGCATGAGTGAGAAACTTTTTGAGGACAGCTTCTCGCATCACTTGAGTTTTGACTAAATCCCAGTCTCGACGTAATTTGCGAGTACTACATCTTCCCAAAGCAGCAGCTTCTTCAGGGGTAGGAGCCGCATGAATGAAAGGTATAATTACTGCATCCGTACTGCCAACAAACTTTTGCGCTTGATAATAATGCTCAACCGTTGGCCAGTAAATCCCTTGGATGTGAATTCCGTGGAAAGAAAAGTTAGAAAAACAGCCGTAAGGCTGCCAAACCTTATAAAAGTAAATGGTCATTTGAAAATTGCTCTTTTATATATTTTATTTTCACTTTAGCTGAGTACATTAGGCCTTGAGTAGGGCAAGGACTGGGAAATGGCTATGGAGACTGAGTACCAGAGAAGATTTGAATCTAAGCTCTTAGAGGTCATTTATAAAGTAAAAATAAAATTACTGTAGGGTGGAATATCACTGACTTAAGCAAAAGTAGCTGTCTAGATCCCCGACTTCTTGAAGAAGTCGGGGATCTAAATCCTGGTTAAGTAAGTGACATTCTACTGTAGGGTGTGTTAGGCGCATGTTTCGATATTATCGATCGCAAAAAAGACGACATGAGTACCTAACGCACCGATATCTAAGATCGTGCGTTTATGTTAACCGTCAACGCGAAATCCCATCACCTTTTAGGGGTGAGATGAGCTTAAGTTTCTGGGCGTCGGTTAACGAGGGTAGCGCTAGCTTGGTCAACAGGCATCAGCACAACTTCATTAATATTGACATGAGGCGATCGCGTCACGCAGAAAAATATCACATCAGCCACATCATCTGGCGTCAGAGGGGTGAGTCCTTGGTAAACTTGATTGGCACGTTGAGCATTGCCGTGAAACCGCACCTGACTAAATTCTGTTTCTACCATACCAGGGTCAACGGAAGTTACCCGTACAGGAGTGCCCAATAAATCTTGTTTTAAACCTTCAGAAATTGCCCTCACCGCAGCTTTGGTAGCACAGTAGACATTACCACCGGGATAAGTTTGATGTCCGGCAATGGAACCTAAATTTACCACATGACCGCGACTGCGACTTACCATTCCGGGAACAACATAACGGGAGAGATAAAGTAAACCTTTAATATTAGTATCAATCATTTCTTCCCAGTCAGTAAAACTACCTTCATGCAACTTATCTAAACCACGGCTCAAACCAGCATTGTTGATGAGAATATCGATGTCAGACCAAGAGGGGGGTAGAGTAGAGACGGCAGATTCCACAGCAGAGCGATCGCGCACATCTAGCTCTAACAAATGAACTTCAGTATTAAAATCTTGACTGAGAGTATCTGCAAGTTGCTGCAAACGTTCTAACCGCCGTGCCACTAAGATCAGTTTTGCACCCGCACCAGCAAAAATTTTGGCACAAGCAGTACCAATACCACTACTAGCGCCAGTAATTAAAACGATTTGATTTTCGAGGGAAGTCATTGTTCGTCAAAAGTCAAGAGTCCAGTGTCAATTGTCCAATAATTTGTAACTGATGCGGGGACACGGGGATGGGAGGACACGGGGATGGGAGGACGCGGGGACACGGGGACGACGCTAACTCCTAACTCCTAACTCCCCATTGTTTAAAGATATTCACGTAAGAAATCAAAGGGGTCATCTTCCCAGCAAGGTTCAGGTATCAGCCAAAACAAGTTAGTGTGAATGTCGGTTTCAATTTCATCACCGTCATCTCTGTCAAATAATTCTATTAAAGCTGTCCAGTCACGGTCTCTAAGTGATGGTAACGATGGGGTATATACCTGAATCTCAGTTGGGTAATTCACGCGCGAATTCGTAATTTAGTGCTGCAAAATGTTAATTTAATGGCAAGAATTTAGAATCCAGAAGTCAGAATTAAGAAAACTTTGATACTCAAGCTTAATAATTTCAAAAAACCAAGCATTTTACAGGCTATTGATTTTCCAATTCTTCTGAATTCTGAGTCCTGACTCCTGAATTCTTCCGTTTAATGATTTGTAAATAATTAGATTCTAACTTTGATAACCCTAGTTCAATAGATACTTTGATTCTCTGAACGGTAGATGACTCTTATGAGTGTGTCACAATTTCAACGAGACTGGTATAGTATTTATTACATAATTTCTAGCCTAATTTATTCACCCAAAAAAAATCCTTCGGGCTGTGATTCTACTACTTCTACTCCAAACACTTCTGCAAAGGACTGCGCTAGATAAAAACGCACTTCTTCGCAGGTAATATTTGGAACCCATTCGGCTAAACTGCCTACAGCTTTATCAGAGATCCCACAGGGTACAATGCGCTCAAAGCCTGTCATGTCTGGACAAACATTTAATGCAAAGCCGTGCATGGTAATCCAACGGCTGACTTTAATGCCAATAGCTGCAACTTTTCGTCCTTGTAACCAAACACCAGTAAAAGCCGGAATTCTTTCTCCTTGCAATTTATAAACTGCTAATACGCGAATTAGCACTTCTTCAAGTTGGCGTAAGTACCAGTGCAAGTCTTTTTGATAACGTTGCAGATTTAAAATCGGATACCCCACCAGTTGACCGGGACAATGGTAAGTAACTTCGCCGCCCCGTTCCACTCGATGCACATCATACTGACTTTTGTCAATATCAAATTTGAGAAAATCTGAATTGGCTCCTTGTCCCAAAGTGTAGACGGGCGGATGTTCGAGGAGGATTAACACGTCATCTAGACTGGGGTCGTGGATGCGTTGAGTGAGGAGCGATCGCTGCCATCTATGAGCGTCTAAGTAAGGCATTAATCCTTGATTATACAACAAACAACGGTTTGTGTGGACTTCAATACTATGGATCATGCAAAAAATCAACTGTAAAAGGAACGAAATATATTTCAAGTTACAGGAATAGAATCAAAAAATGTCAAGCTTTGCAAAGGATTTTAAAGGAAAGTCAAGGGAACATGCATCTTAAAATACAAAGTGCTAGCTTGAATATATAACCT
>VFQR01001832.1_pt1 | contig 14778 bp, 11 predicted proteins | sample 3512321 | NCBI WGS metagenome assembly VFQR01 (sample SAMN10412374, study PRJNA504923) | tailings metagenome | isolation source: Relicate 3 Philex TSF1 revegetated site | place: Philippines: Tuba, Benguet | collected 2017-08-29
CTTCATGTTCGTCATGTGAGGAGGTCCTTCGCTGCCTCGGCGGCCCGGCGGGCGAGCTCGGCCAAGTAGTTGGCGCGCTCGACGGCCTCCGCCTCCTGGCGCTTCTCCTGGGCCTTGTCGCGGAGCTGCGCCACGGCTTGGTCGAGCTGCTCGGCCGCCACGTCGAGCAGCTCGGCCGTCTTCGACGCCTGCACCGAGATGCTCGAGAAGAACGGCCCCTGCAGCACCCCGATCGGGACGGCCCCACGCAGTCCCGCTTTCAGTGAGCGCACCGCACGCGCCTCCGCCCTCGTCATGTCGGCGACCGCCAACAGTTGACGGGACTGCGCCCGCAGCTGCTCCGGTGTCATCGGCGACCTCCCTTCCTCGTCCGGTGGCGTCCACCGCCCCAGCCCAACGGTGCCATGGTGCCCCCACGCCGCCGAGGCCTTCTGTCCGGATCGTGACACAACGACGATCTCCTCTGCAGCACCTGATCGTGCCTAGCGCCTCCTCCGGGGCGCTCGGTAGAGTTCCGCCGTGGCGGGGTTGCAGTTGTCCCAGTTCAGGGACGCGTCCTTGATCGGGCAGGGCAGCGGCGCCGACGTCTATCGAGCCGTGCGCGTGTCCACGGGTGGCGAGGTGGCCGTCAAGGCCTTCCTGCACACGCTCGACCCGGCCACCGTTCGCCGGCGGGTCGACCGCGAGGTCGGAGCGCTCGTGGCGCTCAAGGGGCATCCGCACATCATCCAGGTGGAGGAGGTCCTGCAGGTCGACGACTCGATCTTCGTGGTGATGGAGCTCGCCCCGGGCGGATCGCTCCACGACCGGATCAAGGCGGAGACGCGGCTGTCCGCCCACGACGCGGCCACGATCGGTGTGCAGATCGGTGGAGCCCTGGCGGCAGCGCACGACAAGGGCATCCTCCACCGCGACGTCAAGCCGCAGAACATCCTCTTCGGCGCGTACGGCACCGCCAAGCTGTGTGACTTCGGGATGGCCGCGGCCGTGGCCGCCGAGGCGAGCCGCACCTCGGCGGTGTCCATCCGGTACGCGAGCCCCGAGGAGCTCGACGGCGCCGAGCTCACCAGCGCCACCGACGTCTACTCCCTGGGCGCCACCCTGCTGCACGCCGTGGTCGGTCGCCCAGCCGATCTGGGAGAGCGCCTTGCGGGGATCGAGTCGCTCGTGGCCGACGTGCCCCCGCCCCTGCGCGACGTGATCGTCGGCGCGATGTCGCTCGCCCCGTCGGCACGTCCCACGGCCGCCGAGATGCGCGACATGCTCGGCGGGCCGCCCGGCGACCGGCCGGCGGCCGACCCGGCGCCCGACACGGCCGCGGCCCGGACGGCGACGCCGCAGGCCAGCCTGGGGGGACCGCTCGCCGCCGTCGGCGGAGGGGCCGTCAGCGCGCCAGCCGCGCCGGCGGGCGGAGGTGGGGCCGGCGGCGGCTTCGCGCCACCTACGCGCAGCGACGACGCCTTCCACAGCGCGGTCGGCGGCTCCACGGTCGGCGTGATCTTCGACCGGCCCGCCGAGGACCCGCCGCCTCCGGCCCCACGGGCCCCCTGGCACAAGCGGCCGCTCACGTACGTGCTCCTCGCCGCCCTCGCCATCGGCGCAGCGGTCGCCGCGCTCGTGCTCGCGGGCAACGACGACGCCGGCGAGACGGCCGACACGAGCGCTCCCCCCACGGCAGCGCCCTCCACGGTCCCGGCAGGCACCGCGGCGCCCGACACCACCGCGGCCGCCGCCCCCACCACCGCTGCCCCCGAGCCCACCGCGGCGCCGGCCGCCACCAACCCGTACGGCGACGTGATCGGCCAGCCCGTCGACGGCTCGTCGGGACCCGCAGCGCGGTTCGCCGTTGCGCTCCAGCAGCGGGCGCCCGCGGCGGCGGTCGCCTCCAACCTCTCCGCCGCCTATTACTACGCACTCGCCCACGAGCTCACCGGCCGCGTGGCGGACGCCACGCTGCTGCCGCTCGCCACCGAGACCGGCTACGCGATCGCCACCGCCGCCGGAGCCGTGGTCATCAGCGACGTGCAGCTCGACGCGACGGGGCTCGTGGTGGACGCGGTGGAGACGAGGCCCGACGGTGCGACCGCCGCGCTCTCGGCCGTCGTGCAGGTCACCGGGGTGTGCGTCCCAGGGCCCGAAAGCACGGTCTGCGACTTCACCCGCCCCGACGGCGTGCCGGAGGCGCTCGGCACCCCGGACCGGGCCTGGGTGCTGGCCCGCCTGATCGCCGACCCCACCCGCGTGACGCACTTCCTCCTCGTCACCCCCAGCACCGAAGCCTCCGTGGTCGGCGCGTTCCAGGAGGGCCTCGAGATCCCGATGGAGGCCGGCTCGACGATCATCGCCCTCGACGTGCCGCCAGCCGATCAGCCCAACACCTTCGTGCGGCTCACCGTGCTCCTGTCCGACGGCCGCGCCCTCCTGTTCGACGTGCCGGTGTCGGCACCATGAGCGCAGCACCGCACATCGACGGCATCGACGACCTCGTGGAGGTGGGGCGCGGCGGTACCGCCACCGTCTACCGCGGGGTCCAGCGCGGCTTCGGCCGGCTGGTGGCCGTGAAGGTGCTCACCACCCACGTCCACGACGACGAGCAGCGCACCCGCTTCGAGCGGGAGTGCCTCGCCATCGGGTCGCTGTCGAGCCAACCGAACATCGTCACCGTCCACAGCGCCGGGGTGACCGCCGACGGCAACCCGTACCTGGTGATGGAGTACCTGCCGCGCTCGCTCGCCGACCTGCTGGCAGCGCGCGGCCGCCTGCCGTGGGAGGAGGCGTGCGCCATCGTGCTCGCGCTGGCCGATGCGGCCTCGGCTGCCCACGCGCAACGGGTGATCCACCGCGACATCAAGCCGGAGAACGTGCTGCTCTCCGAGAACGGCACGCCCAAGCTGACCGACTTCGGGCTGGCGCGGATGTTGGGCGGGTTCGAGAGCCAGACCAACACCGTCCGGGCGAGCATCACCCACGCGTCTCCGGAGCTGCTCGAGGGCCGCGCTGTCACCGAAACCACCGACATCTACTCGATGGCCTCGATGCTGCACCACCTCATCGCCGGGCAGCCGCCGTTCGTGCGCCCCGGCGACGAGAGCCTCATCGCCATCATCGGGCGCACGCTCCGGGAGGCGCCCCCGTCGCTGAACGACTTCGACGTGCCGGCGGCGGTGGAGCGGGTGATCGTGCGGGCGATGTCGAAGGAGGCGTCGGCCCGCCAGTCGTCGATGGCCGGCTTCGCCGAGGAGCTGAGCGAGGCCTCCGGGATCGCCCCGCTGCGGAACACGACGGGCCTCGTGCCGGTGGTGCCGATCGGCCCGTCGACGCTGCCGCCACCGGAGCTCGCCGTTGCGCCCGCCGCCGGGCGCGTCCGTCGCCGGATGGCCCTGGCCATCGCTGCGCTGGTGGCCTTGCTGGCGGTGGGTGTGGGTGCCTACGCGCTCACCGATGACGACGCCACCGCCGGTGTCCCCGACACGACGGCCGGCACCTCCACACCCTCGGACCAGGCGTCCACGTCGGCGGCGCACACCACGGCAGGCGCCGACCCGTCCACCACCGCGAGCGCGACGACCACCGCAGCGCCGTCGAGCGCCGCCACCACCGTGGCTCCCACCGTGGCCACCGTCGTCGCCACGACCCTCGAGCCCGGCACCACCGTGAGGGGCGCGGGTGGCGCGACCGCCACCACGGTGAGGACCACCAGGCCCACCGCCGCTCCGACGACGGCGCCGGTGACGCAGGCGCCCGCCACCACGGCACCGCCGACGGCGGCGCCCACCACCGCACCGCCGCCGCCGCCCACCACCGCGGCACCGCCGCCGAGCACCAAGCAGGTGCCCGACGTGCGCGGCGTGTCCACCTCGACGGCCCGCTCCGCGATCGTCGACCAGGCGGGGTTCGCCGGGATGAGCACCGACGCCAGTTGCGAGCAGAACTCGAACGTCGTCGACTACACGCCGAAGGGCCAGCAGCCGCTGTCGACCGTGGTCACCGTGTTCTGCGGATGACGGTCAGCTGGACGCCCGTACATGAAACGACCGCACAGGACGCGCGCGGATGGATGGAGGAGAGATGGACGAGCTCGCTGAGCTGAAGGCCGAGGTGCAACGCCTGCGTGAGGAGGTGGCGGCCCTTCGCGATGCGGCTCCGCCGCAGCGGCTGCCTTTGGAGCGCGGCTCGGCGCCCGCGACCGCGCATTCGCGGCGTCACGTGTTGCGGCACGCCGCAGCGGCGGCGGCCGGCGTCGCCGCGGCGAGCGTCGCGCTGCCTGGCCGCGCGGCTGCCGCGCCGGCCTCCGCCAACGGACAACCCATCACCTTCGGGGAGATCAACCAGGGCACGGCAACGACCGAGCTGAAGCTCCCGTCGGGCGCCACCGATGTGTTCTCGCACGTGCTCGCGGTGCAGGACGGCGTCTGGAGCACGCCCCGCGTCCCCTCCGCCGACCTCACGCCGGAGGCCGGCACACAGTCGGCGGTCGGTGGTTTCGCCGGCGGGGCGGCGATGCACGGGGGCTACTTCCAGACCAACAGCCCCATCCGTGGCAGCGCCGGGCTGCGGGCCCGCGGCGAGAACGCGGCCTCGTACGGCGTGTGGGCGGCGGGGCGGCGAGCGGCGATCCGCCTCGAGCGGCTGCCGCTCCAGTTCCCGCCCGAGGAGCGTGCCGACAGCCACAACGAGGGCGAGATCCTGATCGACGACAACAGCGACCTGTGGTACTGCCGCGTGGGTGGGACGCCCGGCCAGTGGGTGAAGCTCGCCGGCCTCTCCACGGCCGGCCAGCTGCACCCCATCACGCCGGCTCGCGTCTACGACTCGCGGTTCATGTGGGCGGTGACGGCGGGGGTGGGGCCGCTGGTGCCGGGAGAGGGCCGGACGATCTACGTGGGTGACGCGTACGTGGTGAACTCGTCGACGCCGTCGATCTGGGACGTGGTGCCGAACGGGGCGACGGCTATCGCCTACAACCTCACCATCGCCGAGACCGGCCCGGCGGGGTACCTGTCGGTGAACCCCGGCGACGCGCCCTCCATCACCGCGTCGTCCATCAACTGGAGCGCGCCCGGCACCGTCCTCGCCAACGCGTCGGTCGTGAAGCTCGACGAGTTCCGCCAGCTGCGGGTGTTCTGTCAAGGCTCGCCCACCCACGCGATCATCGACGTGGTCGGCTACTACCGCTGAGCCCGCCCGGCCGGCGCCCCGCGCCCGCTGCCCGGTCCGCCACTAGTGTCGGTGCCCTTGGAGCTGTGGTTGCACGTCGTCACCCCCGAGGGCTCCGAGCATCCGCTGGCCGTGCAGCTGGGGCCGGAGGCCGCCTGCGGTGACCTGGCCCAGGTGCTGGCCGCGCACCTCGGCGTGCGGCACGCCGTGCGCCTGCACGTGGCCCGTCTCGGCCTCGTGGTGGAGGCCGACGCCGCCGTCACCGGCAGCGGCATCCGCACCGGCGACCGCCTCGAGCTCACCACGCAGCCGAGCGGCCCCACCCCGCGCCACCGCCTCGTCCTCGCGGTGACGGGCGGCCCGGCAGCCGGCACGCACTTCCCCCTCCCCGCCGGCGATCACGCCGTGGGACGCGACGCAGCGTGCGACGTGGCGGTGCCCGACCCGTCGATGTCCAAGCGGCACGCCGCAGTGCGGGTGGGCGAGGCGCAGGTGCTCGTGGCCGACGCCGGCTCCTCGAACGGCACGTTCCTGAACGGCACGAGGGTGGCCGCGCCCATTTCGTTGGCGCCGGGCGACAGGGTGGAGTGCGGGCACACCACGCTCGAGTTGCGCGTGCTGCCCGAGCCGGCGGCACCCGCTGCGCCGAGCGGCACGGTGGCGTTCAACCGTCCGCCACGGATGCAGCGAGCGTCCCTCGAGCGGATCTTCAAGCTTCCGGCCCCACCGAGCCGGCCGGGCAAGCGGCGGCTACCGATGACGTCCGCGCTCGGGCCGCTGGTGTTGGGCATCCCGCTCGTCGCCTACGGCGCCATCGTCGGCAACCAGATGATGCTCGTGATGGGCGTCGTGTCGGCCGTGTTCTCCCCGCTGCTCGCGCTCGGCTCCTTCGTCGAGGACCGGCGCGGTGGTCGCCACCAGTTCGAGGCCGATCTCGAGGCCTTCTACGAGAGGCTGGCCGCCACGTCCGACCAGATGTCCGCAGCGCTCGCGGAGGAGCGGGCCGAACGGCACCTGCGCGCACCCGATCTCGCCACGCTGGTCGAGCGGGTCGACCAGCTCGCGCCCGACCTGTGGGAGCGGCGACCAGCCTCCCCCGACTTCCTGCACGTCCGGCTCGGCACGGCCGACCAGCCCTCAGCGGGCTCGTTCGAGCTGAGCGACGGCGGCGAGGACGACGTGCGCGCCGAGGCCGTGGCCGAGCTGGGCCGGTGGGCGGTGGCCTCGAACGTACCGGTCGTGATCGACCTTCCGCATCATGGTGTGGTCGGCCTCGCCGGCGATGACGGCTCGGTGGCGGGCGCCGCGCGCGCCATCGCCGTCCAGATCGCCGCCACCCACAGCCCGCGCGATGTGGTGATGGCGATGGCCGTCGGGGCCGCGGAGCGCCAGTCGTGGGAGTGGGCCTGGTGGCTGCCGCACCTGCGCAGCGAGGTCTCACCGATCAACGGCCAGCACCTGGCCGTGGGTGACAGCGCCGCCGCAGCCTTGTTCGATGCGGTCTCGGCGGTGGTTGCTGCCCGCCGGGTCGACCTCGACCGACGGCTGAGCCGGGCGCTGCTCCCCTCGCCAGCCGTGGTGCTCTTCGTGTCCGAGGAGCTGCGTGTGCCCCGGACGGCCATCACCTCCGTGCTCGAGGGCGGCGCCGCGGTGGGCGTGTTCGTGGTGTGGCTCGGCCGCACGCCAGAGGCGCTGCCGGGGGAGTGCGGAGCGGTGGTGGAGCTGCAGGCGCAACCCGTGGCGTGCCGGCTGACGGAGCCCGCCGCAGGGAGGCGCACGGAGCGCGCCGTCGCCGACCTGGCGACGGTGCCCGTGGCCGCGCACGTGGCCCGCTCCCTGGCCGGCGTGAAGGACGTGAGCACCGGCGGCACGCGCGGGCAGATCCCGCGCAGCGTGGCACTGCTCGAGCTGCTCGGCCTCGACACGCCCACGCCGACAGCGCTCCTGGCCCGGTGGCGCGCGGCCGAGCGGGGCGTGGCAGCCCCCGTCGGCATCGGCGCGGCCGGCACGTTCCTGCTCGACATGCGGCGCGACGGGCCGCACGCCCTGGTCGGCGGCACGACGGGCGCAGGCAAGAGCGAGCTCCTCCAGACCTTCGTCGCTGCGCTGGCCGCATGCCACCCGCCGGAGCAGGTGACGTTCCTGCTGGTGGACTACAAGGGCGGGGCGGCGTTCAAGGACGCCGTGTCGCTCCCGCACACCGTCGGGTTCGTGACCGACCTCGACGGCCACCTCGTGTCGAGGGTGTTGGTGTCGCTCAACGCCGAGCTCCACCGCCGCGAGCGCCTCCTGCGCGACCACGACGCGAAGGATCTGTTCGAGATGGAGCGGCGCTTGCCGCACGTCGCGCCGCCGTCGTTGCTGCTCATCGTGGACGAGTTCGCCACCCTCGCCAAGGAGCTGCCCGAGTTCGTCGACGGGGTGGTCAACGTGGCCCAGCGCGGCCGCAGCCTCGGCATCCACCTGATCCTCGCCACGCAGCGACCGGCCGGGGCCATCAACGACAACGTGCGCGCCAACACCAACCTGCGCATCGCGCTGCGGATGAACGACGTCATGGACAGTGAGGACGTGATCGGCGCGAAGGACGCGGCCCTCCTGCCGCGGAGCCTTCCGGGGCGGGCGTTCGTGCGCACCGGGCAGGCGGAGCTGAGCGAGGTGCAGATCGCGTATGCCGGTGGCCGGTCGGGCGCCTCGGCCTCGGGCGCGCGTGAGGTGGTCGTGCGCGAGCTGCGCGACGGCGTGGTGGTGCGCGAGGCCCGTCAGGCCGAGGACGTGGACGGCGAGTCGGACCTCCAGCTGCTGGTGCGCACGATCCAGGAGGCCGCCCTCGAGGCCGGGCTCCCGCCGCAGCCGCAGCCGTGGCTCCCGCCGCTCGCCGATGTGGTGCCGTTGCGGAGCCTCGCTCACCCGCCGGGGGACGAGGCGGTGCTGGGCGTGGTGGACCTCCCGCAGCGCCAGGCTCAGGAGATCTGGACCTGGCACCCGGAGCGGGAGGGGAGCCTCCTCGTCTACGGCACGAGCGGCACGGGGAAGACCACTCTGCTGCGCACCATCGCGGCATCGCTGGCAGAGCGGAACGCGCCCGACGACCTGCACATCTACGGCCTCGACTTCGCGTCGCGGGGCCTCGCGCCGCTGGAGGCGCTGCCCCACGTGGGCTCCGTGGTGCCGGGCGACGACGTCGAGCGCGTCCAGCGGCTGATCACGACGGTCACCGCGGAGATCGTGCGACGGCGGGATCTGTTCGCTGACGCCGGCGTGTCGACGCTCAGCGAGTACCGCCGCAACCACGGACGGCACCTGCCTCGGTTGGTGGTGCTGCTCGACGGCTACGGATCGTTCACCGCCGCCTTCGACCGCATCGACTTCGGCGAGTGGATCGAGCGGGTGCCGCGGCTCGTCGCCGAGGGTCGGGCCCTCGGTGTGCACTTCGTCATCACCGCCGACCGCCGCACGGCGGTCAGCATGTCCCTGTCGGGTTCCGTCACGTCGCGTGTCGTGTTCCGCATGGCCGAGGACGACGAGTACGCGAGCCTCGGGCTGGACGCGCGCACCGCCCGCACCACAGCGCTGCCAGCCGGGCGCGGCTTCGTCGACGCCACCGTCGAGTTCCACGCCGCGGTGGTGGGCCACGACCCCTCCGGCGAGGCGCAGGTGGAGGCCGTGACGCAACTCGGCGGCGAGCTGCACGAGCGCCACCCGCACACGCAGGCCCCGCCGGTGCGCAGCCTGCCGAGCGAGGTGGACCGGGCCTCGATGCCGCTGCCCGACGAGCTCATGGCTGCCGTGGGCATCGGCCAGCGCGAGCTGGCGCCGGTGCTCGTGGACCTGCGCGAGGGCAACCTGCTCGTCGCTGGGCCGAACCGCAGCGGGCGCAGCACCGCACTGGCCACGATCGCGCTGTCGCTCGCCGCGTCCACGCCGGGGGTGGAGCTCGTGCTGCTCGCGCCACGCCGCAGCCCGCTCACCTCGCTCCACGTGTGGCAGCGCTCGGCGAAGGGGCTGAGCGACTGCGAGGACCTGGCCCGAGAGATCGAGGAGACGATCGACGACCGCGACGGGAGCGAGCCGCCGCTGGTGGTGGTGGTGGACGACGGCACCGAGCTCGTCGACTCGCGCGCCGACAGCTCGATCGAGCGGATCGTCCGGCGCGGGCGCGACGTGGGGATCTACGTGATCGGGGCAGCGGAGAGCACCTCCGCCCTGCGCTCCTACAGCGGGTGGGTGCCCGAGATCCGCAAGGACCGGCGGGCGATCCTCCTCAACCCCGATCCCGACATCGACGGTGATCTCGTGGCCGTGAAGCTTCCCCGCCGCGCGGGGCCCGGCCTGCCGCCGGGGCGCGGGTACCTCGCCACCGACGGTGGCGTGGAGCTCGTGCAGTGCGCGTCGTGAGGTGACAGCACTCGTCGGGCGCTGAGCTCAGCCGTCGTGCGGCACCGCGAGCAGGCGCTCGACCGAGACCGGTGCACCGGCGCTGCGGTGCACGGTGATCACCTCGTCGAAGCCGCTCACCGTGGTGTCGGGCGCGACGTCGTCGAGGTTCCGGCCGGGAGTGGGCGCGACCCGTCCCTCGTACAGCGCCATGGTGACGATGCCGTCCAGCTCGGACAGCCCGACGGTGGCGGCGTCGGTGGCGAACCACTGGTCGACGAAGGACTCGGCGGGCCGGTGGCGGATGTACTGGACGATGTCGTCGGCAGCGAAGAGCGTGCCGAGGACGGTGGCGTGCGGTTGCTGCAGCTCGACGCCGCCCGCAGGCGGCATCGCCAGCACGTGCCGGGCGATGAGCGTCCGGGTGGCGAGGTTGCGGGTGCTGGTGGAGAGGCTGGCCCGCCGGCAGCCCGGGAGGTTGTCGAGCTCGTACAGGTCGGCGAGGACTGTCAGCTCCTCCAGCGTGTAGCGGACGGTCAGGGCTGGCTCGGGCATGGCGTCTCCGTTCGTCGGTGTGGCCGTCATCGGCGGGCCGCGGTGCGGGCCACGTAGGCCGCCCAGTTGGTCACGCGCTCGCGGGCGCGCTTGGTGGCGATGGCCACGCCGCCGGAGCCGACGCCGGCGGCCACGGCACCGCCGGCGATGAGGTGCTGCGGATCGACCTTCACCTTCAGGCCGTCGCGGTGGCCGGGGACGGTCTCAGTGGCGTGGGGCGATCCCGACGGGATCGTCGCCGACGTGGCCGTCGGTGTGTCGAGGAAGGTGACGCCTTCCACCTCGGCGGGGTCGATGGTCACGCTGTCCATCGGGACGGACTCGCTCGTCAGGGCGCTCACGTAGTGCGCGGGGCCGTCGTCGGCCCGCACGGTGAAGCCGCCGTCGTACCCCCCGCCCCCGCCCCCGCCTCCGCCGCCGAGGCCCGCACCGCCGCCCGAGTAGCTGGTGCTGGAACCGTCCGGCAGGGTCACCACCGGTTCCGGCACGTCGGGTGGTGTCACCTCGGGGAGCGTCTGATCCGGGGCGAGGATCGGCGGCGGCGCGCCCGGGCCGTACTGGCGGTAGTAGTCGCCGTAGGTGGTCTCGGCGCCGGTGTGCGGGTCGATCACCCGGATGCTGTCGCCGATGCCGGGCCGCTCGTCGGCCGGCGTGCCATCCGGTGCCGGCGCGGGCTGTGCGGCTTTCCCCGTGTCCACGTCGTCGTCAGCGTCCTCGTCGTCGAAAGCGTCGTCGTCGAGGTCGTCGTCGTCGAGATCAGCGTCGCGGTCGTCGTCGAGGTCGTCGTCGTCGAGATCGTCGTCGTCATCGAGATCGTGGTCGTCGCGGTCGTCGAGGCCCTCGTCGAGGCCCTCGTCGTCGAGGTCGTCGGCGCCGGCCCCGGGGCCCTCGCCCGGAGCGCTGTCGTCGCCGGCGCCTGCGGTCCCCGTCGACGGCGGCGTCGGCGGGTCGTGCACGATGGTGGCATCGGTCGACCCCACCGCTGCCGTGTCGGCGGCACCTGCTCCGCCAGCCCCGGGCTCCATGAGGTCGTCGGTCCCATCGTGCGCGCCGGGCGCGTCCTTGCCGACCGACACCGAGGTGGCCAGCCCACCTGCGGTGGCGGCGGCGGTCGCGTGGGCGAGGGGAGCGGCACCACCGAGCTCCGGCGGGGGTGGGGCGTCCGCGCCGTAGGTGTCGTGGTAGGTGGAGAGGTCGACGAGCTCGCCGGTGGCAGGGTCGGTGACCATCATCGACGGGAGGCGAGCCTCGCTCGCCGATCCCGACACGTGCTCCGGCGTCGGCTCGGCGTGCGCCGTCGTGCTCGCAGCGGACGGCGCCTCGTCCGCTGAGCCCGACGTGCCGGCGGGCTCGAGGCGTGCCACGGGCAGGGGCTTCCCGGAGCCGGTGGCGGTGACGAGCGGGAGCACCGCCTCGAGGTGTGGCGGCAGCGGACCCCACGTGGGTCGCGGCGGCGAGGTGTCGATCAGGGGTCCGGGGCGCCACCACCCGGCCGGCAGTGAGCCGTACACGATCGGCACGTGCCGAACCAGCAGGGTCATCGCTCGGTCCACCGCTCGGACGGCGTCGCGGAAGTGTGGCTCGAACAGGCCGGGCGGCTCGATCAGCATCCGGTGCTCGGGCTGGGCCAAGGTGGGCAGAGCCAGCACCTCGAGGAGGCTGGGGCGGAACAGGTCACCGACGAGGAGTGGCGTGCGCGCCCGTTGCTCGATGTCGGCGGCCAGCGCGGTGAGGCGACGAGCCGCCCGCTCCAGCGCCAGGGCGCACGTGCGGCGTGAGGCGTCGAAACGCTCACGCAGCTGAGGATGGAGCTGGCGGGGAACGTCGGAGAACGTGGTGGTGATCGCGCTCTGGTCGTCCTGGCAGCGGCGCGCCCCGAAGCGCAGCTGGGAGCTGAGTCGCACCATCGCCGGCGGGTCCAGCTCGATGCGCAGCTGCGCCGAAGCCGGCCGCGGGATGTCGGCCACGGGGAGCGGGAGACGGTGGAGGACGTCGGGCAGCGGCGCGAGCAGGGGCCGGTGCGTGGCGTCGATCACGAGCCTCGTCGGCTCCGGCCCGGCCGACGCCACCACGTCGGCCTCGTGCAGGAGCCTCGCCTCCTCACGCCGGCACACGGCCGCCATCTCCTCCAGCTCGCGAGCGATGACCTGGAGCCCGGTGCGGATCTCCGTCACCGAGTGCCGAGCCGCCTCGCCCGCCGGTCCCACGAAGACGACGGCTTCGATGTGCAGCTGAGCGGTGCGCCCGATGCCGTGGACCGACTCGGCGCGATTCGACAGCCGGCGTGCTGCCGAGCCGAGCCACGCGATCAGTTCCGGGTTCGCCGTCATCATGAGCTCCTACAGACCACTGGGGTGATGGCCGGCCGGCCACCACCCCAGAACTGCCTGCGAGGGTCGGGTGGGTCAGCTACCGGCCCGCTCCAGCGCGTCGTGACGGCGCTTCACCTCGGCCGCCGCCTCGTTCAGCGCCGCCTCCAGCTTCTGCAGCGCCGGCTCGAACTCGCTCTGCCACGCCTGGCGGAAGCGATCCGCCGCGGGCCCCTTCCACCAGGTGCCGTCCAGCGTGGAACGGATCGCCGTCTTCAGCTGCACGGACGTCCGGGCGTTGTCCGTGAACGTCTTGTTGAGCTTCTGCATCTGCCCGAGCTCTGCACCGACCTGACCAGCCATCTCCATGTCTCCTTGTTCTGTGGTGTGTGTGTCGGACGTTCGTCCGCTTCGTTGCTTCGGATCTCGTTGCCCGCCCCGTCGGGCTGACGTGGTCCATCGTGCATCCGGTCGCGAGGTGCTTCTGTTCGCTACGTGACACTGCGCAGGATTTCTCGGAACGGACGGCGTCTGCTCGCGTGGGTTACGCTTCGAGCGGGTTCGGGGGCCCGAGGCGGACGATGGCAAACACGACAGGCGGATGAGCGCAGCGTCGCTGTTCACAGCGCTCGGCAACCTGGTGGTGGCGCGTGACGTACGCGCGGGCGACTTCGTGCACCACCAAGGCGACTTCGCCGAGACCGTGTCGTTCGTACGCTCGGGGCAGTTCCTGGTGGAGGCCTACCCGATCGGGGGCTGGGAGCCGAGCCCCATCCGCTTCGTCGGCGGCGGCGGGTTGATCGGCGAGGAGGCGCTCGAGCGCCCGGAAGCGCTGCGCGCGAGCACCGTGCGGACGTTGTGCGACGGACGGTTGGGCGTGGTCTACCGCGACGACCTGCAGGCGTTGACGGATCGCTCCAGTGCGGCGGCGCGCACCGTCATGTCAATGCTCGTCGCCGGCATCCTCGCGTCGCAGGGCACGCTGCTCGCAGGCGTGGGAGGATCGGCGGCCCAACGCGTCGGCAGGCTGCTGCTGCACGCCGATGCCTCGCTCGGTGAGCGGCCCGGCTCGTTGCTGCATCTGACGCAACACGACCTCGCGCGGCTCGCAGGCGTGCAACGGCCCACGGCGAACCGGGTGCTGAAGGAGATGGAGGCGCTCGGTCGGATCGAGCTGCGGCGCAGCAGGGTGCGCGTCCTCGACCGCAAGGCGATGGAGGCCGACCTCGACGAGGTCGCATAACGGTCTCGTCCGGACAGAACCCAGCAGGCGCGGCCAACCCCACGCTGGTTCCGTCGCGGCCGGTGCGGTCAGCCGGCGGGGGTGAGGAGGAGGTCGTCGATCTGACCCATGGCGGCGCGCAGGCCCTCCTCCATGCCCATGGCGACGAGCTGCTCCATCGCCTCCACGGAGGCGAACGTGGACACCACGGTCATGCGCGTGCCGCCGCCGTCGCCGGCGGTGAGGGCCATGCGCATGTGCGTGGTGGGCATGTCGAGGTTGGGCTCGCCGTCGTCGCCGGAGAAGCCGTCCTCGATCTCGAACCCGTGCGGCGGGTCCACGCTGAGCACGCGCCACCAGCCGCCCGCTTGCGTGCCGTCGGGACCGGTCATCACGTACCTCACGGTGCCGCCCTCCACGAGGCTGTGCTCGGTGACCGTGGCCGGCCACTCCGGCGGGCCCCACCACCGCTCGAGCTGGCGGGGGTCGGCCCAGATCTGCCACACGCGCTCGACCGGCGCGTCGAACTCGGCGGTGACGGTCATCCGCGCCGCGGCGGGATCCTTCTCGACGTTGGTGATCATGGGGTTGCTCCTGGCTCCGTGGGTCGGGTGGTGGGTGGTTCGGGCGTGGTCGGTGGGGTGCCGGGCTCGGCGAGCAGCTCGTCGATGCCACGGATGCGGTGCCGCCACAGCTCCTCGAGCTGGTCGAGCAGCGCGCTCACGCGGCGGATGGTGTCGACGTTTCCGGCCACCAGCTGCTCGCGGCCGCGACGGCGCTTGGTGACCAGCTGGGCCCGCTCGAGCACGGCCACGTGCTTCTGCACGGCGGCGAAGCTCATCGGGTAGCGGCGGGCGAGCTCCGACACCGACCACTCGTGCTGCAGCACCTGCAGGACGATGTCGCGGCGGGTGGCGTCGGCGAGGGCGTGGAACACGCGGTCGGCGTCCGCAGCGGGCAACTGATCTACAACCATTCGGTTGTACGTTACCCGCTCGTCGGTGGGTGGCGCAAGAGGCGCTCCGGGGCGATCGTGCGTCGGCCCGGCGCGGCGCGGACGGCAACTACGCTCGCCGGGCCCTGCCCTTCACGTCCGCCGGAGGAACCGCATGACCACGCTGCCCGACCGCACGAAGACCGCGCTGGTGGTGATCGACG
>VFQR01001833.1_pt1 | contig 14777 bp, 17 predicted proteins | sample 3512321 | NCBI WGS metagenome assembly VFQR01 (sample SAMN10412374, study PRJNA504923) | tailings metagenome | isolation source: Relicate 3 Philex TSF1 revegetated site | place: Philippines: Tuba, Benguet | collected 2017-08-29
ATCGAGCCATCGGTCGGCAGCGTCGGCGATAGCTACGACAATGCCCTGGCCGAGAACGCCGCGGCCAAGGACAGGTCGGCCGGCGGCACCGCGCCGCGCCGTCAGCCCGCCCGCGCGCCTTTGCCGGAGCACCTGGCGCGCGAACGCGTGGTGATCACAGCGCCCACCGCATGCCCCTGCCGCGGCGGCAAGCTCTCCAAGCTGGGCGAGGACATCACCGAGACGCTGGAGGTCGTGCAGCGCCAGTGGAAGGTCATCCAGACCGTGCGAGAGAAGTTCTCCTGCCGCTCCTGCGAGACCATCACCCAGCCGCCAGCGCCGTTACGTCCGATCGCCCGCGGCCGCGCTGGCCCTCAACTGCTGGCGATGATCCTCGAGGCCAAGTTCGGTCAGCACCTGCCGCTGAACCGCCTGAGCGAGACATACGCCCGCGAGGGCATCGAGATCAGCGTCTCGACCATCGCCGACTGGGTCGGCGCCTGCACCGCCAGCCTGGCGCAGATGATGGCGCTGATCGACGCCCATGTGCTCGCCGCCGTGCGCCTACACGGCGACGACACCACGGTGCCGGTGCTGGCCCGCGGCAGAACGGTCACCGGCCGGGTCTGGACCTATGTCCGCGACGACCGGCCGTTCGCCGGGCCGGCACCGCCGGCGGCGACGTTCCGCTACTCCCGCGACCGCACCGGCGAGCACCCGCAGCGCCACTTGGCTGGCTACGCTGGCATCCGGCAGGCCGACGCCTATGCCGGGTTCAACGAGCTCTACATGCCAAGCCGTAAGCCCGGCCCGATCACCGAGGGCGCATGCTGGGCGCATGGCCGGCGCAAGCTGTTCAAGCTCGCCGAGGTCGCCCGCACCCCGCTCGCCGCCGAGGCGGTTCGGCGCACCGACGCGATCTTCGCGGCCGAGCGCGCCATCAACGGCCTGCCCGCCGATCAGCGCCAAGCCTCGCGACAGCACAGATCGCACCCCTCGTCGTCGAGCTGGAGACCTGGATGCGCGAGCAGCGCGCCCGCATCTCGCGCCACGCGGAGATGGCCAAGGCCATGGACTACATGCTGACCCGCTGGGACGCCTTCAGCCGCTTCCTGTATGATGGAACGATCTGCCTGACGAACAACGCAGCCGAGCGGCAACTGCGCGGCGTGGCCCTTGGCCGCAAGGCATGGATGTTCGCCGGCTCCGATCGCGGCGGTGAGTGCGCCGCGGCGATGTATTCGCTCATCGCCACCGCCAAGCTGAACGACGTCGATCCACGCGCCTGGCTCGCCGACGTGCTGGCACGCATCGCCGACCACCCGGCCTCCCGCCTGCACGAGTTGCTGCCCTGGAACTGGAAGGCAACGCAGGCCAACCCCGTCGCCGAGGCCGCTTGAGAGGAACGTATCGTGGCATCCACAAAGCAGCTGGTTGAGCGCTTCTATCATGAAGTCTGGAACCAAGCAGACGAGAACGTTGCTCGCTTGATCCTCGACCCCGAGTTCCGATTTCGCGCCTCGCTAGGGCCGGAGAAGCACGGGCCAGAAGGCTTTATCGGCTATATGCGGCTGATCCACGCCGTGCTCGCCGACTATACGTGCAAGATCGAGGACATCGTGGAAGACGGCCCTCGCGCTGCGGCGCGCATGCGCTTCTCAGGACGACACCGAGGAACGCTGTTCGGTGTCGCCGCGACAGGGCTCCAGATCGCGTGGTCCGGAGCAGCGTTCTTCGAAACTGACGGCAGCAAAATCACGGCGCTTTGGGTTCTCGGAGACGTCGATTCAGTGAAGCAGCAACTCGGCCTCAACACGGCAACAGACGCTCCCTAGCCCCATCGGTTGTTGCCGCTCAGCGCCCGCGGCTTCCGCCGGACGCCTACGAAGCAGCAGCGATCGGCGCGACCAAGCCCGCAGCTCGCAGCATCGCCGTCAGTTCGCCAATCAACTCGAGCCTCGCTGATCCGCCCGCCTCCGTTGGCGGATGGACTTCCACGCGCTCGATCAGGGGGCCCTCACGGCCTCCAGCACCTCGGCCCCACCCTCCCCTGCCACAGCCTCCCGGCGAGCTTCACCTTGTCGCGGTAGACCTCCGTGAGGTTCGCGTGCAGTCGCGGCGCTGCTGGCGCAGGTAGCGGCGTCGAGGTGACCACGGCGAATGTGCACGACGCGGCTGAACTCGCGGCCGTGCTGCCGGACGATCCGGGCAAGGTCTATGCCGACAGCGCATTCTCGGGCCGCAGGGCCGAAGCCACCATCCGCGCCTGCGGCGGCGTGCCGTGGACGACCGGGAGTGGCACCTGGGGCGGCCCGGAGGCGCTGGCTCGACTGGAGGCGCACAACGCCGCCGTCCGGCGCGTCCGCTGCCGCGTCGAGAAGGTCTTCGGCACCTGCAAGCGCAGCTATGGCCTCGGCCGCATGCGCTGGCTCGGCCTAGCGAAGGCGGCGCTGCAGGTCCGCCTCGCCGCCGTGGCCTACAACCTGCGCCGCACGCTTACCCTGCTGCACGCCGCGGCGGCGTGACGCGCGAGGAGGCTGCCCCCAGCACGCTGGGCGCTCCGGCCAGGCGCCAGGATCGGCACGAACCATGGCGTTCAAGGCGCGCATACGCCCGCAACGCCGCCCCATGCGCGCTTCCCGGCTCATCCGCGCACAGGTCTCATGAGCCCATCGCCGTCAGCGCCAGGGGCTTTTCGAGGCGTCCAGCTGCCTGGGAATCCCCCTTCGACCGATTTGTCCACGGAACCTGGCGCGAACTCCTCGAGGCCAGAAACGGCGTTCACGGCGTGCGGCACTGCGCCACGTCTTCCGCCGTCCAGCGCCGCATCGCGAAGCAGTTCGTGGTGCGGACGTACCCGTCCGGCGCCGCCATGCGCCCAATGAGCCGCAGCCTCGCGGCGTCGATGTGGCGGCGGCCCGCGTCCAGCACGCAGTCGTCGCGCACATGCATCGCCAGCACCCGGCCGAGCACCAGCGCATAGCTGCCGATCGGGACGATCCCGAAGGCCTCGCACTCCATCGCCACCGGGCTCTCGGCGATGCGCGGCGGCGCGACGCGCGCGGAGGGCGCGATGGCGAGGCCGGCAAGCCGCATCTCGTCCACGTCCGGCGGCACCTCCGCGCCCGTCACGTTCATCGCCGACGCCTGGTCCTCCGAGACCAGGCAGACCACGAATTGCCCGCCGGCGCGGATGTTCGCGAGCGTGTCCTTGTCGCCGCCCGAGGCACGCTCGCCGGCGCTGAAGCCAACCACCGGCGGATCGTCGCCGAAGACGTTGAAGAAGGAGAAGGGGGCGGCATTGCGCCCGCCGGTCGCATCCTGCGTGACCACCCAGGCGATCGGCCGCGGCACGACGGTGGAGGCAAGGAGCTTGTAGCGGTCCCGCGGCGGGAGGGCGGTCATGTCGAACAGCATGGCTTCCCCTTCGCGGCGAGCGAGGCTACGCGCGGAAATGCTCTTCCGCCCTGGCCCAGAAGACGATGCGCTTCTGCGCCCATTGCAGGATGGCGTGCAGCGTCACGCCCATGATGGACAGCACGACGAACAGCGCGAAGGCCGCCGCGATGTCGAGCGCGAAGTTCGCCTGCAGGATCAGGAACCCGATGCCGCGGTTGGCGCCGACGAACTCGCCGACGATCGCGCCGATCACGCTGAACACGATGGCGGTGTTGAGCCCCGCGAAGATGAAGGGCAGGGCGTTCGGCAGCCGCAGGTAGCGAAGGATCTGCCAGCGGCTCGCCGAAAGCGCGCTCATCAGGTCGAGCCGGTCCTGGTCCACCGACTTCAGCCCCGCGATCACGTTCACCAGCACCGGGAAGAGCGAGACCAGCGCGACGATGACGATCTTCGATTCCATCCCGAAGCCGAACCACACGATGATCAGCGGCGCGATCGCCACCTTGGGCACCGTCTGCAACGCGACGACATAGGGATAGACGATGCGCTCGGCGATCGGGAACACCACGACCGCCGTGCCGATCGCCAGCCCGAGCAGGCTGCCTGCGATGAACCCCGTCACGGCCTGGAAGGCCGTGGTCAGCGCATGGCCGAGATAGTTCGCCTGCGCGAAGCCGTTGACGAAGGCCACCGCCACCGCGCTCGGCGCCGGCACCAGGTAGGGCGGGACCTCGAAGCCGCGGACGATGGCTTCCCAGGCGGCGACGAAGACGACGAAGGTCGCCAGCGGCAAACCGGCGTTGCGCCACCGCCCCTTCACAGCGCGGCCGCCGGCTGCGCCCCGCCCAGCAGGTGGCGGATGTGGTGCACCATCCGGCCGAACTCAGGGCGGAGCGTGTCGTCCATGCTGCGCAGGCGGGGCATCGGGTTGGGAATGACCTCCAGGATGCGCCCGGGGCGCGGCGACATGACCACGATGCGGTCGGCGAGGAACACCGCCTCGGCGATGCTGTGGGTGATGAACAGCACGGTCTTCCGGCTGGCGGCCCAGATGCGCTGGAGTTCCAGGTTCATCTGCTCCCGCGTCATCGCGTCCAGCGCGCCGAAGGGCTCGTCCATCAGCAACAGCGGCGCGTCGTGCACCAGGGCGCGGGCGATGGCGGCGCGCTGCTGCATGCCGCCCGAGAGCTCCTGCGGGTAGTTGCTCTCGAAGCCGCCGAGGCCGACCAGCGCCAGCAGCTCCCTCGCCTTCGCCGCATATTCCGCGCGCGGCAGCCGCAGCACGTCGGCCGGCAGCAGCACGTTGTCCAGCACGGTGCGCCAGGGAAACAGCACCGGCGTCTGGAAGACGATGCCGACATCGCTGCGCGGCCCACTCACCGCGCGGCCGTAGAGCGTGATCGAGCCGCTGGTGGGCGGCCGCAGCCCTGTGACCAGCTTCAGCAGCGTGCTCTTGCCGCAGCCCGAGGGCCCAACGATCGCGACAAACTCGCGGTCCGCGATCTCGAGATCCACGCCCGACAGCGCCTCCACCGCGCTGTCGCCACGCCTGTAGACCATGCCGAGCCCGCGGATGGACAGCGCAGGCCCGGCGACGCCAGACAGGGCCATGCGGTCAGGCGGCACGCGCCCGCTGCACGATCGGCGCGGTGTCCATCGCATTCACGCGATCGAGGAACTCGCTGGTGAAGAGGCTGGCGCTGTCCACGGCGGCGGGCATCAGCCCCTGCCCGACCATGAAGGCCTGCGTGCTGTCCCACTGCGCCCGCGTCATGCCGCCCCAGGGCGTGGCGCTGTCGTCCCAGCGCCGCCACAGCTCCGCCGAGCGCGTCAGCACATGTGTCGCACGCGCCATCGCCTCCTCCTCGCTGATGCCGGTGGGGCGGCTGAACATCTTCCAGTGCTCCCGCACCGTCGCCTGCGGCGCGAGCTGCGCGAAGATGGAGCCCGCCACCACGCTGCGCAGCGCGCCGACCACGGCGTTCGGGTTCTCCCGCATGAAGGAGGTGTTCGAGATCAGCACGGCGGAGGGCTGGTCGCGCTGGAAGTAGCGCAGCTTCACGCCGAGCGTCTCGATCACCGCATGCTGCGCGCGAAACAGCGACAGCGCCTGCACGCGGTTGGCGCGCAGCGCCGCCGCGGCCGCCGCACCGTTGCCGACCGGCAGCAGCTGCACGTCGGTCTGCGGGTTGAGCCCCGCATCGGCCAGCATTGCCCTGAGCGAGGGGATGGCGCCGGAGGCGAGGTTCGCCACGCCGATCGCCTTGCCCTTGAGGTCGGCGATGCCGCGGATGCCGCTGTCCTCGGGGACGACGATCTCGTAGATGTTGCCGCGGTCCTGAAGATAGACGGCCTGCACCGGCAGCGTCGGGTTGCGCTGCTTGGCGAGGATCATCACCTCCATCCCGACATAGCCGATCTGCGCCTGGTTGGTCGCGACCAGCTGCAGCGTGGCGGCGGAGCCGGCGGCGGTGCCGAACTCCGCATCCACGCCCTGCTCGCGGTAGAAGCCAAGCGGGATGCCGAGGAAAAGGAAGCCATGATAGGCCTCGATCGTCGCCGAGGCACCCCAGATGCGCACCTTCGGCATCGCCTGGGCCCGGGCGGCCCCCGCCACGCCGAACGCCGCCGCCGCGCCGGCAAGGCCGATCCGGCCGATCCCGCGCCTGCTCAGTCCGGTCATCGCCATCTCCTGTTCCCCCGTTGCCGCCGATGCTCCGCCTTTCCGGCCGCCCTTGTCGAGAGGGGCGGCTACGCGGTCAGTCCGCGAAGCGTGGAATCACCTTCTCGCCGATCAGCTCGATCGCGCGCATCACCTGGGCATGCGTGGTGCGGCCGGCCTGGAGGAAGAAGATCATCTGGTCGATCCCGACCCGCGCCCACTTGTCCACCTGGCGGCACACCGTATCCGGATTGCCGCCGATCGCCATCGCGTCCTCGATCAGCTCGTCGTTGCTGCGCTTCGCGATCTTGTCGTTGACCTTGCCGACACCGCCATCGGTCGCGAAGCGCACGCGGTTCAGCTCCGCATCGTTGTCGCCGTAGTACCAGCGCGCCGCGTCTCAGGCGAGGTCGCGCCCCGTCCGGTCATCGTCGTGCACGCAGCTGATGGCGAAGACGCCGGTCTGCGGGTTCGGCACGCGCGCGACGAGGCTCGATGCATCGGCGGTCCGGATCGCCTCGCGATAGGCGGCGACCGAGGGCGCGGTCTCCTCCGGCGTGTTGCGCGTCACGCCGATGACGCCAAAGCCCTGCCGCCCGGCATGCTGCCAGGTCTCGAGCGTGGAGGCGGCGACCCAGATCGGCGGATGCGGCCGCTGGATCGGGCGCGGCACCACATGGCGCGCCGGCAGATCGAAGTGTTCGCCCTTGAAGCCGGGGAACAGCTCGTTCTCCAGCATGCGCAAGACGGCTTCCATGGATTCGCGCCCGACATCGCGCCCCTTCGCCGGGTCGTGGCCAAGCCCCGTCACGACATAGGGCGAGGTGCCGCGCCCGGCGCCGAAATCGCAACGGCCGTTGCTCAGCACGTCGAGCGTGGCGACGCGCTCGGCGATGTAGAAGGGGTTGTGCACCGGCATCAGGATCACGCCGAAGCCGAGCCGCATGCGCTTCGTCCGCTGGCTGATCGCGGCGAGCACCATCTCGGGCGCGGAGCAGTGGCCGATCTCGATGAAGAAGTGCTGCTCGGTGATCCAGAAATGGTCGAAGCCCGCGGCGTCCGCGGCTTCCGCCTGGGCAATGCAGTTCCAGAACCCCTCGCGCTCCGTGGTCTCGGTCCAGGGCCGCGGCATCTGGATCTGGGTCATCAGTCCGAACTTCATGCGCCCGCCGTTCCTTCCCGCATCCCCGGGCGGAACGCTATGGCCCGCCCCACCTTCCGTCAAAGGCATAAAGCGGCATAGGCTCCATAACCCGGATGTGGGATCGCGGATGGACACGCGCGCGCTGCGCTACTTCCAGGTGGTCGCGGAATACGGATCGTACAGCCGCGGCGCCGAGTGGCTGCGCATCTCCCAGCCCGCCGTCAGCCGCCAGATCGCGCGGCTGGAAGAGGAGCTCGGCACAAGGCTGTTCCGCCGCAGCGGCCACGGCGTGACGCTGACCGAGGCCGGGCGCGTGCTGCTGGAACGCGCGCAAGCCGCCTTCCGCATGCTGGAACAGGCCCGCGCCGAGATCCGGGGCGCTCTCCGCGGCCCGACCGGGAGCCTCGCGCTCGCCGTCCCGCCGGCCGCCGGCCGGTGGCTGATGCCGCCATTGGTCGCGCGCATGGGCGAGGCGCTGCCCGGCGTGCAGCTGCGCGTGCTCGGCGGGTTCTCCGGCACGATCGAGGATTGGCTGGTGCGAGGGCGCGTGGACCTCGCCCTGGTGCACGACCCGCTGCCGCGCCCGGGCTTCAGCGTGACGCCGCTGGCCGAGGAGGAGGTCTGCCTCGTCGGCCTGCCCGGTGAGGCCATCATGTCGCGCCGCTTCCTCCGTCCCGCCGACCTGCTCCGCCTGCCGCTCGTGCTGCCCGGCCGGCCCAACGCGTCGCGCCGCCTGCTCGATGCCTGGCTGGCCGGGGAGGGTGGCGCGCCGCCGCCGCGCGTGGAGGCTGACGATCATGGCGTGATCCGCGCGCTGCTGCTGGCAGGCGCCGGCTATACGCTGCTGACGCGCGGCGGCTTCGCGCCCGAGGCGGAGCGTGGCGAGCTCGCGGGCGTGCCGTTCCGGCCGCGCGTGGCCTGGACCCTCGCCCTCGTCGCCGGGACCTCGCCCGCCGCGCCCGAGATCTTGCAGCCCGTCGCCGCGCTCATGCGCGAGGTCGTCGCGGAGGCGGTGCGGCAGGGCTGGCCGGCCCGCGCGCTTGCGGCGCCTCGCATCGGCTGACTAGCCTCCGTCGTCGGGAGAAGCAGGGACCATGTCGAAGCACGATTTCACGCCGGAGGAATTCGCCGATCGCCTGCGCCGCGCGCGCGAAGCCGTGGGCGCGGCGGGGCTCGACTGGCTCGTCCTGCTTCACCCCGTCTCGATCCTCTGGCTGACCGGCGGCGAGGCGAAGTCCTACCAGGCTTTCCAATGCCTGCTGCTCGCGGCGGAGGACCGGCCGCTGACCCTCCTCTCGCGCGGCTCCGACATCGGCGAATGGCAGGACGACGCGCGGCTGGACGAGGCGATCGGCTGGGGCGGGCCCGAGCCCGAGGATCCGATGGAGGCCTTCGCGCGCGTCGCCCGCGACCGCGGCCTCACCCGCGCGCGCGTCGGCCTCGAAGTGCCGGGCTACTACCTGCATCCGCACCACTACCTGCGCCTGCGCGACATCCTCGGCCAGGCGCTGAAGGCGGAGCCGGCCAACCTCATCCACGACCTGAAGGCCGCGAAGTCGCCCGCCGAGCTGGCGCTGACCCGCGAGGCGGCGGCCCGCGCCGACGCCGCGCTGCGCGCCTGCCTCGCCATCGCGGCACCGGGCCGGACCGAGCTCGAGATCGCCGGCGAGGCCTATCGCGCGCTGCTTGCCGCCGGCTGCGGCCTGCCGGCGAGCACCATGAACCTCGTGACCGGCGAACGCCTCTGCTACCCGCATGGCGCGCCGACGCAGCGCGTGCTGCGCGCGGGCGATGGCGGCAACATCGAGCTCGGCGCCGCCTTCCGCCGCTACACCGCGACGCTCGGCCGCAACTTCCAGCTCGGCAAGCCGCCGGCGCGGCTGCGCGCGATCCATGACGTGGTGCGCGAGGCGGGGGCGGCGATGATCGCCGCGATCCGCCCCGGCGTGCCGGCGGTCGAGCCGCATCTCGCGGCGAAGCGAATCATCGCAGCGGCCGGCCTCGACGCCGGCCGGCTGCACACCTCCGGCTACGGCCTTGCGCCGGGCTTCCCGCCCTCCTGGGGCGAGCCGCTGAACATGTTCGGCGGCGCGACCGGCGTGATCCGGGAAGGCATGGTGCTGACGATCGAGCCGCCGGTCTTCCTGCAGGCGGAGCGCCTCGGCGCCCGGCTGATCGACAACGTGATCGTCACGGCGACCGGCGCGGAGCTGCTCTCGCAGGTGCCGCGCGAGATCATCGAGATCGGCTGAAGGCGGCTGGCCGCGCGCTGAGAGCCACTCGCGCCAGGAGGGCACCATCGGCTGCAGCGGTCGCTCCTCGTAGCAGGGAATGAGCGGCGCCGAGGTCCCACGCCACCTCCAGCAGCGGCGCGTCGATCGCGCCGGTGGCCTGCATGCCCGCATTGGCGATCCCGTTGCGCCCCGGGATCAGCAGCCAGGCGAAAGTGCGCACGAGATAGGAGGTCCAGCGCGGCAGCACGAGCAGCATCAGCAAGGTCAGCCGGAAGCGCTTCGCGTGGCGGGCGAGCCAGTGGGCCACGGGATAGGCGATGACGAGCGAGATGGCGGTGGTCCGGACACCGGCGCGCAGCGTCAGCAGCGTGACGTCGCGGTACTTCGGCGCGCATCGGCGGCGCCCTCGCCGAGTCCGGCACGCTCTCGCGCAGCCCGTCCATCGCAGCATTCGCGGCGACGGGGGAGGTGCGTGCTCCGATGTCGGGGCGCCTGGGCCATCAGGCGTGCCGGTCGCGGCGATATCGGCGAGCGCCGACAAGCCGACCTGCATCACCATCCCGGGTTTCCTCCTCGCCAATCATCGCCGGCATCCGCCGCCATTGAACTGCGTGCCCGTGCGCGAAGACGGTGTCGCTCAGCGCGCCGGAGGACGGGGTGCGCCGGCGTCGTCGCAGCGGCGCGCCGGCGCGGCCCGGATGCCGGGCAGCGGCGGGACCGTCTCGGAAACGCCGAGCGCCGGCGCGGGCGGCATGGCCCCGTCCACCTGCCGGAACGGGCCCGCCGGCGTCTCCGCCGCCTGCAGTAGCCCCCAGCCGAAATGGAAGTACCACCCATGCAAGGCGAGCCGCCCCTCCCGCACGCCCTCGGCGATGAAGGGATAGGTCGTGAGGTGGCGAAGGCTTGCCAGCACGCTCGCCTGTTCGGCGCGACGCGCGATCACCGCGCGCTCGGCCTCCGTCACGAGGCCGTCCATCTCGTCGCGCACCTCGCGCGCGATGTTCACCCAGTCCGAGACGAACTCGAAGCGCGCGCCGCCATGGTCGTGCTCCAGCAGGCAGCGGACGCCGGCGCAGAAGGAATGCCCGAGAACGATGATGTGGCGCACGCCGAGCGCCTTCACGCCGAACTCGATCGCGGCCGAGGTCCCGCGCGGACGATGGTCGGGCTCGTAGATCGGAACCAGCGCGGCGACGTTGCGGATGACGAACAGCTCACCGGGCTGCGCGCCGTAGATGATGGCCGGGTCGGTGCGGCTGTCGGAGCAGGCGATGATCATGACGTCCGGGCGCTGGCCGTCCAGCAGCGCGTCGTAGAGGTCGTGGTCCTGCTCGAAATGCTGGCCTCGGAAACGGTCGAAGCCGGCGACCAGCCGGTGCAGCGCGCCGGCGCCCGCCGGCGGCGGGTGGCTACGCGCCATGGCTGCACCTCGCTGGCAGGGTCCTGCGACGGTCGCTAGACACGTCGGGCCGCCATCTCGCGCGCCATGCCGGCCCGGTCGGCGCTGCCGAGGAGGCGCATGGCGGTCGGCATGACCAGGCCCTCCTCCACGCCGAGATGGCGGCGATAGCGGGCGACGAAATCGAGCGCGGCCGCCGCGAAGCGTTCGGTCGGCCGATGGCCCGTTGCAATCTGGGCCAGCTCCGCGCGAACAGCCGAGCGCAGCGCGGCGGTCGCCCGGTTCTCCTCGGTGAGGCTCCGCGTCGCCGCGACCGCGCAGCGCGCGATGCGCGGATAGAGCGAGCCCTCCTCGTCCCTGAGATGCAGCGGCAATTCGCAGGCGAGCCAGGCCGAGAGCGCGCGGGCGATGGCGGCACGCGACCCTGTCCGGTTGCCTGCGAGCCGCTCGAGATGACCCAGCAGGGCGCGCTGGCGTGCATGCTCCGCGGACAGGAAGGCGAGCGGATCGGCCAGAAGCCCCGGATCGAGCGCGCCGAACAGCGCCTCCCCGCCTTCCATGGCGCCACGCCCCCGACCTCAGTTGACGAGCGGACCATCGGCGCGCGCCTCGCCATCCGCGCCGAGCGAGAATCCCTCGATCGTGGCGCGGGACGCCAGCACGGCGATGTACTGTCGCGCCGCCGCATGCCAGGCGGAGCGGTGCAGGTCGCGCAGCACTTCGCGTCGCGCCTCCTCGAAGCCTGCCGCGCGGCGCGGCGTGTGGCGGTGCAGCTGGACCACATGCATGCCGTAGCGCGTGGCGACGACCACGGGGCACACCTGGCCCGGCTCGAGGCCGGCCAGCATGGTCTCGAACTCAGGCACGCTGGAGCCGCGTTCGATGCGGCCGAGATGGCCGCCTGCCTCCCGCGACGGGCAATCGGAATGCCGGCGAGCGAGGTCCGGCAGGCTGCCGGGGCAGGCGAGCACCTCGGCAAGCAGCGCCTCGGCCTTCGCGCGGGCGGCGGCGCGTTCCGCCTCCACCTCCGGATCGGCGGCGATCAGGATATGGGAGGCGTCCCAGGCCTCCGGCGTGCCGAACCGCTCGGGATGCGCGGCGTGCCATCGGCGCGCGGCGTCGTCGTCGGGCTCGGGGATGCGGAGTTCGGCGCGCAGCAGCGCTTCGATCGCGTCCTCCTCCCCGTCGCCTTCCTCCAGATGCCCGCCCTCCCGCGCCGCGTCGAGCAGCAGGCGGTGGATGACGAGGGCACGCGCGGCGTGCTCCCAGGCGATCCCGGCGTGGGCGGCGGGATGATGCTGCATCTCGGCGGCGATGGCGCGCGCCGGGATGGCGGTGCCGTTCACGATGATGTCGTGCTCGGGCAGGGAGGGGCCCGCGGGGGCGACGGCAGGCCTGGGCGGCGGCGGGGGGTGGACGTGCACGGCCATCGGCGTCACTCCGCTGCCTGCGCGCCGGGGCGCGCCACGGGGCCGGGCCGAGCGGTGGCGCCTCCGCGGACGCGCACGATCTGCCACGAGCGGAACAGGTACCAGACCGGCGCCGAGAAGATGTGCACGAGCCGGGTGAACGGCGTGACGAGGAACAGCGTCATGCCGAGCACAAGATGAGCGTGGTAGGGGAAGTCGAGCCCTCGGATCAGGTCCGCCGCACCGAACTGGAAGGTCACGATCGCCTGGCTCCAGGCCGAGAGCTTCAGCATGACCGAGCCGTCGCCATGGCCGAGCGAGAAGGGCAGCGTGACGAGGCCGAGGCAGAGCTGCACCCAGAGCAGTGCAAGGATGAACGTGTCGGCATAGGTGGAGGTGCGCCGGATCCGGTCGTCGTAGAGGCGGCGGTGCAGCAGCATCGTCAGTCCGACGAAGCAGACCGCGCCCGCGATGCCGCCGGCAATGACGGCGACCAGCTGCTTCTGGCCGGGGGTGATGAGCCATTCGTAGGCCCAGTGCGGCGTGAGCAGCCCGACGAAGTGGCCGAAGAAGAGGAACAGGATGCCGAAATGGAAAAGGTTGCTGCCCCAGCGCAGCTGCTTCGCCCGCAGCATCTGCGAGGAGCCAGAGCGCCAGGTGTACTGGTCTCGGTCGAAGCGGATGAGCGAGCCGATGAAGAAGACGCCCATGCAGATGTACGGGTAGATCCCGAAGAGGAATCCGTGGAGGTAGTCGGTGAAGCCGTCCCAGATGGCGAACATGTCCACTCTCCTTCAGCGGGCGGTGGCGGAGGGCCCGCGGAAATGCCGCAGGCGCTGCATCATGGCGGCGACCTTGGCGCGCGCGCCTTCGCGGTCGGGATCGGATTCCGGGCCGAAGACCACGGGCTCGGATTCGTAGGCGGCGTCGAGCTCGGCGAAGTCCTCCGCGTCGGTCCGTTCCTGTTCCTGCGTCGGGGCCTGGGCCGGCCTCGCGCCAATCTCGGCAAGCGTCGCGGCGAGGATGACGGCATAGAGCCGTGCCTCCCGGCTGCCGCGGCCCACCAGGCGCGCATGCAGCGCATCGAGGATCGGCGCGCATTGCGTGAGCAGGTTGCGCGCCGTCTCCTCCGGCGCGACGGCGCAGAACTCCAGGAACAGCGGCAGGAAGTCCGGCAGCTCGCGCGCATCGAGCGCGTAGCCGGCCCGCTCGTAGACCTGCGCGAGCTCGATCATGGCGGGGCCGCGGTTGCGCGTGTCGCCATGGACGTGTTCGAACAGGTGCAGCGATGTGCCGCGGCCGCGGTCGAAGAGGCGGACGTAGTCCTCCTCCCGATCGAGACCGTCGCCCTGCATGAGGCGGCGCGGCAGGCGCAGCAGCCGCGCGAGCAGGTCGGCGCGGAAGCCCGCACCCGGGATGGCCGCCGCGATGTCCGGCAGGGCCGCGCGAAGCTCCGCGTCAGGATAGCGGAGCAGGCGCGAGAGGATGGCGAGGCGCCTGTTCATTCCGCGGACTCCTTGCGCGCCTCGGCGGCTTCGCGGATGCGCGGCGGCGCCATGCGCCCGGCCGAGGGGCCGGAGGCGCTGAACAGGTTGCCCACGGTGCGGCCATCGTAGCAGCCCTGGCCGAAGCTGAAGCCGCAGGAGGACTTCAGGTCGAAGGCGTTCTCGGCGTATTCGCGGTGCGTGCTCGGGATGACGTAGCGATCCTCGTAGTTGGCGATCGCCAGCGTCTGGTACATCAGCTCGACCTGCTCGGCGGTCATGCCGACGCGGGCGAGGATCGCGGTGTCCTCGCGATTCTCCACGGTGCGCGCGCGCATGTGCATCCGCATCGCCATCATCCGCTGCAGCGCGTTGACGATCGGCGCCTCGGCGCCGGCGGTCAGCAGGTTGGCCAGGTAGCGCACGGGGATGCGCAGGCTCTCGATATCCGGCAGCCCCTCCTTCCAGCCGACATGCCCGGCCTCCGCGGCGGACTGCACGGGCGAAAGCGGCGGCACGTACCAGACCATCGGCAGCGTGCGGTACTCGGGGTGCAGCGGGAAGGCGATCTTCCAGTCGATCGCCATGCGATAGGCCGGGCTGCTGCGTGCCGCCTCCAGCCAGGCTTCCGGCACGCCATCCGCGCGGGCCTGCGCGATCACCGCGGGGTCATGCGGGTCGAGGAAGATGTCGAGCTGCGACTGGTAGAGATGCTGCTCGTTCTCGACGCTCGCCGCCTCGCCAATGCGGTCGGCGTCGTAGAGCATCACGCCGAGGTAGCGGATGCGGCCGACGCAGGTCTCGGAGCAGACCGTGGGCTCGCCGGCCTCGATGCGCGGGTAGCAGAAGATGCACTTCTCCGCCTTCCCGCTTTGCCAGTTGTAGTAGATCTTCTTGTAGGGGCAGGCGCTGACGCACATGCGCCAGCCGCGGCACTTCTCCTGGTCGATCAGGACGATGCCGTCCTCCTCCCGCTTGTAGATCGAGCCGGAAGGGCAGGATGCGACGCAGGCCGGGTTGAGGCAGTGCTCGCACAGCCGCGGCAGGTAGAACATGAAGGTCTTCTC
>VFQR01001834.1_pt1 | contig 14771 bp, 10 predicted proteins | sample 3512321 | NCBI WGS metagenome assembly VFQR01 (sample SAMN10412374, study PRJNA504923) | tailings metagenome | isolation source: Relicate 3 Philex TSF1 revegetated site | place: Philippines: Tuba, Benguet | collected 2017-08-29
ACATCCCGTTCCGGTCGAAGTGCTTCAGGCGCTGCCGCCGAAGCTGCGCGGCGCGGGGCTGACGACCCGGCCGCCCGCCTGGATGATCGCGAGCCCGCGCTGCGGCGAGCCATCGGCCCGGAAGCGGAACAAGCCATCGACGCCGTTGAAGCCGGAAGAATTGGTCAGCACCGTCTCGGAGAAGCGTTGCGACCCCTGCGTGCGGACGAGGGCGGCGATCAGCGACACGGAATCGTAGGTCAGCGAGGCGATGCGCGCCGGGTCCTGATTGAAGCGCGCGCGGTAGCGGCCGGCGAAGTTCTGGAAGCCCGCCTCGTCCGGCGCGGCATAGACGGCGGTGGGGGCGGCCTGCGCCGCGGCGCGATTGCCGACCCAGGGCCCGACGCCGAGCACCTGGACGCGGCGCGTATCGATGCCGGCGGCGGACAGCGCGCGGAGGGCCGCGCCGTCATAGGGATCGGGCACGAAGATGGCGTCGATCTGACCGGCAATGCCCGACAGGCGCTGCGCCGCCGTGGTGACGCCGCCCGCCTCGAGCGGAAAGGTCTCGATGGCGACGACACGGCCGCCCGAACGGCCGACCGCCTCCTGGAACGCGCCCTGCACGACCTGCCCGAAGGCCGAGTTCGGCACGAAGGCAGCGTAGGAGCGCTTGCCCTGCTGCGCCGCGTACTGGACGACGCGGTCGACCGTGTTCTGCGGCGTGAAGCTCATCAGATAGACGCCGCGGGTGGCGACGCTGGTATCGGTCGAATAGGCAATGATCGGCTTGCCGGCGGGGCGGGCGACCGCCGCGGCGCCGCGGACGGATTCGGCGAGGAGCGGCCCGAGAATCATTTCCGCGCCTTCCGAAATGGCCGCCTGCGCGGCAGCCTGCGCACCCGCGCCCGAGCCGCCGTCATCCTTCACGAGGATGGTGATGTCCGGTCCCTGGAATTCGGCCACCGCCATCTCCGCGGCATTGCGCAGCGTGGCCGCCGTGTTGCCGGCCGCCCCGCCCGCCGACAGCGGCAGGAGCAGCGCGATCTTCACCGAGCCGGTGCCGATGGTCGAGCCGGGCGCGGCCGGGGCGGTCGGCGCAGGGCCCGTCGCGACGGGGCCGCCGGGACCGGAAATATTGGCACCCGAACAGGCCGCGAGCGCCAGCGACGCTGTGCCGAGCATGAATTTGCGTCGCGGCAGCGTCTCCGCGATGCGCAAGGCCGGCAGGCCGAAGGAACGCGCCTGCGCCGGGTTTTCGCCCCGCTTCGCCGTTGTCGTCACCACTGCGGCCTCCATATGCGCTGAACGCCCCCCCGCACCGGCATAGCCGCGAGGCAGGGGCCGGGTCAAACAGCATGCACCGATTCTGCGTGTCGATTCAGCAACAGGTGCAACCGGAGGCATCGTCCCCCCGCGATGGACGCACCCCGGTCCGAGGCCATAGTCTTGGTCCAGAGAGTGCCCTTCATGACCACCCAAGCATCGTCCGTCCCCGCATCGCCTGCCCCGGCCAGCCGCCGCTATCGGATCGGCGGCAAGGAATTCCTCGCCCGCCCGCTGGAGCCCGGCCTCCATGTCGTCGCCACCCCCATCGGCAACCTGCGCGACATCACCATCCGGGCGATCGAGGCGCTGGCGGCCGCCGATCTCGTCGCCTGCGAGGACAGCCGCGTGACGCGCCGCCTCATCGACCATTTCGGCCTGACGACGAGGCTTGCGCCCTATCACGAGCACAATGCCACGGAGATGCGGCCGAAGCTGCTGGCGCGGCTTGCCGCCGGCGAAGCCCTGGCTCTGGTCTCGGATGCCGGGACGCCGCTCGTCTCCGATCCCGGCTTCAAACTGGTCGAGGCCGCGCGCGAAGCCGGCCATCCCGTCATACCCGTGCCCGGCCCCTCCGCCCCCCTCGCGGCTCTGATGACCGCCGGCCTGCCGACCGACGCCTTCTTCTTCGACGGCTTCCTGCCCGCGAAGACCGTCGGCCGGCGCCAGCGGGCGAAGGCGCTGGCCGCCATTCCCGGCTCGCTGGTCTTCTTCGAGACCGGCCCGCGCCTCGCAGCTTCCCTCGCCGACCTCGCCGCGGAACTCGGTCCACGCGAAGCCGCGGTCTGCCGCGAACTGACCAAAGCCCACGAGGAGGTGCGGCGCGGTTCGCTGCCAGAGCTGGCGGCGCACTATGCCGAGGCAGGCGAGCCGAGGGGCGAGATCGTCCTCGTCATCGGTCCGCCGGGACCTGCCGCAGCGCCCCAGGCGGAGGATGTCGACGCCTTGCTGCGCACGGCGCTCGCCGATGCATCGGTCAAGGACGCGGCAACCCGCGTCGCGGCCGCCACCGGCCTGCCACGCCGCGATGTCTACCAGCGGGCGCTGGCTCTCGCGAAGGATTGAGCATGGCCCGCCGCGAGGCCGACCCTTCTCGCACCGCCGCCTGGGGACGCGGACGCCTCGCCGAAGCGGTGGCGCTTCTGGTCCTCCTCGCCAAGGGCTACCGCATTCTCGCCCGTCGCTGGCGCGCGCCCGGCGCCGAGATCGACCTGGTGGCGAAGCGGGGCCGCACCCTGGTCTTCGTGGAGGTCAAGGCACGGACGAACCTCGCAGCCGCCGAGATCGCGCTAACCACCGCCCAGCGCCGGCGCATCACGCAGGCCGCGGAGTTCTGGTGTGCCCGGCATCCCCGCCATGCGGGCGGCGATAGGCGCTACGACCTGATGCTGGTATCGAAGGGCCGCTGGCCGCGCCATATACAGGGCGCGTTCGACGCCGATGTCTGAAAGGAATGCCGCATGAGCGAGAAGGCCGGAGCAGCCGCCCCCCATATTGGTGGCAGGACGCGCCTGAAAGTGGCCGTCCAGACCGACCCGATGGCGTCGATCAGGATCGCCGGCGATTCCGGCTTCGCGCTGATGCTGGAGGCTGAGGCGCGCGGCCATGACCTCCACTACTACCACCCCGACAAGCTCGCCATGCGCGACGGCGTGCCGAGCACGCTCGCCTATCCGCTCCAAGTGCGCGACACCGAGGGCGATCACTTCACCCTGGGCGAGGGCGCGCGGGTGCCGCTGGCAAGCTTCGACGTGATCCTGATGCGCCAGGACCCGCCCTTCGACCTGCACTACATCACCGCGACCCATTTCCTCGAGCGCGTCCATCCGCAGACCCTCGTCGTCAACGACCCCTTCCACGTGCGCAATGCACCGGAAAAGGTCTTCGTCACGCTGTTCCCGCAGTTCATGCCGGCGACGCTGATCACCCGCGACTTCGACGCGATTCGCGCCTTCAGGAAGGAGATGGGCGACATCGTCATGAAGCCGCTCTACGGCCATGGCGGCGCGGGCGTCTTCCGCATCCGCAAGGACGACGAGAATTTCGGTTCCTTCCTCGACACTTTCGCGGCGCTGACCCGCGAGCCCTGGGTGATCCAGCATTACCTGCCGGCCGTGCGCGACGGCGACAAGCGCATCATCCTCGTTGACGGCGAGTTCGCGGGGGCGGTGAACCGCGTGCCGGCCGCCGACGACCTGCGCTCCAACATGGTGCGCGGCGGTGCGGCCGAGACGACGCAGCTCACGCCGCGCGAACAGGAAATCTGCGAGACGATCGGCCCGGCGCTGCGCGAGCGCGGCATCCTGATCGCCGGCATCGACGTGATCGGCGGCAACCTCACCGAGATCAACGTGACGGCGCCGACCGGCATCCGGGCCATCCGCCGGCTCGGCGGGCCGGATATCGCCGCCAAGATCTGGAACGTGATCGAGGCGCGGCGGCGATAGGCCGCGCCGGCGAGCTACACTGCCTGCCTCCCCCGTGTCTTGAAGCTTTTGACGGCGCCCAAGCGACGGCGGCTTTCCGAGCCGACCTTCGCGATCCGCAGACATTCCCGCTACCCGCACAAGTGCCGGTAGCAGCTCAAAGAAGCGAACGCCGCCGATGTGCCTCCCTCATCTGGCGCTGGCTCGCCACCTGCGGGCGGGCAATACTCTCCAGGCGCGCCTGTTCAGGGCATCAGAAACCGTCATTCCATCCCCCAAACCGCAATCTCACCGCACGGTACAGAAAACATATGCGGAACAAAATACGGATGTTCCCTTATTGTTCGCGCCGGGCAAATATGCACCGATGGCTTCAGGGGTGGGGTCATGGTTCAACGGGTCGCGACCGTCGCGTTTGAAGGGATCGAGGCAAAGCTGGTCGACGTGCAGGTGCACGTTCTTTCCGGGCAGGTCGTTTTCAATATCGTAGGCCTTCCGGACAAGGCCGTCAGCGAGGCGCGGGAGCGCGTGCGCTCCGCGCTGGTGGCATCGGGGCTGGCATTGCCGGGCCGGCGGATCACGGTCAACCTGGCGCCGGCCGATCTTCCAAAGGAAGGCTCGCATTTCGACTTGCCCATCGCGCTCGGCCTGATGGCTGCGATCGGGGCCATCCCACCGGATGCCCTCGGCGGCTTCATGGTCCTCGGCGAACTGGCGCTTGACGGCCGGATCACGCCTGTCGCCGGTGTCCTGCCCGCGGCTATGGCGGCCAACGCCATGGGCATGGGTGTCATCTGCCCGGCAGCCTGCGGCCCGGAGGCAGCCTGGGCTGGGGACGAGGTCGAGGTGCTGGCCGCCGACAGCCTTCTCCAGCTCGTCAATCACTTCCGGGGTGCGCAGGTCCTGTCGCGGCCTGTCCCGGGCATCCGGGCCGTCGAACCTGATCTGGCCGATCTTCGCGACATCAAGGGTCAGGAGAGTGCGAAGCGCGCCATCGAGATTGCGGCCGCCGGTGGACATGCGCTTCTGATGAGCGGCCCTCCCGGATCCGGCAAGTCGATGCTGGCGAGCCGCATGCCCTCGATCCTGCCGCCGCTCGCCCCCGCCGAACTGCTTGAAGTATCGATGATCCATTCGGTCGCCGGCGAACTCGAAGGCGGCCGGCTCACCGCCCGCCGGCCGTTCCGCAACCCGCACCACTCCGCCTCCATGGCGGCGCTCATTGGCGGCGGCCTCCGCGTGCGCCCCGGAGAGGTCTCGCTGGCGCATCACGGCGTGCTGTTTCTCGATGAAATGCCGGAATTCCAGCCACATGTTCTCGACGGGCTTCGCCAGCCGCTCGAAATGGGCGAGGCGGTCATCGCCCGCGCCAACCAGCGCGTGACCTTCCCGGCGCGCTTCCAGCTTGTCGCGGCCATGAACCCCTGCCGCTGCGGCCATGCGACCGAGCCCGGTTTTGCGTGCAAGCGCATGCCCAACGACCGCTGCATGGCCGATTACCAGGCGAAGCTCTCGGGCCCCTTGCTCGATCGCATGGACCTTTTGATCGAAGTGCCGGCTGTCTCTGCCGCCGATCTGATCCTGCCCGCACCGGCGGAGGGCAGCGCGGCTGTCGCTGGGCGGGTCGCGGCTGCCCGTGCCCGGCAGGCCGCGCGCTACGCGGCTCATGCCGGCGTGCGGCTCAACGCCCACGCGCCACCCTCGGTCATCGACGAGGTCGCCCGCCCGGATGCGGCGGGGCTTGCATTGCTGCGCAGCGCCGCGGATGCCATGCGCCTCTCGGCCAGAGCCTATCATCGCGTGCTCAAGGTGGCGCGCACCATCGCCGACTTGGCGGGGGAGGACATGATCGGACGCATTCATCTGGCGGAGGCCCTGACGTATCGCGCTGCCGGAGAGCGGGCGCGCGCCGCTGCCTGAAGCCAGGTACTCAGAGCATGTGCACGGTCGGCGCAGGTCGATGTCGCCAAGGTGGCTGGCAGCATGTCGCGCGGCTGTGCAAGGCGGCTGCCACGTCGTGGTTCGACATCCCGTCACCCTGGAATCGTCCGGTTGCCGCGCGGCCACACGCACGGCGCCGGGACCGTGGCTTGAGCGCATGGCGTTCAGCGGTAACTCCACATCAACCCCGTTTGCCTAGGGTCGTCCCCGGGTCTGGTTGCGGGAGAGATCGATCGTGGATGCTTTCGCCCTGGTCGCTGGCGGCGCGGCCGCGCTCGGCGTCGCCGGGATCGCTGGCGTCGTGCATCTCGTACACGCGCGGCGCGCGCTCGCGCGCAAGGCCGCGGCCCTCGAGGAAACCGTCGAGACGCTGACGGACCGCGTGTTCGAGCTTGCCGAGAGCGAGGAACTGCACCGCGGTCTCGTCGATGCGCAGGGCGATCTCATCGTGCGCCGCGATCATGCGGGCGCCGTCACCTTCGCCAATCGCGCCTACAGCGCCCTGGTGGGCGAGCCCGCCGAAGCGCTGATCGGCCGTCCCGCCGAACCGAACGTGCTGGAGCGCGGCATCAGTCGGCGGGAGAGCGACGGCTCGCAGAGCGTCGACGAGCGGATCCTTACACCGGACGGCGAGCGATGGATCGCCTGGCGCCATCACGCGGTACGCGATGGCCAGGGCGCCGCGCAACTTCAGTCCGTCGGCCGCGACATCACCGAGCGGAAAGCGGCGGAACTCGCGCTCGCACACTCGCGCGCCCGCGCGCAGACGGCCAACGAGGCGAAATCGCGCTTCCTCGCCACCGTCAGCCACGAGATCCGCACCCCGCTGAACGGCATCATGGGCATGGCGGACCTGCTCACGGACACGCCGCTGACCCCCGAACAGCGCAACTATGCCGAGGTCGTCAAATCATCGGGCGCGGCCCTGCTTTCCCTGATCGACGAGATTCTCGACTTCTCCAAGATCGAGGCCGGCCGCCTCGACCTCACTGCCGCGCCCTTCGAGCTGCTTCCGCTGGTCGAGGGCGTCGCCGAACTGCTCGCCACCCGCGCCCATGCCAAGGGGCTCGACCTGGCCGTCGCAGTCGATCCTGCTCTTCCCGCACGCCTTCTCGGGGATGCCACGCGGCTGCGGCAGGTGCTGATGAACCTCGCCGGCAATGCCGTGAAGTTCACCGAAGCGGGCGGCGTCGCCATCACGGTCGACCGCGACGATGCTCACATGGCGATCGAGGTCCGCGACACCGGACCGGGCATCGCCAAGAGCGACGCGGAGCGCATCTTCGCGGAGTTCGAACAGGGCGAGACGACCTTCGCGCGCCGCCATGCGGGCACCGGCCTCGGCCTGGCCATCTCGCGCCGCATCGTCCAGCGCATGGGCGGCACGCTGACCCTGCAATCGGAGCCCGGTTACGGAGCTACCTTCCGGGTGCGCCTGCCGCTGGTCGCCGCCGGACCGGTGGACGGGCCCGAACGCCTCGACGGCTTTACCGTGCTGGTCCTGTCGCAGGCCGCAGTCGAAGCCGGTATCCTCGCAAGACGGCTCGGCGCCCGCGGGGCCCTTGTCACCCGGCCTGCCTCGGCATCGGATATTGCCGCCGACACCCGCTTCGACGCGACCATTCTCGACGGGCGCATGGGTGACGATGCGGTCGGCAGCGCGATGTCGGCCCTGGGAGATCGCGCAGGGCGGACCATCCTGCTGGTCACGCCGGCCGCACGAGCCGATATCGCCCGCTGGCGCGCGCGCGGCGTCGGCGGCTGGCTGGTCTCTCCGGTCCGCGAGACGTCGCTGCTCATGCAGCTTCAGCCGATGGCCAATTCCAAGTTGCCGGCGGCGTCCACGACCGATCTGGCTGACACGCCATCCGCAGCGACGGAACCACCCGTGCAGCGCTTGTCCGTGCTGGTCGCCGAGGACAACGAGGTCAACGCTCTGCTCGTTCGCCGCCTGCTCGAAAAGCTCGGCCATGCACCGCACTGGGCGCGCAACGGCCGTGAAGCCGTCGACATGGCGCTGGACCCGAAGCTCGCCGTCGACCTCGTCCTTATGGATATGCAGATGCCCGAATGCGACGGGCTGTCGGCGGCCACCATGATCCGCGCGCGGGAAAGCGCGGATCGCCGTGTGCCGATCGTCGCGCTGACCGCCAATGCCTTCGCCGAGGATCGCGCGGCGGCCATCGCCGCCGGCATGGATGCCTTCCTGACCAAGCCGCTCGACCGCGATCGCCTGTCGGAGGCGATCGCGGCCCATGTCAGGCCGTCGCCGCCAGCCCCATCGCAGCGAGAGCCGAAGAAAGTGCGCCGGCGTCCGTGAAGACGATGCCGCGCATCCCCGCAGCGCGCGCTCCCTCGACATTCCTCTCGCTGTCGTCGATGAACACGCAGGCCCGCGGATCGAGGCTGTGCCGCTCGCAGAGAATGCGGTAGATGCGCGCATCCGGCTTGTTGATGCCGACATCGGCCGACAGCACGAGGCCGGTAAAGCCGCCGAGGAACGGGTGGGCCGGAACGGTGCGATCGAACAATTCGCGCGAGAAGTTCGAGATGCCGTAGACCGGCCCGCGCGCCAGCAGCGCCTCGAAGATGGTTCGCGTTCCCGGCACCTCGCCTGGCACGGCGTCCAGCCAGCGGTCGTAGAAGGCGTCGAAAACCGCGGCGTGGTGCGGAAAGCGCGCGCTGTGCTCCGCGACGGCCTCGGCGACGGCGCGGCCGGCATCCTGCCGCCCGTGCCATGCCGCAAAGTCGACCTCGCGCATGAAGGCCTCGGCCTCCGCCTCCGATCCGGTGATGCGGGCGAGTGCCGCCTTCGGTTCCCAGCGCAGCAGCACCTGCCCGATATCGAAGACCGGGATCACCGTCCCCTCGCCATCGGCACCCGCCATCGTTCACATCCTTTCAGGAATTCTGCAACTTTGGCGTTCAGCCAGCAGAGAATGTAACGAGTTGCTAAGTCACCCCGGCGACAATCGCATGGCAGCTCTTCAGGTTCGTGATCATGGCCGCAAAGAAGGCCCCGCGGCAACGCGAGGCCAGACCACCACCGCCGGCCCCCCGGATCAGCGGCGATGACCTCCTGAAACGCGCGATGGGCATCGCGCGGATGGGCTATTGGCAATCGACCGCCGCCGATAGCGCGAACTTCTGGATCTCGCCGGAACTGGCGGCGATGTACCAGATCGACACCGACAACGGCACGGTGCCGATCCTGACGGTGCGCGGCGGCTATCTGCCCGAATCCCGTCCCGGGATCGCGCGCGCCTACGAGCAATGCTGGCGCACGGGCGAAGCTTATGCCGTCAGCGGCAGCTTTCTCCTCGCGAGCGGCGAGATCGTCGACTACATGGTGCATGGCGAGGCCGAGCGCGACACCGAGGGTCGCGTTGTGCGCGTCTCGGGCATCGTGCGCGACGTGAGCGAGGAGACACGGGCGATGCGCCGGCTCGCGGAAAGCGAGCAGCGCCTTGCCGATTTCGTCGCCACCGCATCGGACTGGTGCTGGGAGACGGACACGGAACACCGGCTCCTGCCGCATGCGATCCACGACGGAAGCCGCTCGGCGATCCAGACCGTGGCTGCCGGCGGCAAGCCGCGCTGGGAACTGCCCTTCCTGCCGGAAGACCGCGACGCCATGGCACGCCATCGCGCCGATATGGAAGCCCACCGCCCTTTCCGCGATTTCACCTATTCGGTGACCGGACCGGATGGCTCCCGCACCACCATCCGCTCCAGCGGCAAGCCGAACTTTGACGCGAACGGCGCCTTCCTCGGCTATCGGGGAACAGCCAGCGACATCACCAGGCTGCGGCGCACCGAGGACATGCTGGACCGCCGCACCCGCGCCCTTCAGGAGGCCCACCGTCTCGGCAAAATCGGCACCTGGAGCTACAGGCTCGGCGACAAGCAGGTGGCCTGGGCCCCGGAAGTCTTCTCCCTGCTCGGCCTCGACCCCGATACTTTCGACACCACCCACGAGAACATCCTCGCGCGCTTCCTGGACGACGGCGCCGCGCGCGTGGTCGAAATGCAGCGCAGCGTCGTGCGCACCCGGCGCACCGAGACGGTCGACGTGCAGATCGGCCGTGCCGACGGCTCGCTCAGTGACCTCGCGCTGACCTGCAAGGCCGAGATCGCCGAAGGCCGCGTTCTCGGGCTGATCGGGACGATCCAGGACGTGACCGAGCGCAAGCACGCCCAGCGCCAGCTCGAACACCTCGCTTATTCCGATCCGCTGACCGGCCTTGCCAACCGCGCGCTGTTCAAGCGGGAGCTTGCCTCGCTCATCGATGCCTGCTTCCGTAACGGGACGGCGGGCGCGCTGCTGCTCATCGACCTCGACCGCTTCAAGGAGGTCAACGACTCGCTCGGCCACGCCGCGGGCGATGAGCTCCTCACGCGTGTCGCCCTGCTGCTGCGCCAGGAACTAGGGTCGCGGGCCTTCGTCGCGCGTCTCGGCGGCGACGAGTTCGCCGTCCTTCCCGAACGCCATTTGGCCGGCGAGAGTGTGATGGAGCTTGCGGAGCGGATCATCGCCCGACTGTCGGGGCCCATCGATCTCAGCGAGGGCGAGGCGTTCATCGGCGCGACAGTCGGCATCGCCAACCTGCCGGAGGATGGCGGCAGCGTCGACATCGCCATGCGCAACGCCGACCTCGCGCTCTACATGGCGAAGGAAGCCGGGCGCGGCCGGGCCATGGTCTTCGAGCCAGCCTATGCGATCGCCGTCGAGCAGCGCCTCGACCTCGGCCGGCACCTGCGCCATGCCGTCGAGGAAGGCGCACTTAACGCCCATTACCAGGCGCAGGTCGATCTTGCGACCCGGCGCGTCATCGGCTTCGAGGCGCTGCTGCGCTGGACCCATCCCGAACGCGGCCCCATCTCGCCTGCCGAGTTCATCCCGATCGCAGAGAGCTCCGGCCTGATCGTCGATCTCGGGCTGTGGGTGCTGCGCGAAGCCTGCCGCCAAGGGCGCGCATGGCTCGACGCGGGCCTGCCGGCGCGTTCCGTATCGGTCAACGTTTCGCCGGCTCAGTTCTGGAACATGGATTTCGAGACCGCGGTCTCGGCAGTGCTGTCTGAGACCGGTCTTCCGCCGAATCTCCTGTGCCTGGAACTGACCGAGAGCCTGTTCGTCGACCATTCCGAGCAGCGCATCAGCCGCACGCTCACCGCGCTTTCGGCGCTCGGCGTGCGCCTCGCCCTCGACGATTTCGGGTCGGGCTATTCCTCGCTCGGCTATCTGACGCGCCTGCCCTTCGACCGGCTGAAGGTCGACCGCTCCTTCGTCGACGGCATCGCCACGAAACCCGAGAAGCGCAAGCTGCTCGCCGGCATCATCGCCCTCTCCCGCGGCCTCGGCATGACCATCGTCGCCGAGGGCGCCGAGCGGCCGGCGGAAGTGGAGGTGCTCACCGAGCTCGGCTGCGACATCGTGCAGGGCTTCGTCTTCGCGCGCCCGGTGACGCCGGACATGGCGCCCGTCATCGCCGCCGCGATCGAGCGGGACCGTGCCGCATTGAGGGCGCCGCCTCTCGTCGCCGGCAATGACGACGACGCCCTGATCGGCGCCGCCACCATCGGCGTCTGACCTGCCTCAGCCGCCGATATTGTAGGCGGCGAGCGCGGCCATGTTGACGATGTCGGAATCCCTCGCGCCCAGCGGCACGATCTGCACCGGCTTGTCGAGGCCGACCAGCAGCGGACCGATGACCGTCGCGCCGCCTAGTTCCTGCATCATCTTCGTCGAGATGGACGCCGAGTGGAACGCCGGCATGACCAGCACATTGGCCGGTCCGGTCAGGCGGCAGAATGGATAGGCCGCCATCAGGTCGGGATTGAGCGCGACATCGGCCGCCATCTCGCCGTCGTACTCGAAATCGACACGGCGGGAATCGAGGATGCGCACCGCCTCGATGACCTTTTCCGAGCGCTCGCCCTTCGGCTGGCCGAAGGTCGAGAAAGCGAGCAGGGCCACGCGCGGCTCGGTGCCGAGGCGTCGGGCGGCGTGGGCCGCCTCGATGGCGATCTCCGCGAGATCCTCGGCAGAGGGCATCTCGGTGATGGCGGTGTCGGCGACCAGCACGGTGCGGCCGCGCGACAGCACGATGGACGCGCCGATGAGCCGATGGCCCGGCTTCACGTCGATGACGCGCCGGACATCCTCCAGCGCCGAGGAATAGTTGCGGGTGACGCCCGTCACCATGCCGTCGGCATCGCCAGCCTCGACCATGGCCGCGCCGAAGACGTTGCGGTCCTGATTGACGAGGCGCTGGCAGTCGCGGAACAGGTAGCCCTCGCGCTGCAGGCGCTCGTAGAGCTGGCTGGCATAGTCGGCATTGCGGGTGGAGAGACGCGCATTGGCGATCTCGATGCCGTCCTTCAGGTCGATGCCGGCGGCCTGCGCCGTGGCTCGCACGCGCTCCTCGCGCCCGACGAGGATGGCGGTGCCGAGACCCTGGTTGACGAAGCTCTGGGCGGCGCGGATCACCTGCTCCTCCTCGCCCTCGGCGAAGACGACGCGGCGCGGCGAGCGGCGGGCGCGTTCGAAGATGCGCGCGAGCACGCCGGCCACCGGATTGAGCCGGGCGATGAGCTGCGCCTTGTAGGCGGCCATGTCGACGATCGGCCGGCGGGCGACGCCGGTATCCATGGCGGCCTGCGCCACCGCGGTCGGCACCGCATACATGAGGCGCGGATCGAACGGCACGGGAATGATGTATTCGGGACCGTACTTCGGACGCCCGCCGCCATAGGCGGCCGCGACGTCGTCCGGCACGTCCTCGCGCGCGAGTGCCGCCAGCGCGTCCGCAGCGGCGACCTTCATCTCCATGTTGATCTTGGTGGCGCGCACGTCGAGCGCGCCACGGAACAGGAATGGGAAGCCGAGGACGTTGTTGACCTGGTTCGGATAGTCCGAGCGACCGGTCGCGACGATGGCATCCGTGCGCACGGCATGGACCTCCTCGGGCGTGATTTCGGGATCCGGATTGGCCATGGCGAAGATGATCGGCTTCGGCGCCATCGACATGACCATCTCGCTGGTCAGCGCGCCCTTCACGGAGAGGCCGAAGAACACGTCGGCGCCCTTCACGGCCTCCGCCAGCGTGCGGGCGTCGGTGGTCACCGCATGGCCCGACTTCCACTGGTTCATGCCCTCGGTGCGGCCGCGCCAGATCGTGCCCTTGGTGTCGCAGAGGATGACGTTTTCCGGGTTGAACCCCATGGCCTTCAGCAGTTCGACGCAGGCGATGCCTGCAGCTCCCGCGCCGTTCACAACCAGCCTCGTCGTCTTGATGCTGCGGCCCGTGATGTCGAGTGCATTGATCAGACCGGCCGCGGCGATGATCGCCGTGCCGTGCTGGTCGTCATGGAACACCGGGATGTCCATGAGCTCCTGCAGGCGCTGCTCGATGATGAAGCACTCGGGCGCCTTGATGTCTTCCAGGTTGATGCCGCCGAAGGACGGGCCGAGATAGCGCACCGCCTCGATGAACGTGTCGGCATCCTCGGTATCGACTTCCAGATCGATGGAATCGACATCGGCGAAGCGCTTGAACAGCACCGCCTTGCCCTCCATCACGGGCTTCGAGGCCAGCGCGCCGAGATTGCCGAGGCCGAGAATGGCGGTGCCGTTGGTGATCACCGCCACCATGTTGCCGCGCGTCGTGTAGTCGAAGGCCCGGTTCGGCTCTTCGGCGATGGCGAGGACCGGCACGGCGACGCCCGGCGAATAGGCGAGCGACAGGTCGCGCTGCGTCGCCATCGGCTTGGTCGGCACGATTTCGAGCTTGCCGGGCTTGCCGACCTGATGGAAGGCCAGCGCCTCCTGATCGGTGATGGTGGGACGGTTGCGTCGGCCGGGTGTCTTGTCGGTCGCCATGGATTTTCTTCGGAGCGTTCCTTGAAAGGGATCGGGACCATAGGGAAAGGCCCGCCATGCGGCAACGGGCCGTGTGAGGGAGGAGGTGCGTTCCCGTGCCTCAGAGCGCCTTGGTCAGGTAGAAACGGCGCAGGCCCGAGGGGTAATCGAACGTCGCGAACACGGCGTAACCGCAGCCCTCGTAGAACCCGCGTGCCTGGAACTCGTAGGTGTCGGGCAGTGCGGACGATGCGCCGCGCGCCCTCGCCTCCGCTTCCAGCCGCGCGATCAACTGCCGGCCGAGGCCGGCCTTGCGCAGATCCGGGTCGAGCCAGACGCCTCGAACTTCGACCGTCCCCATGCGAACGAACCCGCGCGCACCGCCGCGGACCGCGCCTGCCGCATCACTGAGGACGACCGTGAAGGTCTGATCGGACCAGTCTGTCTGCCGCGGTTGAACGCCACCAGCCGGGCGTGGAGTTCGGCATAGGCCTCGTCACCGGGTTCCAGCACGGCGAAGTCCATGGCCGGCTACTTTTCGAAACGCGCCTTCAGCACCTCGAACAACGCGCGCGCCGCGTGCAGTTCGCCGCCGACCGGCCGACCGGGCTTCTCGGCCGGCACCCACGCATAGATGTCGGCATGCAGCCAGGCTTTCGCGTTCTCGACGAAGCGGTCGAGATAGAGCGCCGCCGTGATCGAGCCGGCAAAGCCGCCGGTCGTGACGTTGTTCATGTCGGCGATGCGGCTGTCGAGGCCGCTCGCATAGGGTTTCCAGAGCGGCAGACGCCAGACGGGATCGCCGACTGCGAGACCCGCCGCCGTCAGGTCGGCCGCCAGCGCATCGTCATGGGTATAGACCGGCGGCAGATCCGGACCGAGGGCGACGCGCGCCGCGCCGGTCAGCGTCGCGAAATCGGCGATGAGGTCCGGCGCCTCCTCGTCGGCGAGCGCCAGAGCATCGCACAGGACGAGACGGCCTTCCGCGTCGGTGTTGCCGATCTCGACGGTCAGCCCCTTGCGCGTCGGGAACACGTCGCCCGGCCGGAACGCCGTGCCGGACACGGCATTCTCGACCGCCGGGACGAGCAGGCGCAGGCGAACGGGAAGCTTCGCCGCCATGATCATGTGGGCAAGGCCGATGGCCGCGGCCGCGCCACCCATGTCCTTTTTCATCAGGAGCATGGCCGCGTCCGGCTTGATGTCGAGGCCGCCCGTGTCGAAACAGACGCCCTTCC
>VFQR01001835.1_pt1 | contig 14751 bp, 16 predicted proteins | sample 3512321 | NCBI WGS metagenome assembly VFQR01 (sample SAMN10412374, study PRJNA504923) | tailings metagenome | isolation source: Relicate 3 Philex TSF1 revegetated site | place: Philippines: Tuba, Benguet | collected 2017-08-29
CCGCAGCCGAAATTGTCGCCGGCGACGAGGATCTGCGCCTTGCGATAGGCCGGCTTGTTGAGCACGAAGTCCGGGTTCTCCGAGCCGTCCTCGCGATAGCGCATCTCGGCGAAGAGCCCCTTGCCGAGCCCGGTGCGCTTGATCGTCTTGAGGTAGTCCTTGGGGATGATCATGTCGGTGTCGACATTGACGATCGGCAGTGGCGCCGCGACCCCGGTCAGCCTGGTGAACTTTTCCATCTGCGGTCTCCGTTTGCCGCTGCTTTACAGGAATGATGCGGCCGGGGGGAAGGGCCGACGTCAGATTCCGGCACCGTCGCCCGGAAACTCCTCACCCTCGAAGGGGGCCGGCATGGGCGCCGCCGGCGCATTGCCCGCACCGGGCAGCGGCATCCAGCACTTTACCTCTGGATCGGCATAGGCGACGATCCGTCCGGGATAGGAATCGGCCGCCCTCCAGCCTTCCAGGCCGAACCGGTCGGCCGTGGCCCAGAATGCCACGTCCACTTCCGCCGGTCCCTGCTCGACCGAGCGGATCGTCACGAGGATGCGTGTCCCGTCGCGCGGCGCGCTCGCCATGCCGCGCCAGCCCTGTTCCTGTTCCTGCATGAGCCTCCTCCGCTGCCGGCCGATGCCCGCGCCCGGCCTTGGCCAGAGACATTGCATACGCCGACCCGCAGGAGCAACGCCGCCGTGGCGGCTCGCAGGGGATGCCGGGCGGCATCCCCTGCTCAAGGGCGTCGTCTATCGGCCAGCGGGCCTGAGCGCCATCACGCCGGTCTCGGTGCCGGTGAGGCGCCGCGAGCGTCCGTCATGGCCCACCACCATGGTGACCCGGCGGCGCTCCGCCTTGAAGTTCGGCGAGGTGGAAGCGTCGACCGGCGGATCGAAGGCGATCGTCGCGCGCCACAGGTCCGGCTTGATCGTCTCCTCCAGACCGATGACGCGACCCTGCGCAGGACGGCCGTTGAAGCTGCCCTCCACCCGATCGGCGAGCGCGAACGGGACGGCGGGACGCGCTTCGGCGACGGTCTCGACCGACCGGGCGCTCAGCGTGTTCCAGTCCCTGGCGCCGTACTGGCGCGCGACCAGATCGAGCGCCTTGCCGTGCGAGATCGCGATGCCCTCGGCCGAAAGCGCGTCACGCAGCCTTCGCGCATGGGACTTGTAGTCGATTGTCGGGTTCGACATCGTTCTTCTCCTGCCTTTGGACGGCGTGATTCCGAGACGGGTGCCCGCATTGCCGTTTCAGCCGTCTTGATGACAGGAAACGATCCGATGTCGGAAGCTTCACCATGGCCGATGGCCTGCGGGCGGCGGGGGCTTCCGGCCCCTGAAGGCGCACAGATAGGAATTTCGCGGCGGCCCTGCAAGACAGGCCGCCAGGCGGGTGGCAGCGGCTCAGATCACGTTGAGCTCGCGGTACGGCCGCCCTTGGGCGATGCGCTCGTAGCCGAAGGCGGAGCAGTCGATCGTGCGGTACCCGCCATGGACAACGAGTTCGGCGATCGCGCGTCCGGCGGCCGGTGCCTGCTGCAGACCGTGGCCGGAAAAGCCGTTGCAGAGATAGAGGTTCTCGACATCGGGGTGCCCCCCGATCACCGCGTTCTGGTCGAGCGTGTTGAAATCGTAATGGCCGGCCCATGCGCGCGTCGGCTTGATAGCCTCGAAAGCGGGAATGCGCGCGGCGAGCACCGGCCATATGCTTTCCTCGAAGAGCGGCCACTCCGGCTCGAAGTCGCGCGGGTCCGCCGCCGCCTCGAGCCCCTCGTCCTCCGCGCCTCCGCAAATATAGACCGAGCCTTCCGGACGGACGTAGACGCCGGTCGGATCGACGATCAGCGGCATGTCCTCGAACCGTTCGCGGGCCTCGAAGACGAATACGGAGCGCTTGCGCGGCTCGACCGGAAGCTGGACGCCGGCAAGCGCGGCGACCTGTCCCGCGTTGGGCCCGGCCGCGTTGACCACCGCGCCCGCGCCGATCCGCGTGCCGTCGGCCATCCCGACGGCGGCGATCCGGCCTGCTTGGCGTTCGATCGAGACCACCTCGCCGGGCAGGAACGCCACATCGCGCGCGCGCAGGCCCTTCCGGAAGAGAGCCAGGAGCTGGTGCGCGTCGAACCATCCCTCGCCCGAAAGTCCGAGCGCTCCAAGCGCCAGGCCCTCGGTCGCCAGCCAGGGAAACCGCGCCGCAAGGGCGGCGGCGTCTTCGAGCACAATGTCGGCGCCTTCGCCGGACTGGACCTGGTGGTTGGCCCTCAGCGTATCCGCGCCGGCCGCGCCGGCAAGGATCAGATAGCCATTCTCCCGAAATCCGATATCGGCATCGGTACCGAATTCCTCGCGCAGCCTGCGGAACAGGCCGAGTGTGAACTGCGACAGGCGGATGTTCTCGGCGATCGAGAACTGCTGCCTGATCGAGGCGCAGGACAGCGCCGTGGCGGAATGCCGGAAGCTGGCGTCCCGCTCGACCAGGCCGATCGACCCGGCGAACCCCTCCTCGCGCAGGTACCAGGCGACCGACGAGCCGACGATGGCGCCACCGATGATGATTATGTCGAAATGCATGGAGACCGCGGCCCTGACCGGATTGAGCGACGCGAACCAATCAGTTCGGGATGGCCGGCGCAAGCGGGTGCCACTTGAACGGCGCGCCGCATCGAGTCATGAGAGCCGCCATGAGACCGTCCCGACCACGTCGCTCCGTGCTTTACGTCCCCGCCGCGAACGCACGCGCCCTTTCGAAGATCGCGACGCTCGAATGCGACGCCGTGGTCATCGACCTGGAGGACGCCGTTGCGCCCGACGCCAAGGCTGCGGCGCGCGAGACGATGCGCGACCATTTCCGCGAGTTCCCCGAGCTGCGCGCGGAGCGCGTGATCCGAATCAATGCTCTGGCCGGCGAGTGGGGCACGGAGGACCTGCTGGCGGCCCGGGCCTGCCGTCCGGACGCGATCCTGCTGCCCAAGGTGGACACGCCGCGCGACATTCTCGAGCTCAACGACGCGCTCGACGAGACCGATGCCTCTCCCGATCTCGCCATCTGGGCGATGGTGGAGACGGCCCGCGGGCTGCTGAACCTCGGCGCGATCTGCGAGCTTGGCCGCGACGCCGGCTCCCGCCTCGCCTGCCTCGTCGCCGGAACCAACGACCTCGTCAAGGAAACCGGGGTCGTCGCCTCGGCCGACAGGCGCCATCTCGTGCCGTGGCTGATGCAGATCGTTCTGGCGGCGCGGGCCGGGGGGCTGGACGCGCTCGACGGCGTGTCCAATGATTTCCGCGATCTCGAGCGGTTCGCGTCGGAATGCGCGGAAGGACGGGCAATGGGATTCGACGGCAAGACCCTCATCCATCCAGCGCAGGTCGCGGCCGCAAACCTGGCCTTTGCACCCTCCGATGGCGAGCTGGCGGCCGCCCGCAATGTGGTAGCCGCCTTCGCCCGACCGGAAAATGCGGGGCGCGGCGTCGTTGCGCTCGACGGTCGGATGGTCGAACTCTTGCATCTGGAACAGGCGCGACGCCTTCTGGCGCGCGCCGGTGAACTGACTGGAGAGCACGCATGAAACTCTACCGGTTTCTTTCAGGACCCGACGATTCGAGCTTCTGCCACAAGGTGACGGCAGCCCTCGACAAGGGCTGGCACCTCTTCGGGTCACCGACCTATGCCTTCGACGCGGCAACGCAGACGATGCGCTGCGGCCAGGCCGTCGTGAAGGAGGTCGAAGGCGTCGACTATGATCCGGGAATGAAGCTCGGGGAGCAGTAGGCGGCCGACCCCCGTCGCCGAGCGCCTGGACGGGCAGGAGGCCGGGGTGGGCCTGATGCCCAGACAGCTTCGAAAGTAATTCGCGAATCCCATCGGTGCGTCCTTCGAGGCTCCCCTTCGACAGGCTCAGGGTCACACCTCAGGATGAGGGAGGGTGGTGCCGGCTCGTTCAGGCGTGGATGGTGTGCGAAATCGGAAGCGATCGGCGAAATCGCGACCTATCCCGACGGGGAGATTGCGCGAACTTCCCTCATCCTGAGGTGCGAGCGAAGTGAGCCTCGAAGGACGCACGAAGCAAGGCTACTCAGCCGCTTCCTCGAGCTTTTCCATGTCGTCGTCGGAGAGGCCGAAATGATGCCCGATCTCGTGGATCAGGACGTGGGTGATGATGTCGCCCAGCGTCTCCTCGTTCTCGGCCCAGTAGTCGAGGATGGCGCGGCGGTAGAGCGTCACCCTGTTGGGGCCCTCGCCGGTGGCCGGGTTCCAGCGCTCCGCGATGCCCCTGCCCTCGAAAAGGCCAAGCAGGTCGAACGGGGTTTCCAGCGCCAGGTCGTCCATGATCTCGTCGGTCGGGAATTCCGCGACCTGGATGACGATCTCCCCCGTCAGCTGCCGGAACGCCTCGGGCAGGTGCGCGTAGGCCTCCATTGCCATGAGCTCGAATTCCTCGATCGAGGGCGAGAGCTGCTCAGCCCAGGCGCGTGTTTGGTAGATGCGGGCCATCGTGGTTCCTTTGGCCGCGCATATAGCGGTTTGGCGGCCGGCTTTCGAGTGCCTTGAGCAAGATTGGCGCCGACCTGCAGATGCCGGGGGTCAATCTCCGGGCCGGTCCAGCTCGCCCGGCTCCAGCGAACGCGCCTCGGAGGGAAGCATGATGGGCACGCCGTCGCGGATCGGATAGGCGAGCTTCGCGCTCGCGGAGACGAGTTCGCGCCGCTCCCGGTCGTAGGACAGGCGCCCCTTGGTCAGCGGGCAGGCCAGCAGTTCCAGGAGCTTCGGGTCGACGGCCGCCGACCGGTGATCGTCCGCCCTGTCGCTCATTGCAGGCTCGATCCGAAATCCTCGCCGTCGCGGGCCAGCGCCATCTCGGTGATGGCGATCAGGGTCTCCGCCCTGGCCTTGAGATCCGCGGCCTCGAGGAGCGCCTGCTTTTCCGCCGCTCCGTAGGGCGACATCATGGAAAGCGCGTTGACGAGCGTGTCGTTGTCGGCCCGGCTGACGCTGTCCCAGTCCGCTTCGAGCCCGTTCGCCGTCAGATAGGCCTTGAAGGCCTTGAGAAGCGCGGGCCGGTTCACCTCGGCACCGCCCTGGTTCTCCTCGAGGTCGGCCAGGAACGGTGCAGCCGCGCATTGCCGGAACGGCGTCCTGCACGACAGTTCCTCGATGACCCGGAACCTGCAAACCCCTTCGAGCGCGATGAGGAAGCGCCCGTCTCCGGTTTCGGCGAAAGAGGTGATCCGGCCCAGGCAGCCCACCGCACACAGTTGCGGCTCGCCGTCAGCGCGTTTGGCGCCATCGAGGCTCGGCTGGATCATGCCGATCAGCCGCGTGCTGCCGAGAACATGCTCGATCATGGCGAGGTAGCGCGGTTCGAATATGTTGAGCGGCATGCGCCCGCGCGGCAGGAGAAGCGCGGCGGACAGTGGAAAGACGGGCACCGCACGCGGAATATCGGCGCCGCTTCGGTAGAGAAAGTTCCCGGCCTTCAACAAATTTCCTCCGCGCGATACTCGCGTCTCCGCGACGGCCCGACGGTACGCCGGTTCCGGCGCTGCGCCCGGCCCCTCGCCTCCCGCTCGAACGTCCCGGAGAAAGATGTGGTGCGCGGCCCGCGCATCTCAAGGTGGCGCGCGCCGAACCTTCACGAAAAGAGCAGCGAGGACAGTTTGCGGCGTGCCGCCAGCGTCGCCTCGTCCGCCATCCCCCAGGCATCGAAGAACTGGAGAAGCTGCGTGCGCGCGCCATCGTCGCGCCACGTACGGTCGGCCTTGACGATGGCGAGCAGATTGTCGGCCGCGCCGTGCCGGTCGCCGTGCGCGTTCTGGATCATCGCCAGGTCGAAGCGGGCGTCGTGGTCCTTCGGGTCGGCGGCAAGCCGCGCCTCGAACTCGCGCGGGTCGCCGAGCTCGGCGGTCTGCTCGGCGAGTGCGATTCGTGCCCTTACGCTCGCGACCGCCGGGGCATCCGCCTTGGCCGGATCGACCGCGTCGAGCACCGCCTTCGCCTGTTCGATGTCGCCGCTGTCGAGCAGAAGGCCCGCGATCCCGGCCGTGGCTTCCGGATGGCCCGGCACCTCGTCGAGTATTGCGGCGTAGATCTCGGATGCCGTGAGCGTGTCGCCCTGCTGCCGTGCGTCTTCGGCCGCCTTCAGGGCCTCGCCCACCCGATCGGCGCCTTCCGACGCGGTGATCCGCTTGAGGAACTCGCGTATCTGGCTTTCCGGCAGGGCACCCATGAAGCCATCGACGGGCTGGCCGTTGCGGAACGCGATCACGGCGGGGATCGACTGGATCCCGAGCTGCCCGGCAATCGAGGGATGATCGTCGATGTTCATCTTGACGAGGCGGACCTTGCCGCCCGTCTCCGCGACAACGCGTTCGAGCACCGGTGCGAGTTGCTTGCATGGCCCGCACCATGGAGCCCAGAAATCGACCAGCACGGGTCTCTGGCGCGACTCCTGCAGCACTTCCTTCGTGAAGCTCGCGGTCGTCACGTCGGCCACCGCGGCGGTGGCCTGCGCTTCTCCGGGCTGCGGTGCGGCCGCGCCGCCGAAGTTCACGGTCGCAGCATAGCCGCCCTGGCCGCCATAGGGATTGCTCTGATCGGGCATGTCTGCTCCTGGTCTGCCTTGTGCCGCGATGCCGCCCGGCATCATGGGCCACAGTTGGCCATCATTGGCCGATTTTCAAGACGAGCGGCTCGTGTCCCGTGTGCGCGAGGAAGCGCATGAGGTCTCCCGGTGCGAGCGACAGAGTCGCCTCGTTGGTCAGCGGATGCACGTTTACGATGCCAGCCGCCAACAGTGCCTCGTCGATGACAATCGTGACACGCCGGTCGACGTCGTTCACCGCGCCGAGGAGCGTGACGGCGCCCGGTTGTACGCCGAGCGTCTGGAAAAGCGTCTCCGCCTTGCCAAAGGACACCCGTCCCGCCGCTCCGATCCTGGCGTGTATGGTCTTCAGATCGACCTCGGCGTCCTCGTCCACGGACACGAGGAAGAGCCGGTCCTTCCGGTCGCGCAGGAACAGGTTCTTCGTGTGGGTGCCCGGGATCGCACCGCGCAAGGCCTGCGAATCGGCGACCGTCATCAGCGGCGGATGCTCGTGGACGCTGAAGGGTATTCCGAGCTCGCCGAGAACGGCCTCTATTTCCGGACGCGTCATCGCCATCGCCACGATTTCTCCCCGGCGGTTGCCCGTTCGTCGGGTGTTTCGACCCATCCGGGCCCGATTTCCGCCTGGCCGCCGGGTGGCGGCGGTGCGGCGCAACCATCCTCTAGCCTCTCGCGGTGCACGGCTCAATCGGCCTTGGCGCGATGCAGATTTCCCTGTTGCATTCGCCGCGCTCATCGGCCATATACCGGCGGCTTGCGGCCATGCCGCGCGAGCGGGTGTAGCTCAGGGGTAGAGCACAACCTTGCCAAGGTTGGGGTCGAGGGTTCGAATCCCTTCGCCCGCTCCATTCTTCCAACGGCCCGGTGATCCGGGATCATGCCGGTGCCGGCCAGGCGCGGCGGATCACGTGGCACAGTTGAAGTCTCATGAAGTCGAAGCCTGGTTGAAGCGTCCCGATACGGCGCGCTTCGCCGTTTTCCTCGTCTACGGCCCGGACCGGGGCCTCGTCGCCGAACGCGCGGCGCATCTGGCCACGGCGTTGGGAAGTGCGGCTGACGATCCTTTCTCGACCATACGTCTCGAGGCGGCGGATCTGGAAAGGGATGGCGGGCGCCTGATCGACGAGGCAAGGACGATCTCCATGTTCGGCGACCGGCGGCTGGTCTGGGTCAGGCGGGCCGGCGCCCAGAAGGGCCTTGCGGATGCCGTGCGGATACTCGCCGAAGACCCGCCGGTCGACGCGGCCGTCATCGTCGAGGCGGACGAGCTTCGCAAGTCTGCGCCATTAAGGACGGCGGTGGAGAGTTCGCCTCGCGCGCTCGCGCTGCCATGCTACGCGGACGAGGGCCGGGCCCTCGACCAGCTGATCGACGAGACATTGTCGAGGTCGGGCCTGACGATCTCCGCCGACGCGCGTTCGGCGCTGCGCGATCGGCTCGGAGGCGACCGTCTCGCGTCGCGAAGCGAGCTGGACAAGCTCGCGCTCTATTGCATGGGCACGAACGCAATCGGCCTGGCCGATGTCGAGACGGTCTGCGGCGACGTTTCGCAACTGTCGGTCGATTCGGCCGTCGACGCGCTCTTCGAAGGACGCCCGCGCGACTTCGAGGACGCCATGGCGAGGCTGTCGGCGACGGGGGGCAGCATGCAGACCGTACTCATCGCGGCGCAGCGGATGCTCCAGCAGCTTCATTTACTGCGGTCGACGATGCAGGTCTCCCGGATCTCGGCCTCTGCCGCCGTCGCAGGCGCGCGCCCGCCGCTTTTCGGCAACCGGCGCCGCCAGGTCGAGCGGCTGCTCCAGGCGCTCGACACCGAACGGCTTGCCGAATCGAGCGGTCGGGTCTTCCAGCTGATTTTCGATAGCCGGCGAAATGCGCGGTTGGCCAAACCGCTGGTCCGGCGCGGCCTGCTGGCGCTGTGCCTGGAATTCGGCCGCCGCCTGGGCACTTGATGGATTTAGTCGGCTAGCTTTGCAGTCGCCGGCATACGTTCTCGAGCTGGTCGAGCGAGCGATAGGATATTCGGAGTTCGCCGCCGCGTTCCTTGTGATTGATCGACACGGAAAGACCGAGCATGTCCGAGAGCTGCTTCTCGAGGGCCGTCGTGTCGGCATCCTTCTCCTTCGGCGGCTTGCCGGAATCACGGGTCGCACCTGCTTCGGCATTCTGGGCGAGCGCCTCGGCCTGTCGCACCGACAGGCCCTCCTCGACGATCCTTCGCGCGAGGGTGGCCGGATCTCCCGCGGTGATCAGCGTACGCGCGTGTCCCGCCGACAGCGTCCCCGTTTCGAGCATCTCGAGAACCTGCGCGGGCAGCTTGAGAAGTCGCAGCGTGTTGGCCACGTGGCTGCGGCTCTTGCCGATCACCTGTCCGAGGTCCGACTGCGAATACCCGTGGTCATCGACCAGCTGCTGGTAGCCGAGCGCCTCTTCGACCGGGTTGAGATCGGCTCGCTGCACGTTTTCGACGAGCGCCAGTTCGAGGGCCGTCCGGTCGTCGACGTCGCGGATGATGACCGGGAGGTCCGTGATGCCGGCTCGCTGGGCAGCGCGCCAGCGCCGCTCCCCCGCGATGATCTCGTAATGCCCCCCCTGCCTGCCGGGGCGCACAACCACAGGCTGAACCACGCCATGCTCGCGGATGGACTGCGCGAGCTCGTCGAGATCGGCTTCGCCGAACCTTCGCCGGGGGTTGCGTGGGTTCGGTGCGACGTGTTCGATCGGGACGCGTCCATCATGCGGACGACCGGGCTGCGCGGCCGTCTGCGGAGCCTCGATCTCGCCGATCAGCGCGGCAAGGCCACGTCCCAGCCTCTTCCTGCCATGGTCCTCGGCGGTCACTCTTTGTCCTCCTGGCTTGCAACCGTTCCCATCATGCCGCCCGTAGCCGCCGCTCGCGACGGATGACCTCCGAGGCGAGTTGCAGATAGGCCTGGCTGCCGGCGCATTTCAGGTCGTAGAGAAGCGCCGGCTTGCCATGCGAAGGGGCCTCCGAAATCCTGACGTTACGCGGGATGATGGTATTGTAGACGGTATCGCCCATATGGGCGCGAACGTCCTCGACGACCTGGTTGGCAAGATTGTTGCGCCCGTCGAACATCGTCAGGACGATGCCCTGGATGGTGAGCGCCGGATTGAGCGCGCGCTTGATGCGCTCCACCGTCTCGAGAAGCTGTGTCAGCCCTTCCAGCGCGAAGAACTCGCACTGCAGCGGAACGAGCACCGAATCCGCGGCGGCCATCGCGTTCAGCGTGAGGAGATTGAGAGAAGGCGGGCAGTCGATCAGCACATAGGCGTAGGGTAGGGCGTTCCGGCGCAGCGCATTCCGCAACCTCAGCGTGCGGTCATGAGCCGCCGAGATCTCCATTTCGATCCCGAGCAGATCGAGCGTCGAAGCCACGATGTCCAGTCCGGGAACGGCGGTCGCGATGGCGGCCTCCTCGATCCCGGCGGACTGACAAAGAACGTCATAGGACGACAGGGGCCGGTCACGCCGGTCGATCCCGAGCCCCGTGCTGGCGTTGCCCTGCGGATCGATGTCGATGATGAGCACCCGTTCGCCGATCGCAGCCAGCGCCGTCGCGAGATTGATCGCCGTCGTGGTCTTCCCGACGCCGCCCTTCTGATTCGCGATCGTGATGATGCGCGGGGAGATTTTTGCCTGCATGGACGAACCGTGGATCACTTCACCGGACGCAGATTCGATATGTCGAGCACGACGCCTTCCGGATCGACCGCGCTTCGGTGTTCTACCAGATCGAAATCCCACGCGTCAGCGCTTTCTGCGATTTCGGTCTGATATCCCCGCCCCTTGTGGAAGAGCCCGCGTGCACCCTGGGTCAGCCAGGGCGCCAAAAGGGCGAGCAGCTTCGGTAACGGCGCAAGCGCCCGGGCCGTTACCACTTCCGGACGGCCGATGGCCGCGCCGAGGTCTTCGATTCGCGTATCGTGAACCGTGGCGTCGACCCCAGCGAGCGCGAGCTTGAGGAACGCCGCCTTCTTCCGATTGCTCTCGACGAGGTCGATCCGACCGCTTCGGTCCGGCATCGCCAGGGCGATCACTGCGCCAGGAAACCCGCCGCCGGAGCCGAAATCCGCCCATTGCCGGGCTTCTGGCGCAAGTTTCAACAGTTGCGCACTGTCCAGAAGGTGCCTTCGCCAGCGATCAGGCGCGGTGGAGTTCGATGTCAGATTGATCCGTGCCGACCAGCGTTCGAACAATTGATCGAATCCCAGCAGCCGATCGAACGTTTCACGTGAAACCGGCCCAGCAACGTCGCGCAGTTCACCGTAGCGGTCGGTCACGAGGCGCGTCCGGAAACCCGCTTCGATCCCACGCGGGACAGGATGATCGCCAGAGCTGCCGGCGTCATGCCGTCGATCCTTTGGGCCTCGGCAATGCTGGAGGGCAGTCGCCGTGCGAGCTTCGCCTTGAGTTCGTTCGACAATCCGGGAAGCGAATCGTAGTCGAACGCCTCCGGTATGGCAGCCGTCTCCTCGTGCCGCATCTGCGCGATGTCGGCCCGCTGACGATCGAGATAAACGGAGTAGCCCGCCTCGATTTCGATCGCTTCGATGGGCTTTTGTCCGAATGCAGCCAGTTCAGGCCAGATCGCTGCGAGCTGATGGAATGAGATGTCGGGGTATGACAGCAACTGATAGGCGGAGCGCCTCACGCCGTCGCGATTGAGCAGTATTCCGTGCCTGGCCGCCTCCTGCGGGCTGAGGCTTCGGTCCTCCAGCATGGCGCGTAGGGCATCGAGGCGTTCACGGTAATGACGGAACCGCAACGACCGTTCGCTACCGACGATCCCGACGCCCAGGCCCCAAGGCGTCAGGCGCTGGTCGGCGTTGTCGGCGCGCAGGCTGAGACGGAATTCTGCTCGGGAAGTGAACATCCGGTACGGTTCACTGACGCCCCGCGTCACGAGGTCGTCCACCATGACGCCGATATACGCATCCGCACGGCTGATCGTGAATCCACTACCGCCAGATGCGCGCGACGCGGCACTCATGCCGGCCAGGATGCCCTGCGCGGCGGCCTCCTCGTAGCCCGTCGTCCCGTTGATCTGCCCCGCCAGATACAGCCGGGGAATGCGCCGGCATTCGAGCGTCGGCGCCAGCTCGCGGGGGTCCACGTGATCATACTCTATCGCGTAGCCGTACTGGCCGATACGCGCGCGCTCAAGCCCGGGTATGGACGCAATGATCTCCCGCTGAACGTCCTCGGGCAACGAGGTCGAGATGCCGTTCGGGTAGACGGTATCGTCGTCGAGCCCTTCCGGCTCCAGGAAGATCTGGTGTCCGTCCCGGTCCCCGAACTTGACGATCTTGTCCTCGATCGACGGGCAGTAACGCGGACCTACGCCCGATATCGAGCCTGAATACATCGCCGAGCGCTCGAGATTGTGCCGGATCAGGTCGTGTGTGGCAGCCGTCGTCCTGGTGATGCCGCATTCGACCTGCTCCACCGTGATCCTGTCCGTCAACAGCGAGAACGGCGTTGGCTCGGGGTCGGCCGCCTGCATCTCGAGAGCGGACCAGTCGATCGACTTCCCGTCCAGCCGGGGTGGCGTCCCAGTCTTGAGCCTGGCGATCGAAAGACCGGTTTCGCGAAGACGGTGGGCGAGGGCGTCCGACGGCTTCTCCCCGATTCGGCCCGCGGCGATCCGGCGCTCGCCGATATGGATCATGCCACCGAGGAAAGTGCCTGTCGTCAAGACAACGGCACCACACGCGATATGCCGGCCACCGGCGGTGCGGATTCCCGTGGCTGTCCCGCCATCCGTCACGATGTCGGCAACTTCGTCCTCGACGATCGTGATGGCGCGCTCCGCCATGAGCAGCGACTGCATGGCCTGGCGATAGAGCTTGCGGTCCGCCTGTGTTCGGGGGCCGCGGACCGCAGGCCCCTTCCGGCGATTGAGGAGGCGGAACTGAATGCCGGCCGCGTCGGCGCACCGGCCCATCAACCCATCCAGCGCGTCGATCTCGCGAACCAGATGGCCCTTGCCCAACCCGCCTATGGCAGGATTGCACGACATGGCCCCTATCTGATCCGCGCGCATCGTGACCAGTGCGACCCTGGCACCCAGACGCGCGGCTGCGGCCGCCGCCTCGCAACCGGCATGCCCGCCGCCGATGACGACAACGTCGTAGCTTAGATTGTCATTGGTCATGCGCGCTTGTTCGATCCCGAGACGCGAAATGTCAAGGCCGGTTTCACGTGAAACGGTGGCGCGACCGCACTGCGTGTTTCACGTGAATCACTTGCCGACGCAGAAACGCGAAAAGACTGCGCCAAGCAAATCTTCGACGTCGACAGTGCCGGTTATCCGCCCGAGCGCCTGCCCGGCCTGGCGCAGCCACTCCGCGCGCACTTCGAGCGGCGCCTCGGTGCTGTGGATGGCAGCAGACAACGCACCAATCGCTTCTTCCACGAGGCCACGCTGGCGCAACGTGAAGGGGACAACGTCCCCAGTCTCGGCAGCCGACGACCGCGCGAACTCTCCGATCCTATCCAGAAGGGGGCCGATACCTTCCCCGGTCCTCGCCGAAACATGCGGGATGGAGCCCTCGGACCCGCCGGAGATCAGGTCCGCCTTGTTGCCGACGGTCCACAAGGGGACGTGAATGTCTGGAGGATTTGGTCGCGGGAACGAGAGGTCGATCACGTGGAGGACAAGATCGGCTTCACGGGCCCGGTCGAGCGCACGCCTGACGCCCTCGCGCTCGACGTTACCCTCCGCTTCCCGCAGTCCGGCTGTATCCGCCACGACGACCTTGTAGCCGTCGAGATCGAGCGCCACCTCGACAACGTCGCGGGTCGTTCCAGCCTCGTCGCTGACAATGGCCACGTCACGTTGCGCCAAGGCATTGATCAGGCTTGACTTTCCGACATTCGGTGCACCGACGATGGCGACCTTCAGGCCGTCGCGCATGATTTCCGCGCTACGGAACCTTGCAACATGCGCATCCATGTCACGGGCCAGCGCCGCGAGATCCGGCCATGCGGCATCAGCCGCGGAATGGCCGACATCGTCCTGATCGGAAAAATCGAGGTCGGCCTCGACAAGAGCTCGCGCGGACAGGAGCCTGGCCGACCAATCCGAATAGAGCCGGCGATTACCAGACTGCATGTGGCCAAGCGCAAACCGACGCTGGGCGCTCGTATCGGCTTCTATGAGGTCGGCGAGGGCATCCGCCGACGTAAGATCCAGCTTGCCATTGAGAAAGGCGCGCTTGGAAAACTCCCCGGCCTCGGCGAGGCGGAAACCAGGTCGGCCAGCGAGTTCAGACAGAACGTCCTTGACGACCGCCTTGCCGCCATGGAGGTGCAGTTCCGCGCAATCCTCCCCAGTGAAGCTTTCGGGACCAGGGAGGTGGACCACCAGGCCCCTGTCGAGAAGATCGCCGTTTCGGTCCCGAATCGGTCGATACTCGAGCAGGCGGGCAGGTGGGCAGGTGCCGCACATGTCTCGAAGCGCATCGGCACTTCCGGGACCGGACATGCGTATGACTGCGATGCCCGCCGGCACGCGGCCCGAAGAAAGTACAAAGATCGTGTCGGCGGGTTTCGAGGCCATCGTCTCCGCCTCGCCGGGTCGTCCGGAATTCGATCCGGCCTAGGTGTTCATCGATTCGAAGAAATCGGGATTCGTCTTCGTCTGCTTGAGCTTGTCGATGAGGAACTCGATAGCGTCCGTCGTACCCATGGGAGCCAGGATCCGCCTGAGCACGAAGATCTTCTGCAGATCCTGCCGCGGCACGAGGAGATCCTCCTTGCGGGTGCCCGACTTGAGGATGTCCATGGACGGGAAGATGCGCTTGTCCGCCACCTTGCGGTCGAGCACGATCTCGGAATTGCCCGTGCCCTTGAACTCCTCGAAGATCACCTCGTCCATGCGGCTGCCGGTGTCGATAAGCGCAGTCGCGATGATGGTCAGCGATCCGCCTTCCTCGATGTTGCGCGCCGCGCCGAAGAAGCGCTTCGGCCTCTGCAGCGCATTGGCGTCGACACCGCCGGTCAGGACCTTGCCTGAAGACGGCACGACGGTGTTGTAGGCGCGCCCGAGCCGCGTGATGGAATCGAGCAGGATCACGACGTCACGGCCGTGCTCGACGAGCCGCTTCGCCTTCTCGATGACCAT
>VFQR01001836.1_pt1 | contig 14750 bp, 13 predicted proteins | sample 3512321 | NCBI WGS metagenome assembly VFQR01 (sample SAMN10412374, study PRJNA504923) | tailings metagenome | isolation source: Relicate 3 Philex TSF1 revegetated site | place: Philippines: Tuba, Benguet | collected 2017-08-29
GGAAATCAAAGACGCGTTACAAGCTGGAATGTCCTTGGTGAATGGTTTACATACAGCAATGGCCAATATGCCAGAGTTAAATGCACTACTCAAACCAGGGCAACTCATTTGGGATGTGCGGAAAGAGCCGTCTAATATAAGTATTGCCAGCGGTATGGCACGCACTCTCCCCTGTCGGCGGGTATTGACTGTGGGAACCGACATGGCGATCGGTAAAATGTCAACTAGCCTAGAGTTACATTGGGCGTCAAAATTGCGGGGCTGGCGTTCTAAATTCTTAGCCACAGGTCAAACTGGTGTGATGTTAGAAGGCGATGGTGTACCTTTGGATGCTGTACGGGTAGACTTTGCCGCCGGTGCTGTGGAACAAATCGTCATGCGCTATGGCAAAAACTACGATATCGTGCATATTGAAGGACAAGGTTCACTGTTACATCCTGGTTCCACAGCCACCCTACCCTTGATTCGTGGTTCCCAACCAACCCAACTAATATTGGCACATCGGGCGGGACAAGTTCATATCCGCAATCATCCCCATGTCGTAATTCCACCTTTACGTAAGGTAATCCAGCTTTATGAAAGTGTCGCCAGTGCCGGTGGCGCCTTTGGCAGTGTACCTGTGGTCGGTATAGCATTGAACACAGCCCATTTAGATGAATCTGCGGCTAATGAAGCGATCGCTCAAATCACAGCAGAAACCGGACTACCTTGCACCGATGTCGTCCGCTTTGATGCCGATGTGCTTTTGGATGCTGTGATGAAGAATTAGGCTAGTGTTGCTTAACAATAAATAACAGGAATTTGAAAGCCTAATAAACTCGCTAGAAACAGTGAGTTTATCCTGATAATTTTTAAAAAACTACTCTGGTGGGCGTCCTGGTAGATCGAGATAGCGAGTCAGCCATAACGCTTCTTGATTTTTTCGTTCGACATAGGCAATTACCGTGAATTCTCCCCAAACATTCAGCCAAAGTTCAAACTGATTTTTATGTGATTCAGTAGCAATAATTTGTTTTTTAAAAGATTTATGCAAGCGATAGGTAACACGAATGCAATCATTAAAATCAACTTCTGTATACCCTTCTAGCCATACCTTAATCCGATAAAATCCACGTTTTTCTGGAGTCTTGGGTACAATCACCTCAGATGTATGAATTAGATAGACACTCTCAGATATTCCTGTAGAGTTTTTCTGATAATTCAGAACTTTTTCGTTAATATCTTCAGGGAGTGTTATACCACTCACACCTTCTGAAGTTGCTGTCCTTACCTCTGCATTTTTGATAGCTACTGGAGCATCTAGCGCCATAAAATCTCCGAATTTAACCGGAGAACCATCTTGAATTCTTGTGATAAAAGCATTGAATAAAATACTAATTTGTTGGCTAAAATTTTTATGAATATATTTGATGATAAAAACCCAAAAAACTAACCAGACTATGGTTTGCCAAAAAGGGACCCAACTTGCACCTAGCAGGTTTACTCCTTCTTGTTCCGGTTTTAGAATTGGGGATGGCGATGGTTGTGAGGTTAGTGCAATATAAATAGTCTGAAAATCACTTATTTTCATGATGTTGCTAAATCCTATATAACCAAAGTCAAGCTTATCACTAACAATTTGGATATCGTGTAAGGCGAAAATCTGTAGGAGCGCAAAGCTTTGCGCCCCTACCCAATCATCTATTTCATTCTTTTTTCAAATGGGTATAAAATCTGGCTTTGGTAGACTCGAACCACTCCGCCAAAAATCCGCAATGACCTACCCGCCCGCCGTAGGCATCGCTCATAAGCAATTTTTATTAGATTTATCACCCTTTTTTTGTCAACCCCTGTTGACAGTTTGTAACAAAATTGTTAAATTTCTTTACATAAGTTAACAAATAACCAAGAAAAGAAATTATGTACACCACTGTAAACGAAGACGGCGTTCTCAATAACTACGCAGCTGAACCCAAGATGTACTACGCTGAGTACCCCGCAATTTGGGAACAACGCAAATACCTAATACAAGGTGTTTTTGCAACATTAATCGTCACTACTTTAGTTTTGGTTAGTTTTAGTGTTAGCTAAGATTTTTTGATTTCCGTATCGCTATATCTCATCGCCATTCGTACTTCTCCTTTGACCTCAGCTAATTTAGCTGGGGTTTTTTGTGTTTTAGCCCTGTGCGATGGCGTACCTGCCTGCCGTAGGCATCGCTCAAACAAAGGTTTATTCGCCTAATATTTTTGCTAGTTTTACCTCAGATTCTCAAATTTTTTATTACCATCTTCTTCCATGTATAAAACACGATTAAGCATATCGCGTCCATTTTTTAATTCTTCATTTATTGCATTCACAGCTTCTTTTACAATAGCAATTTGCTCATTTCGAGATAAATTTCCCTGACAAATGAATACAATGCCGGCATGGATTTCTGTAATCCGAGCAAACTTTTCAAAATCCCTAATGTTTGCTGTTACAAGAATACGTTCTTCATTAAAAGCGTATTCTAAAACTTGATAGTCCTTCGCACCAAGTAACCCCCGATCTCTAACAGCAATTGCATCAATAAAAAGCTCGTTACACAAGTAACGTGCAACAGCTGGTGAAAGATCCTCATCAATTAAGAATTTAATTCTTTTTAGGTCGTCCAACACTTGGGTAAGCTTTCACGTAAACTTGAGCGAATTTTATATCTTCTTCAGTCAAATAAGAATAGTCTTCGTGTATATTCTCTAGCGACTCTCCTTTATCAAGCATTAAACCAATGTGACGAACTGTAAGCCGAGAATTAGGGAATACTGTTTCTCCGCCCATGATGTTTGGATCGGAAACTAAATTTTCTTTCCACGCCTGAAAAGATTTGATAAATTCTAATACCTCATTAGCAATCAGCTCAACTTCTATTTTGATAAATCTTCCTATTTTAATATTTGGTAAATTTTGCTCTAAAGCTCTAACTAAGCTTTGATAAAGAGATGAGCGAAACTCAATAGAAAAAAAGTCTGTTTCTTTAATTAAACGTAGATAAACCAATGCAGCAAAATTCAGCCTTGGGGGATTATATTCAGGAAAAATTCTATATTCTACTTCTTTATAAATTTTCTTCGTCGGTAATTCTAAAAATGCCGCAGCTTCAGTAGGGGTAAAAGTCTCTATATACATATTATTTTTAAAGTATAGATTACTCTGTAACAAGGCTACAGAGAGTTTGTTACTTATGAAACTATTGATGTCAGAGATTTTGATTAAATAAATAGATGATTGAAAACTATTCCCTATCTAGGGAAAATTTTAGCATTTATTCAAAAGGTTGACAACACTTTCTTGTCTGCGTGGTTACAATCTGAACGCTCCTTTTCTTTAGTCTTGAGTAGTATAAAAGCACTAATCGACGGGCTGCTTTCATTGCCTAGAACCGTTTCGCTAGAATCCGCGATCGCCTACCCACCCGCCGTAGGCATTGCTCTCAGCTATAATTAGTCTAACTATTAGCTTAATAACTATGGTTGAGACTGGGATAGAGTACAACTATCAACGGGTGCTACAGCTGCTAAAATTTATGCGCTCCATTCGCTGTAAGACTTTGCATCCCCGCGACTTTGTTAAAAAGTACCAACTAACCCAAGCTCAACTCGCCGAACTCCTTGGTGTTTCGGTACAGCTTGTCAAAACTTGGTTTGCTCGAGAAGATCCACGACAACCAGAGCAGAGGTATTTAGATCGGCTTGCAGAAATTGATGCTCTCTTGGAAATCAAAAAAGTTATCGATGAGAAAATTCCTCCTCACCTGCAAGCCTTATTTAATATCAACAATAAGTCTAGTAATTAGACTTAAATTATTGACTATGTTGGTTGGCAAACTTTATTGTGTTTTACAATCCTTCGTCACAGATGAATCACGATGACAACTAACTTTTTATCTAATGCTGAACACCCACACGCACCTACTTTTACTCAAACCGATTCCCAAGCGACCCCTTTTAGAGAACCACTTAAACATTTGCTGATTGGTTCGCCCAAAGCCGTAACCAGTACAATTCATTACTTGCAAGTAATTGGCTACTCAAATGTTGGAGATTGGAGTCCGCTTATACCTACCAATCCAGGCGAAGTTATGAGTATCTTGAGCCGTCACATTTTGGTGCAGTAACTATCGACAGCGAATATTAACCGATTACGCCCCCAATTAACTGGGGGTTTTCTTGTGGACGCACAGTCAAGAGTTAAGACACATCCTGCTTTTCTTGACTGTAAGTCCTACCCACCCGCCATAGGCATCGCTCATAAGCAACTTTTATTAGAAACATTACCCTTTTTTTGTCAACCGCTGTTGACAGTTTGTAACAAACTTGTTAAATTTCTTTACATAAGTTAACAAACAACCAAAAGAAAAAATTATGTACACCACTGTAAACGAAGACGGCGTTCTCAATAACTACGCAACCGAACCCAAAATGTACTACTCTGAGTACCCAGCGATTTGGGAACAACGTAAATACTTGATACAAGGTGTTTTTGCAACATTAATCGTCACTACTTTGATTTTGGTTAGTTTCAGCGTTAGCTAAAATTTTTTGATTTCGGTATCGCTATATCTCATCGTCATTCTCACTTCTCGACTTGACCTCGGCTAATTTAGCCGGGGTTTTTTGTGTTTGAGGTATCCTGTATGTTGCGTTGTAACATTTAAAAAACAGCCTTTTGCATAGGTGGCACCTGGCATGAAACGAACCTGGAAGTCTCTACTGCTAGCCTGTAACTGGGTATTACTGTCGATTGGTACATCAATTTTGATTATCTTGACGCAGCCAACAGCACCAGTTCCAGCACAAGAACCTGCTGTGTCTACTACAGTTGAAACGACTCAAGTCGAAAAGTTACGGGAAGCAATACAACGTTCATCAACAAAAGAAGCCTCCCCAGAAGTTACCGAACCGAAAAAGCCAGAGTCTCCAGAGGAACCGACACTCACTCCTGAAGAAATTACCCGTCAGCTAAAATTTATTGAAGCGGATAGACTTTATCTAGCCGGACAAATCCCAGAGGCAGAAAAAATTTACCGTGAAGTAAAAGAACCTTTTGCCAAAACCAGCATACCTGAACAACGTAAACCAGCCATACTTGACCCCACGCAACTATCCCCAGGAGGTAAGGTATACTGGCGAGAATCAGAGGCGGGGATCGCAAGTAAGTTAGAAACCAGAACGGTTGTACCTTTGCAATTATTGGTTGAGCAATATCCAGAATTTATCCCTGGTCATATCCGATATGCTCAAGTATTGAAACAATACGATCGCCCCAAAGAAGCTTTAGATATATTAGAACGAGCATCTTCTCTTTATCCAGACCAACCAGAATTGATTAAAACCAGAGTTACTGCCCTGGCTGGTGAGAAAAAATGGATGGAAGCATCTTTGGCGGCGCGTCAATTTGCCATTCTCAACCCTAAAGATCCCCAAACGGCTGAGTTTAAAAACTTAGCAGAGGAAAATCTCGAACGTTACAAGAGACATATCCGAGCCGAAATTCGCGGCAACGTCATCGGTAATATTATTACGGGTGCATTAGGTTATGCTCTTACTGGCAGTTTGCTTGGGCCATTTTCGGCCATTGATTCTACCATTGTTTTGCTACAAGGCGAAAGAGCCATAGGTGATTCCGTAGCCAAAGAGGCAAAAAAACAGTTGAATGTGATTACAGACGAACCTGTTTTGGCATATGTCAACGAAATCGGACAGAAACTAGCCAAAGTAACTGGACGGGAAGAATTTAAATACGAATTTTTTGTGATTCCCCAAGAAAGCCTCAACGCCTTTGCATTACCAGGGGGTAAAATTTTTATTAATGCAGGTGCGATCGCCAAAACAAATTCCGAAGCAGAATTAGCCGGGTTAATTGGCCATGAATTATCCCATGTTGTTTTATCTCACGGTTTTCAATTAGTCACCCAAGGCAACTTAATTTCTAATGTTACCCAATATCTGCCTTTAGGCGGCACCATCGGTCAACTCTTTGCACTCAGTTACAGCCGCGATATGGAACGTCAAGCAGATATACTCGGCACACGTCTAATTGTAGCTAGTGGCTACGCTGCTGATGGCTTGCGGAACTTAATGGTGACACTAGATAAACAGCAAAAAAATGCTCCTCCTAGTTGGTTGTCTTCCCATCCCGGCGGCGGTGAACGAGTTCGTGATTTAGAAAACCTGATTACCCGTAGTAGTTACAACCGTTACGCCTATGAAGGAGTCGGGCATCATACAGAAATTCAAGCACGGGTGAAAAAACTACTTGCAGAAAAAAAAGCAAGAGAGGAAAAAAAATAGGATTTTGATGAATCAAAAAACAGAATTATTCGTCACCTAAACTATCAATTCCGTAATTATTTATACTGGAGGATGGCTATGTCATCACAACTGCTGCGATTAATATCTTTGGGCAGTATTGGCTTATCTTTGTGTCTCGGCAATTCGGCAGCAATGGCGCAATACAATCCTTATCCTACTGATGATGGTGTAGTAGTACCAACAGTGCCATCAGGCGGGACATCAGCACCAGTACCAATAGACACATCTACAGGTATACCACCATCACCTTCATCTGATGGTACAACTCGCTTCACCTGTCAGACTTACAATGGTCAATACACCGTCATGTATCAGCCACAAAGTCAACCAGGACAATTCTTTCCGTGGGCGGCACCTGCGACTTTGGGCGGTGGTTGGGACGCTGAAAAGCGTTGTGTAGCAATCGCCAGCCGCTTGGAACTGTATCGCCCAGATGGGTTACAAGAACTCCAGACATCTGTACAAAATAACGAGAATATTGTTTGCGTGACCAGTGAAGTTAACCCAACTTGTAGAATTGTGTTGACAGTGCCGCGTGGCAAAGATCCCGTGGTTATCCGCAATAGCATTTTCCAAAACTTGACTACTGCTGACAGCGGACAGCAAACCGTAGCTGTTAACACCTATGGCGATCGCTCAGGCGGCGTGTATAATTTAGGACGCACACTTCTAGGCAGCGGCAATAATCGAGTTAGTTCATATAGAGGTGGGATTAATCTCAAGCCTTTCCTGGATGCCAGAGATGGTGGTACTGCCAGAAACCTCCGCAATGGAGTCGCAATTCGTCGCCAGTCTCAACCTAATTCTGTTCGTCTAAATCCTGGTAATTTCCGTTAAAGGTAATTAGAGAGTGGGGAAATCCAGGTATTGCTTGAATTTCATGCCAATTTCATTTCGAGATGAAAAACTGTGAATCAGACGCATGAAATGTCCTCTACAACAATACTAAATCAATTTCTTTCCCCACTTACTATCTTTTGGGCAGCCCTTTTACATCTTTTAAAATGGCATTACTTAGTTCTGTATCTCTCAAGTCAGCGCCAGTTAAGTCTGCATTACTTAGGTTAGCGTTCGTTAGTTTAGCATTTGTCAGTTTAGTATCTCTCAAGTCAGCGCCAGTTAAGTCGGTGCTAGTTAAATCAGCATTACTTAGGTTCGCATTACGTAGATTTGCATTACTTAAGTCTGCATCACTAAGATTTGCATCATTTTAGATCTGCATAACTTAGATCTGCTTTACTAAGAAGCGCACGACTTAGTTGAGTACCGCTTAATTTAGCACCTTTCAAGCTAGCAGAGCTTAAGTCTAATTCAATGTATTCCCAGTTCCTTATAAGTTCTGCATCGACTAGAAATCTTATAACACTGGCTTTCCGTTCTCCATCGTTGTCAAAGCTACGCAGTATAGTTAGCGTTCTTGTACGTACTATATCTTTTATCAACTCTAGTAAAGAATCATTGGGTTCTAGACTATTTGCTTTGTTATTCACTAATAAATCTGATACACGGTCTAGGTAACTTTGTAGTGCTTCCTCACGAAGATTGATGTCTAATCTATTAAGCCAATTTTTTTCCTGGTCAAACGTAGTATAGGACAGACTGTTTTTCAAATCACTATTAATGTGTTTGACCATTTGATCTCGATCCATATAGTTTCTGAGATTGATGTATCTCCTCAGTGTGTCTGAACACTTATCAGTCAAGGTAAATAGTTCACCAACATCTCTATATGTAATATTATTGTTGTTGAATTTTCTTGAGATCCTTACTACTGAACGTAAATGATTTTGTGCATTTCCTAGATGAATACTGCGGTCATTTTTGAGTGTAAATTTTGATGGCTCTTTATACTTGTTTTTACTCATATTATTCTCCAACACCCTGGGGAATTTACAGCATCAGTCCCAAAATGCCAAAAACAAGCTTCTTTAGGTTTAGTAAATTCACTCTAGAGATTTACAGCCACCGAAAGAAACCGAGTTTTTATGCTCGATTTTGAATAATGGTTTAATGCTCTATTTACAATATACACAAAATATTGTAGTGCAATAAATTTAGGTATAAAAGTTTTTGAATATCTTTTAGCTAAGAATTTTTCAAATTGAATAGAAAGACAGAAAAGCTTGAAAATCATCCGTCTCAGCACATAGAGGGGTTGATGAAAAATAACTCTCTTCAGTTTTACTTAATAGTACATTTGTTTAGCATACAGGTCTGAAAATAATTGATCGAGAACAAAAGCATCAGCAAATCTGCAATTATTTTTTCTCTTAACCTGATGCTAGCTATTTCTTAATCTAACTAAGATAATTTTAGGTTGCTCAATTAAGAACTAATACGAAAAATTAGAACTGTAGGTGTCTTCTGCCAACCACTAAAATAGTGGTTTTGAAGGCAAATTTTCTACTGCCATGTTGATATATACTATCCCTAAATGAGAAAGTGAAATCTTGCATACAGGCTGTTGGTTGTTGACAGTCGACTACTAACAGTCAACTGTCAACAACCACCACTGATATTTTCACAACTCAAATAGGGTTGCTCTAACTGCGAATTACATCTTTGCAGTTAACGTTGTTTTACTGGCAATAAAAATGGCACTTACACTCCAAATTCTCCACGCTTCGGACTTTGAAGGTGGCATTGATGCTGTTGGTACTAGCCCTGAGACTTATTAAGAGGTTTTTATGCCCAAGATTATAATTAATGAGTTTTATCGTGGTGGAAATCTAACCACAACTGACGAATTCATTGAGCTTTTGCTTGTTGAAGACTTGACTGCTACACAACTTGAGTCTTTCTTTGTGGGAGATTCTACAGCCGCCAAAGCCTCTAAGTTTTCTGCTTATAAATTTACAAATCTGAGTTCCGTAGCCTCCACTTTCCAAGCAGGAACTATCATTACAGTCGGTGGAACTACAGCTCTTACTCAGGACACATCCTACAACCCATCAACTGGTGATTGGAATCTAGCTCTGAATGCTGGTGGTTCTTTCCTACCCAACGCTAATAGTGGAAGTAACGGAGATATTGCTGCTGATGATGTTGTTTGGGTTGATACTTCAAATACTGGTAGCACTATTTCAACAGAGGGATTTGCTGTTGATATTGGTACTGCAACAGGAGCATTTACCAGCACAGCAAATGTCAATTTTGGTACTAGCACAAACAATACAGGCTATGCATTAAACTCTGACCTTGTAGGCGCAACCAGCACTACTAACTGGACGACAGGAATTGCGTTTGCTACAACCACGCCAGGTTTGCCCAATGGCGGAGCTAATACGACTTATATCAATAATCTACGCTCGATTCCGCCATTACCAAGTTTGTCTCTAAGTATTACTCCTAGCTCATTTGCTGAAAATGCTGGGGCTAATGCTGCGACAGCTACTCTCACACGCTCAGACGTTTCTGTATCAGATTTAGTTGTCAATTTGAGCAGTAACGATATTACTGAGGCAACAGTACCCACAACTGTCACCTTCACTGGCAATAGTGATACTGTAACCTTTGCGATTAATGCTGAAGATGACTTAATACTTGATGGCTCTCAATCGGTTACCATAACTGCTTCAGCTACAGATTTTACTAACGCCATTGCAGATATTACGGTGACAGATAATGAAGTAGCCCCATCGATTAAAATCAGGGAGATTCAGGGAACAGGGCATATCTCACCCTTGAGAAATCAGACCGTTAACAATGTGGCGGGAATTGTGACGGTGAGAACAAGTAACGGTTTTTACTTACAAGACCCCAACCCAGATAACGACGAACGCACCTCTGAAGGAATTTTTGTCTTCACCTCATCAGCACCAACTGTATCTGTAGGAGATTCTGTATTAGTAACCGGAACAGTCACCGAGTTTCGTCCTGGTAATAATGCCAATAATCTGACGACTACAGAAATTACTAGCCCCACAATTGTCACACTCTCCAGTGGCAATGCTTTACCAGCTGCCACAATCCTTGGTAATGGCGGCAGAACCATTCCCACGACGGTAATCGATAACGACACCACCGGTAATATTGAAACTGGAACGACTACCTTCGACCCTACCGAAGATGGCATTGATTTCTATGAAAGTTTAGAAGGAATGCTGGTACAGGTCAATAATCCGGTGGCGGTGAGTCCGACAAATTCTTTTGGGGAGATTTGGGTATTAGCTGACAATGGCGCCAATGCTACCGGACGTACAGCACGCGGTGGTATTGGCATTAGTGCCAATGATTTTAATCCAGAGCGCATCCAAATAGATGATACGCTGTTTACTTCTGGTAACTCACCCCAAGTTAATGTCGGTGCTACTTTGGGCACGATTACGGGTGTGGTTGATTATAATTTCAATAATTACGAAGTTCTGCCCAGTTCGGTGACTGTTACTTCCAACCCACTCACCAGGGAAGTCACAGCCTTAACTCCCACCATTAACCAACTAACAGTTGCTACCTACAACGTCGAAAATCTTGACCCAAATGACGATATCAGCAAGTTCAACAGCCTTGCTAACCGCATTGTCAATAATCTGAAATCACCAGACATCATTAGTCTCGAAGAAATTCAAGATAATAACGGGGCGACGAATAACGGCGTAGTTGATGCCGACATCACCTTTGAAAGATTAATTGAGGCGATCGCAACTGCTGGTGGCCCCACCTATGAATATCGCCAAATTAACCCAGTTAACAATACTAATGGTGGTGAACCAGGCGGAAATATCCGCGTCGGCTTTTTATTTAATCCAGATCGCGTCAGCTTTGTAGATCGTCCCGGTGGTACTTCCACTTCCAACACCACAGTCACCAATGACTCTGGTGTTCCCACCGTTTCTGCAAGTCCTGGTTTAATTGATCCCACCAACTCAGCTTTCAATAGCAGTCGCAAACCGTTAATTGGTGAATTTACCTTCAACGGTGAAACCGTGTATGTAATTGGCAATCACTTTAATTCTAAAGGTGGCGACGAACCATTATACGGGCCGAATCAACCGCCAACCCTGACTAGTGAAGCTCAGCGTCAACAACAAGCTACCTTAGTTAAAAATTTCGTTGAAAGTATTTTAGCGATCGACCCCAATGCCAATGTAGTGGTAGCAGGTGATTTGAATGACTTTGAGTTTTCCAACCCCCTCAGCACCCTAGAAAGCGCTGGATTGACTTCTTTGATTGAAACTCTGCCTGAAAATGAGCGTTACACCTATAACTTTCAAGGCAACTCCCAAACCCTTGACCACATTCTAGTTAGTAACAACTTGCTCAGCAAACTAGATGGGTATGATGTCGTTCATGTCAACTCAGAGTTTTTCGATCAAGATAGCGACCATGACCCCAGTGTGGCTCGGTTTAATTTCGCTGTGAATAACGCACCCCAAGTTGTGCAACCGATTGACGACCAAATTATTTCTACTAATAAATCTTTCTCTTTCAATGTCAGTAACAAATTTGCTGACATCGATGCAGGCGACACCCTTACTTACAGTGCTACTGGCTTACCCAATGGAGCCAGTATCGTTGCTAACACTGGTGTGATATCTGGTACTGTGTCCACAACTGGCATTTTTGCAGTTACAGTCACCGCTGCTGATGCAGAAGGTCTGACAGTTAGCGATACTTTTGAATTGACCGTTGCTAACAACAAGGCCACATCTGGCAACGATATTATCTTTGTCGAAGAACTTACTGGTTTAAACAAATACATAGTCAATGCTCAAGGTGGGAGCGATCGCGTTATCGGCACCAATACCAGTGAATTAATCAACGGTGGAGCAGGCAATGATTACCTGGATGGCAAAGGAGGTATTGACGTACTCCTGGGAGATGGTGGCAATGACACAATCTTCGGTGGACTTGGCAATGATATAGTTTCTGGTGGCGACGGCAGCGATCGCCTGATTGGTTGGGGGGGCGGCACCAACGAAATCGACCTCCTCAACGGTGACCAAGGTGCAGATACTTACGTTTTAGGTGATGCCAGTTCTGTTTTCTATAACAATTCTCGTAACAGAGACTACGCAGAGATTCTCAACTTCCAAGCCAGCGACAAGATTGAACTCAAAGGAGTTGCTAACAATTATTCATTAGGTTCAGCATCTGCTGTGTCGATAAATATATTTGCCGTGGGTATTTTCACTAACAATGGCGCAGAATTGATTGCTGTTGTGGAAAGCGGGTTAAACCGGAATACAAATTTGGCAACAGATACTCGTTTTGTTTTTGTATAAGCTCACGCAGAGGCGCGGAGGCGCGGAGGAGATGGGGAGGTAGGAAGGTAGGGAGGTGGCCAGATGAGGGAGAAAGTAATTCTTCTTTCCCCCCATCTCCCCATCCCCTTATCCCCCCATCCTCTTTCCATGCCCCATTCCCCATTCCCCATTCCCTATTCCCTATTCCCCATTCCCCATTTTTTCCTATGACAAGCACAATTCGCTTTTCTCAGTTCAATGCTTCTTTGAATCGTAATGGTGAAGGTCAGTTAGTCAGCGATCTTTCCACTCCTGATAATCCTCAGGCCAAGGCAGTGGCAGAAATCATCCAGCGTAATAACCCGGATGTGTTGCTGATTAATGAGTTTGATTACTCCCCAGAGGCAGTTGAACTATTTAAGCAAAATTACTTAGCCGTTAGTCAAAATGGTGCAACTCCTGTTGATTACCCCTACTTCTACATTGCTCCTTCAAATACGGGTATTACTTCTGGTTTTGACTTGAACAACAACGGCACAACGGTTACAACCCCAGGCGAAGCGGGATACGGTGATGATGCTTTCGGATTCGGTAATTTTCCTGGGCAATTCGGGATGTTGCTGTTGTCCAAATATCCCATTGATACTGCCAATATCCGCACTTTCCAAAACTTCCTTTGGAAGGATATGCCCAATGCCTTGCTTCCTGACGATCCCGCCACACCAGAAGCAAATGATTGGTATTCTCAGGAGGAACTAGCAGTTTTCCGCCTTTCTTCTAAAAGTCATTGGGATGTACCCATCCAAGTCAACGGTGAGAGAATTCATGTCCTCGCCAGTCACCCCACACCACCTGTATTTGATGGACAAGAAGACCGCAACGGCAGGCGCAATCACGACGAAATCCGCTTTTGGGCAAACTATATTACCCCTGGTAATGGTGATTACATCTACGATGATCGGGGTAAAATCGGCGGTATTGATGCTGGTTCAAGTTTTGTGATTATGGGTGACCAAAATGCTGACCCATTAGATGGTGATAGTTTTGATTTTGCTATTCGCCAATTGTTACAAAATCCTAGTATTAATACTAATGTTATTCCTAGCGGTCTTGGTGGTTCCCAACAAGCAGATTTGCAGGGTGGTGCCAACGCCAACCATAAGAGTAATCCGGCTTTTGACACCGCAGATTTTGCTGATACTACTCCTGGAAATCTGCGGGCTGATTACGTGCTACCCTCTGCTGATTTGACAATTGCCAACTCAGGAGTATTTTGGCCGCTGAATACTGACCCGACATTTTCCCCGGTGGGTACTTTTCCGTTCCCCAGTTCTGACCATCGTTTGGTGTTCACAGATGTACAAACCGGGCCAAATGAGTCTGGTAAAACTATTCCCCGTGCGGAATTTGTGCAGGAAAGTACTTTTGCTACTGGCTTTATTCCTGCTGGGGCGGCGGGAAATGTCAATGGTGCGCTGACTCCCGTGGGTGGACTATCTGGTATCACTTACGATGCTGTTAATAACCGCTACTACGCCATCTCAGATGCTCGGTCTGATACCAACGGTTTGGCTCGCTTCTACACTTTCAGTAGCGATACTGAGGTGACTTTTACCAACGTTACACCCCTCAAAGATAGCAATGGGGACTTCTTTGCACCATTTAGCATTGACCCCGAAGGCATTGCTTTAACTAACAATGGGACTGTTTTCATTTCTTCAGAAGGCGAAGTGAGACCGGATTTAGGTGCAGATCGTGTTAGCGATCCCTTTATTAAAGAGTTTTCCCTGACTACAGGTGAAGAATTGCGATCGCTATCCATCCCCACCAAATTCCTAAACAATATTGTAGATGCAGGTGACACGCAGACATCAGGTGTTTACAATAATTTGGCATTTGAAAGCCTGACCATCACACCCGACCAAAAAACTTTATTCACCGCCACTGAAAACGCCCTGTCCCAAGATGGTTTGAGGGCTTCACTCAATAGCGGCAGTCCTTCCCGAATTCTGCAATACAATTTGGTGAATGGACAACCAGAAAAAGAATACCTTTATATTACAGATGCAATACCCGAAGCACCAAACCCCAGCACAGGTTTTGCTGACAATGGTTTAGTAGATTTACTAGCAATAGATAATCGTGGCACATTACTGGCTTTGGAACGTTCTTTTTCTGCGGGTGTCGGTAACACCATCAAAATCTACGAAATTTCTTTGCAAGGTGCCACAGA
>VFQR01001837.1_pt1 | contig 14738 bp, 14 predicted proteins | sample 3512321 | NCBI WGS metagenome assembly VFQR01 (sample SAMN10412374, study PRJNA504923) | tailings metagenome | isolation source: Relicate 3 Philex TSF1 revegetated site | place: Philippines: Tuba, Benguet | collected 2017-08-29
GTAACAGCCGCAGGCTGGCCCGAAGGGTGAGCGCAGCGAATCAAGTGAGTCGCCCGTGAGGGGCGAAACCAAGACGAAAGATCGACACGCCAATGATCTTTGCCCGGATATAAATAGCGCAACAAACTTGCCAGTCCGGTGTCAAGCGTATCTTCCCCGCGAGAACGCGAAGAATCATGAAAAACGCCGCGATCTTCGCGGCGTTTCAATTGGCCTTGCTGATCAGGCTCAGCGCAGCACCGGGTCGAACTTGATGCGCCGCCCGGCCATCAGTGCCACCAGAAAGGCCAGGCCGAAAATGACGCTGGCGCCCTTGAGCAGCAGGGCGCCCCCCTCTTCCAGGCCTGGGCTCAACCATAGCGCAATCAGGCTCGACAGGGTCATGATCAAAAACAGGATGGCACTTCGGGACATGGCGGGACTCCTTGTCGGTCAGAACACCCAGCGCGGGGTGCCGTTGGCGGGACGCTCGCGGTTGGCGATGGCGGCGTCGCCCTCGTTGGAGATGCGCAGCCATTGCGCATCGTCACCCAGGCTGCGGCTGCCCTGCTGGCTCGACTCGGCGGCGCCATTGGGCTGGACCGCAACGCGCGACTCGCGCAGCGACGAGTTGGAGAGGGTGAGTTCGGCCGTCTTGGCGCTGGCGCCGGACGAATCGCTGAAATCCTTGGCGTAAGCCCCGTTGACCAGCAATGCAGCGACGCAGAACAGGCTCAGTCGGATAATGTACATGACGCTTCTCCATAGCAGGTCAGTCGGGGCTTACGGGACTGAAGTTGCAGCGCTCATGCCAATTTCAAATATAAAAAATATCCTTATTTTTCAACGACTTATATAGGTAATAAGCCCCCTCTCCCATGCACTTTGCAAGATGCATGAATTGCGACACATGCAATTTGCACGATCAGCTGCGGCGCGGCAGCACGACGCTGAAGCAGGAGCCCTCACCCAGGCGGCTGCTCAGCTCGATACGGCCACCATGGGCCTGGACGATCTGCTCGCTGATGAACAGGCCAAGCCCCAGCCCCTGGGGAGCATCGGCAGAAGAAACACGCTCGAACTGTTCGAACACTCGCCGCTGATCCGCTTCGGAAATGCCGATACCCTGATCACGCACCTCGGCACGCACCTTCTCGCCCTCGGTGCGGACCCGTACCGATACCGGCTTGCCGTCGCCATAGCGCAGGGCATTGGTCAGCAGGTTGGCCAGCACCTGCTCGATGCGAAACTCGTCCATCATCACCGGTGCCGGGCCATCGACCTGCAGATCGACATGACTGCCGGTGCTGGTGAACTGCGCAGCCAGGCTCTCCACCACGTTGCCGGCCAGCACGCCGAGGTCGCCCGGCTCCGGGCGCACGGAAAGCTTGCCGGTACGAATGCGCGAGACATCCAGCATGTCGTCGATCAGCCGGCTCAGGCTGCGAATCTGCCGCTCGTCGCGGGTGATCATCTCGCGCAACTTGTCGGCGCTGAAGGCATCCATGCGCCCCTGCTCAAGGCGCAGCCGGCGCAGTTGCACGTCGAGGATCAGACCATTGAGCGGCGTGCGCAGCTCGTGCGAGGCGATGGACATGAACACGTCACGCATCTGCACCGCCTTCTGCAACTCGGCCTGGGTCTCGCGCAACTCGGTGAGCAGGGCCTCCTGCTCGCGGCGTGCGGCCTCGACCACTTCCAGCTGCATGCTCAGGGCTTTGCGGTGGCGATATAGCTCGACGAACATCGACACCTTGCTGCGCACCTCGAAGGGCGACAGCGGCTTGTGCAGGAAGTCCACCGCGCCGCTCTCGTAGCCGCGGAAGGCGTAGTCCATGTCACGACCGACCGCGCTGACGAAGATGATCGGAATGTGCTTGGTCTTCTCCGTACCGCGCATCAGCTCGGCCAGCTCGAAACCGTTCATCCCCGGCATCTTCACGTCGAGGATCGCCAGGGCGAATTCGTGTTCGAGCAGGAGTGACAGGGCCTCGTCGGCGCTGCTGGCCTGGAACAGGGTGCGGTCCTCGCTCTGGATCAACGAGCGCAGCGCCAGCAGGTTTTCCGGCAGGTCGTCGACGATCAGTACCTTGGCTTCGATCTTCCTTAACATGGCAGGGCATCCAGTTCGGCCAGCAGCGAGCGCATGGCGTTGATAGGCAGGAGAAAATCCGGTTCGAGCAGTGCCAGCGCGGCATTCGGCATGGTCGGTACCAGCGCGTCGGCCGGGTCCTGGACCAGGGTCAGGCCGCCGGCCTGGTGAATGGCCAGCAGGCCGGCGGCACCATCCTCGTTGGCGCCGGTCAGCAGCGCGGCGGCCAATTGCTCGCCGTAGGCGTCGGCAGCGGACTCGAAGAGAATATCGATGGACGGCCGGGAAAAATGCCGCGGTTCTTCACGACTCAGGGAAAAACTGCGCTCGGTTTCGATGGACAGGTGATAACCGGCAGGCGCCACGTAGACCACGCCGCCACTCAGGTATTCCTTGTCCTCGGCTTCCTTGACGGGCAGCCACAGGCGCCGCGCGAGCAGCTCGGCGAGCAGGCTGTCGTTGCGATCGGGCTGGTGCAGCAGACATACCACCGGCAGGCGATAGTCCGCCGGCAGATCCTGCAGCAGGCTGAGCAAGGCTTCCACGCCGCCGGCCGACGCCCCGATCAGCAAGGCCTGCAACGGCGCACGAAGCTGCCCGCGCAGATTGATCCGCGGGCCGCTCATCGCTTGCGAAAGATCCGCTCGGGCCGCGACACCGCCTCGAACTGCCGGGCATAGGCGGAAAAATCCAGGCTTTCCTTGCTGCCCAGGCCGAGAAAACCGCGGTGGCAGAGCGATTCGTGGAACAGGCCGAGGGCACGGTCCTGCAGGTCGCGGTTGAAGTAGATCAGCACGTTGCGGCACGACACCAGATGGGTTTCGGCGAATACGCTGTCGGTGGCCAGGCTGTGGTCGGCGAAGGTCACGTTGGCGCGTAGCGACTTGTCGAACAGCACGCGGTCATAGGCTGCCGAGTAGTAGTCGGAAAACGCCCGCTTGCCGCCGGACAGCTGGTAGTTCTGGGTGTAGGTGCGCAGGTTGTCGAGGGCGAAGATGCCCTGCTCGGCCTTTTCCAGCGAATGCGGGTTGATGTCGGTGGCGTAGATCATGGTGCGTTCCAGCAGGCCTTCCTCGTGCAACAGGATAGCCAGGGAATACACCTCCTCGCCGGTGCTGCAGCCGGCCACCCAGACCTTCAGCGACGGGTAGGTATGCAGCAGCGGCACCACCTGCTCGCGCAGGGCAAGAAAATAACCAGGGTCGCGAAACATCTCGCTGACCGGGATGGTGAGGTACTGCAGAAGCTGCATGAAGGCCTGCGGCTCGTGCAGGATGCGCTCCTGCAGCGCCGAGATGGTCGGGCAACCGAGCTGCGCCTGGGCCTGGCGCACGCGGCGCTTGAGCGAGGCTTTCGAATAATCGCGAAAGTCGTAGCTGTAGCGCAGATAGATCGCTTCGATCAGCAGGCGCAGCTCGATTTCGTCAGGCATCAGAGACGCTCCAGCTTGGGCATCCACACGCGGATCAGGGAGAACAGGCGATCCAGGTCGATGGGTTTGGCCAGGTAGTCGTTGGCACCGACCGCGCGGCAGCGTTCCTGATCATCCTTCATCGCCTTGGCCGTCACCGCGATGATCGGCAGGTTCTTCCAGCGCGGCTCCAGGCGAATCAGGCGGGTGGCCTCGTAGCCGTCCATCTCCGGCATCATCACGTCCATCAGCACCAAGTCGATGTCGTCGCGCGCGCGCAGCTTGGCCAGCGCCTCATGGCCGTTGCGCGCCACCTCCACCGCAGCGCCCTTCTGCTCCAGCGCGCTGGACAGGGCGAAGATGTTGCGCACGTCGTCATCCACCAGCAGCAGGCGCCGGCCCTCGAACAGCTTGTCGCGACTGCGGGCAGTCTTGAGCATGCGTTGATGCTCGCTGGACAGTTCGGCCTCGACCTTGTGCAGGAACAGGGTGACTTCGTCCAGCAGCCGCTCCGGCGAGCGCGCGCCCTTGATGATGATCGAGCGCGAGTACTTGAGCAGCTCGGTTTCCTCGTCGCGAGTGAGGTTGCGCCCGGTGTAGACAATCACCGGCGGGAAGGAGCAGATATCCTCCTCGGCCATGCGCCGCAGCAGCTCGTTGCCGAGCATGTCGGGCAGCTTGAGGTCGATGATCATGCAATCGAACACGGTGTCGCGCAGCTTCTCCAGCGCCTCGCCGGCCAAGGCGACGGCGGTGATTTCGACGTCTTCGTCGTTGATCAGCCGCGCCACGCTGTCGCGCTGCAGCGGGTCGTCCTCCACCAGTAGGACGCGCTTGACCTGCTGGTTGAGCTTGGCTTCCAGCTTGCCGAACACCTCCTTGAGCTGGTCGCGGCTGGTGGGCTTGAGCGCATAGCCGACTGCGCCCAGGTGCAGCGCCGCCTCGCTCTGATCCTCGACCGAGATCACGTGTACCGGAATGTGGCGGGTCTGTGCATCGTCCTTCAGGCGCTGAAGCACGCTGAGGCCGGAGCCGTCGGGCAGGCGCATGTCGAGCAGGATGGCATCGGGGCGGTACTGCCGCGCCAGCTCCAGGCCTTCGTCGGCGCAGGTGGCGACCAGGCAGGCGTAGCCCAGCTCGTGGGCCAGATCGAAGAGAATGCGGGCGAAACGGACCTCGTCCTCCACCACCAGCACGCGACGACCGCTGCGCTGGTCGAGATGCTCGCGATCATCGGCGAACGGCGCCGGGAGACGCGGCATCGCCGCAGTGGCCGGCACCTCGGGAGTCGCCGGCAGCGCGGGCGGCGGGGTCATCGCCAGCGGCGTCGCCGGCGGGGCAGCACCCTCGACCATCCGCTCGGGCAGCAGCAAGGTGAACAGGCTGCCCTCGCCGGGCACGCTGCTGACGGAGATGGAGCCACCCAGCAGCCCGGCCAGGTCGCGCGAGATGGACAGCCCCAGACCGGTGCCGCCATAGCGGCGATTGGTGGTGCCATCGGCCTGGCGGAACGCCTCGAAGATGGCCTGTTGCTGATCCGCGGCGATGCCGATGCCCGTATCACGCACGGCAAAGGCCAGATAGTCGGCATCCCGGCGCGACACGCTGAGGGTCACGCCACCGCGGTCGGTGAACTTGAAGGCGTTGGACAGCAGGTTGCGCAGAATCTGCTCGGCACGCTGGCGATCGGTGAACAGCGTCTGCGGCAGCTCGTCCTGCTGCTCGATGGTGAAACTCAGGCCGCGCTCGCCAGCCAGCGGCGTGAACACGTCGCGCAGGCTTTCCAGCATGCTCGCCAGAGGCGTGCGCTCGGGGCGCACCTCGAGCTTGCCGGCCTCGACCTTGGCAATGTCGAGGATGTCATTGATCAGATTGAGCAGGTCGTTGCCAGCCGAATAGATCGACTCGGCGAACTTCACCTGTTCATCGTTGAGGTTGCCGCCAGCGTTCTCTGCCAGCAACTTGGCCAGGATCAGCGAGCTGTTCAGCGGCGTGCGCAGTTCATGGCTCATGTTGGCGAGGAACTCGGACTTGTAGCGACTGGCGCGCTGCAGTTCCTCGGCACGCTCTTCCAGCTGCGCCTGGATGCGGCCCAGGGTGGTGTTGCGCTGGTCCAGCTCGTCACGCTGGTCGGCCAGGGTCTGCGCCTGCTCGGAAAGCTTCTCGTTGGTCTGTTCCAGCTCGGCCTGTTGCGTCTCCAGGTGGGCCTGGGACTCCTTGAGCACCCGCGCCTGCTGTTCGAGCTCCTCGTTGGCGGCGCGCAACTCTTCCTGCTGGGTCTGCAGCTCCTCGTTGAGCTGCTGGGTATGGCCGAGCACCTCCTGCAGGCGCTGACGGTAGCGCGCCGCTTCCAGCGCCGTACCGATGCTGCCGGAGATGGCTTCGAGGAATTCGCGTTCGCGCGGCTCGAGCCTGCGCATGAAGGCCAGTTCGATCACGCCGTTGACACGATCCTCGGATTGCAGCGGCACCAGCGCCACGCTGACCGGTTGGCCTTCACCCAGGCTCGAGGCCACCTTGATGTAGTCCGCCGGCAGATCCTCCAGGCAAACCAGACGGCGGCCGCGCGCGGCCTGCCCGACCAGCCCTTCACCGCGGTAGAAATGCTCCTTGAGGTTGGCGTCCTGGCTGAAGCCGTAGCCGGCTACCCGTCTCAGGTCGCCGCTTTGGCTATCGCGCAGGTAAAGGGCGGCTACCACACAGTTGAGATACTCGGCGAGAAATTCGAGGGAGCGATCGGCCAGCTCCTGCACCTGCGGCTGGCCGAGCAGACGCTCCGACAACAGCGTCTGCCCCCCGCCAAGCCAGGCGCGGCGCCCCTGTTCCTCGGCATGCTCGGCCTGCCGCGCCAGGGCCTGGGAGTAGGTGCGCGAAAGGTTCAGCAGTTCGCGGCGACCGAAAAAAGCCAGCAAGGCGCTGAACAGGATGCTGATCACCAGGTAGGTGCCGGCGCCCCAGCTCGTGGTGCTGCTGACCTCGGCGTTGCGCACCCGCCGCAGCTCGCGCTCGCTGTTGATGAAGGTGTCGAGCTCGCGGCGCATGCCATCGGTGAGGTTCTTGCCGCGACCGCGACCGACCTCGGCCAGATAGTCGCCATCATTACGCCGGATACCTATGATCTCCTGGGAGAAACGGTCCCACTGTTCCTGCAGCGCCAGCAGGCGCTCGATTCGCTGCACCTGCGGCGGGTTGTCGCCGACCATGCCGATGATCTGCTCGGCCAGCGGACGATATTTGCCGCGCGCTTGCTCGTAAGGCGCGAGGTACTCCTCGTTGCCACTGAGCAGGAAGCCGCGCATGCCGGTTTCCAGATCCAGGGTCAGCTTGTACAGCTCGCTGGCCCGGTTGAGCACCTGGTCGGTGTGCTCGACCCAGCGAATGACGTTGAGCAGATAGCCAATCAACAGCGCGAAGAACAGCGCGCCAGCCAGCCCCAGACCGAGCGGCAGCCCGACGTTGCGATTGAGAATGCGGCGAAAACCTCTTTCGTCCATTGCGGACTCATTCGACATTGGGGCATCCATTCGATGATTGTCTCGCTCTTCTTGTCTATACGGGGAAGGTGTGTGGCACACTGGCTGCGCATGAACGTCGAAGTTTGCCAAACATTTGCGCATTCTGCGCGCTAACAGAGAGCCTAATGACCGAAATTGATTGCGCCAGCGCCAAGACCATTCTGCTGGTCGAGGACGACAATGTCGTGCGCGAACTCACCGCAGAAGTGCTTAGCGAGTTCGGCTATTGCGTGCATGCCCTGCGTGACGGCCCCAGCGCCCTCGATTTTCTGCGCAGCGCACAACAGGTCGACCTGCTGATGAGCGACATCGGCCTGCCCGGCATGGACGGGCGCGAGCTGGTGGAGGCCGCGCGCCAGTTGCGGCCGACTCTGTCGGTTCTGTTCGCCAGCGGCTACGACGAGCGCGAACTGCTCGAAGAAGTACGCGCCCGCGACAGCGCGGCCGCCACTGGCAGTATCGTCAAACCCTATGATCTCAAGGTGCTGGCCAGCCGCCTCTCCGAGCTGACTGATCAGGGCGGCGGGATCTAGCCTGAAGCCCCCGGTAAACGCTGCGGATTACCAGGCATCAGGCGCATCGATAGCGCTTGCGGCCGGTTACCAGCCAGGCCAGGCTTGGGAGGACACGACAAGCAGAGACCTGCCATGCCCAGTATCAACCCCAGCCGAGCGGACCTGGCCGAATTCGCCAGGCGCATGCCCAGCGCTACACCGATCCTGATGCTCAACCTGCTGCGCTTCAACAGCCAGGCCAAGTACCCTGCGGACAGTTCGCATGTGCCCTGCAGCGGCCGCGAGGCTTATGCACGCTACAGCCGCACGGCACTGGCCAAGGTACGCGGCGTGGGCGGCGAGGTGCAGCTGCTGGCCAACGCTCACATGGCCCTTATCGCACCGGCCGGGGAGCACTGGGACCAGCTCGTGCTGGTGCGCTATCCCTCCACCGCCGCCTTTGTGAGCATGCTGGCCGACCCCGAATACCAGGCCGCCACTGTACATCGCAGCGCAGCGCTGGCCGACTCCCGGCTGATCGGTACTACGCCTGCCTAAACGCTAGCCCGCCGCCTGCAGATTGAGCACCTGCAAGCGCGCTGCGGTTTCCGCGTCCGGCTGACCGTCGTACCTGGCCGGACGGTACTTCATCTGGAAGGCGGCGATGACGTTGCGCGTCGCCTCGTCCAGCTCGCCATGTCGAGGCACGCTGTAACCCTGCTGGGCCAACTGTTCCTGGAACCACTCGATGCCGGGCAGGCTGATGTCGAACAGCGCCTGCTGGCGCGCCACCGCGTCTTCGTTGGGCCAGGGTACCAGGCCCTCGTCTGCCAGGCGTTTCCAGGGGAACAACGGGCCCGGATCGACCTTGCGCTGCGGCGCCACGTCACTGTGGGCGATGATCGAGCCCAGCGGCAACTGGTGACGCTTGACGATGTCCTTGAGCAACACGATCAGGGTGTCGATCTGCTTCGGCGCGAAAGGCTGCCAGTAACGGCCGGCCGGGGTTTCGTAATAGCCCTGGTTGACCAGCTCGATGCCGATGGTCGACGCGTTGAGCCAGGTGCGCCCCTGCCATTCGCTGACGCCGACGTGCCAGGCGCGGCGATTCTCGTCCACCAGGCGGTAGACGGTCGGCGGCGCATCGCCGATCAGGTAGTGGCTGCTCACCTCGGTCTGCGTCAGCAGGTCGAGCGAACGCTGCAGGTCGGCGGAGGTGTAGTGCAGCACGACGTACTGCACGCGGCTGTTCTGGCCGGTGGCGGTATGACTGTCGTCGATACGCAGGCCACCGGTGCAGCCGGCGAGCAGAACGAGAACGAGGGCAAGGCAGAGAGACTTCATGCGTGACCGAATACGCTTTGCAGGTTGTCCAGCAGCATGTCGACGCTGAGCATGATCAGCAGCATGCCCATTAGGCGTTCCACCGCCATCAACCCGCGATTACCGAGAAACCGCTGCAGGAACGACGCCTGCAACAGGATGAATGCCGTCGCCGCCCAGGCCAGGATCAGCGCCAGGTAAAGCTCCCAGAGCGGCCCGGTGTGGGTGTTGCGCAGGGTCATCAACACCGCCAGGGCCGAAGGCCCTGCCACCGCTGGCGTGGCCAGCGGCACCAGCATCGGCTCGCCATCCGGCACGTCGCCGAGCAGGCCCTGCGGGCTGGGGAAGATCAGGCGCATGGCGATGACGAACAGGATGATACCGCCGGCGATGGCGGTTGCCTCGCGTGACAGCCCGAGGCTGGTGAGGAATTTGTCACCAAAGGTGAGGAACAGCAGCAGCAGGCCGAGGGCGAACAACAGCTCGCGCGCGGCGATCCACAGGCGTCGACGCGGCTCGACGTTCTTCAGCGCGGCGATATAGATGGCGATGTTGCCGAAGGGGTCGGTGACCAGAAAGATCAGCACGGCGATGCTGAAGATGTCCATGGGTATCTCCGCTGACAGGTACGCATAGTCTAGGGCCTGACGGGGTCACCTCGCGAGCCGGCGCATGGCTCCGATAGCGGGATTTTCTGCGGTAGCGGATTTTTCATGACCGAAAACGCTGCAGCGTTCATCGAAACGACCATTCGGAAAAATGTATACAAAGCAGTAGCCAGGATGACAACAAAATGTCTACAGTGACTGCACAAGAACAACAGCGAGTAGTTTTTCCATGACCTCCACCGCTCTGCGCCCCGAGGACGAGAACCTCGGTATTGCTTCCAATCTGCTCTACGGCCTGCAACACGTACTGACCATGTATGGCGGCATCGTTGCCGTGCCCCTGATCGTCGGCCAGGCGGCCGGCCTGTCACCTGCCGATATCGGCCTGCTGATCGCCGCCTCATTGTTCGTCGGCGGCGCGGCCACCCTGCTGCAGACCATCGGCCTGCCCTTCTTCGGCTGTCAGCTACCGCTGGTGCAGGGCGTATCGTTCGCCAGCGTCGCCACCATCGTCGCGATAGTCGGCGCCAACGGTGGCGAAGGCGGGCTACCGGTGGTATTCGGCGCGGTGATAGGCGCTGCGGCGATCGGCCTGCTGATCACCCCGGTATTCTCCAAGATCACCAAGTTCTTCCCGCCGCTGGTGACCGGTATCGTCATCACCACCATCGGCCTCACCCTGATGCCGGTAGCCGCGCGCTGGGCCATGGGCGGCAACAGCGCAGCGGCCGACTTCGGCAGCATGGCCAATATCGGCCTGGCCGCCTTCACTCTGGCCACCGTTCTTTTCTTGAGCAAGGTGGGCAGCGCCACCCTCTCGCGCCTGTCGATCCTGCTGGCAATGGTGATCGGCACCCTGGTCGCCCTGGCGTTCGGCATGGCCGACTTTTCCAGGGTCGGCGAAGGGCCGGTGCTGGCCTTCCCGGCACCGCTGCACTTCGGCATGCCGGTATTCGAGGTGGCGGCGATCGTCTCGATGCTGATCGTGGTGATGGTGATCCTGGTGGAAACCTCGGCTGACATCCTCGCGGTGGGCGACATCATCGAAACCCGGGTCGACTCCAAACGCCTCGGCAATGGCCTGCGCGCCGACATGATCGCCAGCATGGTCGCGCCGCTGTTCGGCTCCTTCACCCAGAGCGCCTTCGCCCAGAACGTCGGCCTGGTGGCCGTCACCGGGGTCAAGAGCCGCTACGTGGTGGCCACCGGCGGCCTGATTCTGGTCACCCTCGGCCTGCTGCCGATCATGGGCCGGGTCATCGCCGCGGTGCCGACCTCGGTGCTGGGCGGCGCGGGTATCGTGCTGTTCGGCACGGTCGCTGCCAGCGGTATCCGTACCCTGGCCAAGGTCGACTACCGCAATAACATGAACCTGGTGATAGTCGCCACCTCGGTCGGTTTCGGCATGATCCCCATCGCCATGCCGAGCTTCTACCATCACTTCCCGGCCTGGTTCGAGACCATCTTCCACTCCGGCATCAGCTCGGCGGCGATCATGGCGATCCTGCTCAACCTGCTGTTCAACCATTTCACCGCCGGCAACTCCGACCAGCAGTCGGTGTTCGTCGCCGGCACCGAGCGCAGCCTGCGCTACCGCGACATCGCCGCCCTGCACGAGGGCGACCATTTCGTTGGCGGCAAGCTGTACGACGCGCAGGGCAATGAAGTGCCGCTGCAGGACGATGACGACCATGCGCCAAGCCCCCGCAGCACGTTGTCTGCCGGCAAGGTGGAGGCGGCGACCTAGCCTGCCGCGCCTTGCGGTCAGGCCTGTTCGACACGATTACGCCCGGCACCCTTGGCGCGATACAGGGCCTGGTCGGCACGCTCGAAGGTAACCTCGGTGGCCTCGCCATTGCGAAATTCCGCGATGCCGGCGGACAGGGTGATGGTCACCGGCTCGCCCTTGAAGTGGAACGGACAGGCCTCGACCGCGGCACGCAGGGTTTCCAGCAACTGCACGCCACCTTCCAGCGGCGTTGCCGGAATCAGCAGAACGAATTCCTCGCCACCGAAGCGGGCGATGAAATCGGTCTTGCGCAGGCGCTTGTGCAGTTCGCCGGCGATGATCTTCAGCACCCGGTCGCCTGCCAGGTGGCCGTAGCCATCATTGATGCGCTTGAAGTGGTCGATATCCAGCACGGCCATCAGCAACTGGCCGCCGTAACGCTGGCGACGAGCGACTTCCAGGTCCAGGCGCTCGCTCCAGGCGGCGCGGTTGGGCAGGCCGGTGAGGGGGTCGAGCAGGGATTTCTGCCGCTGCTCCTCGATATGCTGGCGAAACTGCTGCGCCTCGCGCTCCATTTCGGCAACACGCTTGACCAGGCCCTGCAGGCGCTCGGCCACCTCGTCTTCATTGCTGTCGCGCTGGCGCTGGTGGGCGCTGACGCTCTGCAACAGGCCCTCCAGGCGTTGCTCCAGGGCCTGCTTGAGCGCCTCCAGATCGGCCGCTTCCTGCACGCTGCTCTGCAGGTCGCTGACCTGATCGCGCAATTGCTGGTTGAAGGTGCGCGTGCTCTCCACCGACGCGGTGTAGCCCTCGTGCGCCTCGCTGAGGGTGTCGATGAAGGCGGCCAGACGCTCGTTGAGCTGCTTGAGATAGCCGGCGAATTCGCGCTGGCCACTGTCGGTGACCGCCAGTACCAGCACCGCCAGGTCATCGAGCACCGGTACCAGTTCATACCAGTTGAGGTTGCCCTCCAGACGCTGGCGCAGCGCATCGCCCTGCGGCCGATGGCGTGCCGGCAGCTCCAACTCGTCGAGCAGGCTGCGCAGGCTGTTGGCGATATGCGGAGCCACGGCACTGTAGCCCGGCTCGCTGCTGGGCAGGGAAAACGGGCTGTCGCCGACATGCTCCTGGGGCACCAGGCCAGGGGGCAGCGGCAGACTGTCGAGCAGGGCCGCGGCGTCACCGGCCTGACGCTGCGCGCTTGGCGCGGCAGCGACAGCCTGTGCCTGGCTCACGGGTGCGGCGACCGCCGGCGCCTGCGCTGCGCTCTCGGTGCCAGCTGCAGATTCAGGCTCGGAAACAGGTTCCGTTGGCGCAAGGCTGGGGCTTGCCGCCTCTTCGCTGCTTTCGCCACGCGAGCCGAACAGGCGTTGCAGCAGGCCAGGCTGCTCCTGCACCGGCGTTTGCAGAACGGTCAGCGCCTGCCCCTGCAGGTTGCTCAGCTGGCTGAGCAGCGCGGGCAGCAGGTACTGGTGGCTGGTGGCATCCTGCAGCTGCTTGCCGAGTGACTTGAGCGCCTTGCGCACCTCACGCGGCGGCTGCAGGCGTTGCAGCTGTTCGATCAGGCCGGCCAGTGCCGTGGCGGCCTCGCCGGCACGCTGCTGGCGGCGCTGCTCGGAATCCAGTACGGCCTTTTCCAGGCGCGGAATGAGGCCACCCAGGGCGGCGTCCATGTCGTCGCGGCGCAGGATTTCGCGCATCTCCTGCATGCACTGATCGACCGCCTTGTCGGCGCCCTCGGCGGCCAGGCTGCTGCGTACCAGGCCGCGGCGCAGCAGGTCGAGGCGCGACTCCCAGCGACGCTCTAGCTTTTCCTGTTGCTCCAGGCTGCTCAGGTATTTGTCTTTCCAGCGTTGCGCGTCGTCGCTCATGCGGCTTACTCGGGAGATGGCGTCTTCAGCATAGGCATTTGCGCGCCATTCTGTGCTTCCGGCAAGCGGATTTCCACGGCTACGGGGAGGTGATCGGAAATCGGCTGGCTGAGGACGTCGACACGCCCCAGTTCGAGCTCCGAGCTGAGCAGGATATGGTCGAGACAGCGCTGCGGGCGCCAGCTGGGGAAGGTCGCCTCGACCTGCGGGGCGAGCAGGCCGAGATCGCGCAACGGCGAGTTTTCCAGCAGGTCGACGGCATGGGTGTTCATGTCGCCCATCAGCACCAGATGGCGAAACTCGCTGACCCGCTCACGGATGTAGGCCAGTTGCCGAGTGCGGGTGCGAGCGCCCAGGGCCAGGTGCATCATCACCACACCCAGCGCATGCTCGCCCTCGCCCAGCCGCAGAACGATCGCCCCGCGTCCGGGCGGCCCGGGCAGCGGATGGTCCTCCAGCAGGGTCGGGCGCAGGCGGCTGAGCACGCCGTTGCTGTGCTGGGCGAAGCGCCCGAGATTGCGATTGAGCTGCTGATACCAGTAGGGAAAGGCGCCCAGCTGGGCCAGGTACTCGACCTGATTGACGTAGCCCGAGCGCAGGCTGCCGCCATCGACTTCCTGCAGCGCCACCAGGTCGAAGTCGGCGAGCAGATCACCGATGCGCTGCAGGTTGCCGGTACGCCCGGCATGTGGCAGCAGGTGCTGCCAGCTGCGCGTCAGGTAGTGATGATAACGCTGGGTATTGATGCCGACCTGGACGTTGAAACTGAGCAGACGCAGGAGGCCGTCGGCTGGCCAGTCGACCTGCGGCGAGCACTGTGGGTTGACCTGTGGGTCACACAGGCCAACGGCACGGGTCTTTCGCCAGCGGCGCAGCATGCCTTGCTGTGCGGCCGCTTACAGCGCGGCGCGTTCCTTGGCGATCAGGTGGTCCGCCACTTCGAGGGTCTGCTGCGGGCCACCGGCCGAACCCAGGTCGAAACGATACTTGCCGCCGACGATCATCACCGGTACGCCGGTGATCTGGTAAGCCATGGCCAGTTTCTTGGCCTTCTCCATCTGGCCCTTGACGGCGAAGGAGTTGAAAGTCTTGAGGAAGGCGTCGCGGTCCACGCCCTGGGTGGCGACGAAGTCGGCGAACTCTTCAGCCGAGGCCAGCTTCTTCTTCTCCTGGTGGATGGCGTTGAATACGGCGTCATGCACCTTGTGCTCGACCTTCATCATTTCCAGGGTGATGAACGCCTGGCCATGCACGTTCCAGATACCACCGAAGAGCGCAGGGACACGGACGAAGTTGACGTCATCCGGCAGCTTCTCGACCCAGGGGTTGAGCGTCGCCTCGAACTGATAGCAGTGCGGGCAGCCATACCAGAACAGCTCCACCACCTCGACCTTGCCAGGCTTGGACACCGGCACCGGGCTCTTCAGCTCGACGTACTGCTGGCCGGCCACCGGCTCGGCGTGAGCGGTGATACCGAACAGACTGCTGATCGCCAGAGCGGCGCCGAGAATCAGGTTACGCATGGGGTACTCCTTGGTAGTAGGCATCGCCTCGTGGCGAATCGCTAGTAAGACCGGGCGAGACGAGGCAGGTTCCGGCCATTGTAGCCGCGGCGCAAATGAAAAAGGGTGGCCTCGGCCACCCTTTGTCTTACCAACTGCCACAGTGGTCGCCTGCGACAGCTTCTCAGTGCAGACCCTGGATGAAGCTGGAAAC
>VFQR01001838.1_pt1 | contig 14737 bp, 23 predicted proteins | sample 3512321 | NCBI WGS metagenome assembly VFQR01 (sample SAMN10412374, study PRJNA504923) | tailings metagenome | isolation source: Relicate 3 Philex TSF1 revegetated site | place: Philippines: Tuba, Benguet | collected 2017-08-29
TGCTTCCGGATCGTGTCGGAAGGATCGTTGGTGTCGGTCATCTCGATCTTGATCTGATCGGTCAGACCGAGAATTCCTGCTGCGATTTTGACCTTGCGGCCGAACGGAGAAGGCGGGGAGCTGCGCAAAATAAGCATTTGCACTTATCGTACGCAGCCCGCGCGCGATCAACTGGCGTTCTGCAGATTTACCGCCTTGGGTCCCTTGCCGCGTTTGTCCGGTTCGATCTCGAACGAGACACGTTGCCCCTCGTTCAGCGTGCCGAGGCCCGAACTCATGACGGCCGAAACATGCACGAAGACATCCCGCCCGCCGTCGTCGGGCTTGATGAATCCGTATCCTTTGTCGGAATTGAAAAACTTCACGGTGCCGGAAGTCGGCATACTTTCTCTCCCCTTGTTCTTACGCGGCCGCTTGTTGCGGCTCTTTTCCTTCCCGAGAAAAGGCTAGGGCAAAGAAGCTGCCTTGAAAAGCAGCAGTTAGTCGATCGCTTCGACGCGGACCGTGCCGCGGTTCGGTTCGGCGAGCGACCGGCACAGCGCCGGCAGCATGCGATCGCACTCGTCTTTCAGCTTCCATGGCGGATTGACGATCAGCATGCCGGTAGCCAGCAACGGTCCGTCCGTTCTGGGTTTGTCGAGTTCGAATTCGAGCTTGAGCGCCGGTTTGCCCGACGCCGCCCTTACGATACGCCGAAGTGCGGCGTCCGTGTCGTGGCGGTTCTTGATCGGGTACCAGACGAGATAGATGCCGGTGGCGAAACGGCGCATCGCTTCCGCGATCCCGTCGGCGACGTGCTTGAACTCCGCAGGATCTTCGTAGGGCGGATCGATCAGGATGACGCCGCGCCGCTCCTTCGGCGGCAGCAGCGACTTCAGCGCGGTCCAGCCGTCGAGCGGAAGCGTCTTCACGCGGGCATCGCGGCCGACGGATTTCTCGAGGGCCGCGAATTCCTGCGGGTGCAGTTCGCAGAACACCATGGCGTCCTGTTTGCGCGCGAGCGTCTGCACGACCAGCGGCGAGCCCGGATAGGCCGGAGCCGAGGCTTCGACCGCGCGAAGGTAGGGTGCGAGCAGTTCGCCTGCGGGCCCCTGCGGAAGATGCGCGAGCAGCTTGCGAATGCCGCCCGCCGCTTCGCCGGTTTTTTGCGCGTGTTCGCCGTCGAGGTCGTAGCTGCCTGCACCGGCGTGCGTGTCGATCACGCGAAAGGGCGCGTCTTTCTCGCTCATCAGCGTCAGCACGCGGGCGAGCACGGCATGCTTGAAGACATCCGCGAAATTTCCGGCGTGGTAGCCGTGCCGGTAGTTCATGGCGGCAATCTACCGGAAGCCGGGATCAGCCGCGAACCGGCGGCAGCGAAATGCGGTTGCTGCGGCAGGCCTGCCGGTCCACCTGCGGACAGGAGCGGAATTCCAGCTCCTTGGTCATGCAGATCCGCACCTCACGCAAATTCCTGCGGTCGCACGTCACCGAGATCATGTCTTCCTGCAGACCGGGGTTGGCGACACGAAAGGCATTCTCGATCTCCGGCGGCGAAACGCTTTGCCAGCGGGTCGCCTGCGAGAATTGCGGAGGGATTTTGATCTTCTCGTAGGCCTTGCGCGTCAGCGCGAAGTACTGATCGGGTGCAAGGCCCGAACACGTGCCGTGCTTGCGCCATTGATGGATCACGAGCCCGCGGCTCGGCATAACGTCACGCAATTCGCGGATGGTCTGGTCCGAAACGCGCGGCGCGTTGTAGGCGCAGTCGGAAGGGAAACCGCGGTCGTATTGCGGCCAGAGACCGTGCACGATGAAACCGAACGGTTTCTGCGCGCGGCATTGTGCTGGATCGGCGCGCTCGCCGCTGGAGTCGCAATAGGACGGCGACCACGACAGCGCGAGCACGTAGAAATCGAACTGGCCGGGCTCGCCGTATTGCTGTGCGTTCGCCGGCGCGAAAGCGGCGAGATACGCAACGAGCGCCGCTGCGACGGCGCGCATCATTATGGTTTCGCCTGTTTGCAGTCGGGTGCGTAGGAAAGATTCCGGTCCATGCCGACCACGCACCAGGTGACGCCCCAGGTGATGCCGGCAAATCCGGTGTCTTCACCGATCGAGTAGTAGACCTTGGTCCACACCTGCTTGCCGTATTCGACGCTCGAAACCAGCGCCTTGGCTTCGCAATAGCGGCGCGGAATCACTTTCTCGCCCCACGGGCGGAAGGCGGTCTCGCGCAGGTCGGAAAAGTCGTCGATCTGGGCGTCGGAGCCCCAGAATACAAACTCCTTGTGCGCGAAGCGGCGCGGAATCTTGTACAGCCCCCACTCGCAGCCGGGCACCTTGCCGTCGTAGCCGGGGCCGCGCAGCAGGCCGAAGTTCATCTCGAGCCAGCTTGCTGCGGACGCGGGCTGCGCCAGGAGCGCGGACCCCATGAAAAGGGCGGCGGCGAGCGAAAGCTTCAGGATACGCATAGGGATTTTCCCGGTTTGGGCGCTTGTTCGGGTGACGATTACTTGGCCTCCCGGCCCGGTCAAGCGCGCAAAAGGCACACTGGGCACGAAATTGCTGCACTTGCTTCGCCCCCTCCAGCACACTAGCTTCGCCCGAAATCGAACCTTTCCGGAGCACTTCATGTTCGTCCTGAAGCCCAAGGCCGAATGGATCGCCGCATTGGCCCTTGCGATCCTGATGGCCGTCACCCGTATCCATCACTTCGGCATCGGGACCGTCGCTCCGGACGCTTCCACGGGCGTATTTTTCCTTGCCGGCCTGCTGCTCGCTTCGCCGTGGTGGATCGCCGCGTTTCTCGTCGAAGCTGTCATTCTCGACGGCGTTGCCATCGGCTTCATGAATGTCGCCGACGCCTGCATGTCATCGGGCTACGCGCTGCTCGCGCCGGCCTATGCCGCACTGTGGTTTGCCGGCCGCGCGCTGCGCAAGACCGAAGCACTCGATCTCGCTGCGGTGGCACGCTTCATGATCTTCGTCGCCGCGGGTACGGCTGCGTTCTTCGTGGTTTCCAATCTCGGCTATTTCTTCGGCAGCGATTTCTACCAGCTCGGCATCGCGGAGTACGCCGCACGCGTGTCGCGGTACTTCCCGATGTACCTAACGGTAACGCTGTTCTATTCCGCGTTTGGCGTGGCGGCGTTCATCGCTGCGCGCCGATTCGGAATGCTCGAAGCCGCGTCTGCGCGCTGACCTGCATCGAAAATTTACGCGAGAATCTCACTTTCGTAAGTGAAATACGCGCTGCGCCGGATGATGAAATCCGGCGTGGCGATGGTATGATGCGCCTCCTTGGGGATTATGCATTTCAATGCAGGAGGCGTGCGTATGACGATCCTTGGAGCCGGCATGGCCGGCGAGCCGGTCAAGTTGTTGCAGCAGAAACTCGGCGTCACGGCGGACGGACAGTTCGGTCCGGCAACCGAGAAAGCTGTTCGCGAATTTCAGGCGAAAGAGAAAATCGCGGTTGACGGCATTGCCGGTCCCGACACGTTTACGCGCATGGGCCTGCCGGAGCTCGTTTATCTCCAGGTCGGTTCCGTCGGCGACACCGTGAAGAAACTGCAGACCGAACTCGGCATCACCGCCGACGGACGCTACGGCCCCGCGACGGCGAATGCGGTCAAGGAATTCCAGGCGAAGAACGGTCTGGCAGCCGACGGCATCGCGGGTCCCACGACGCTCGCGAAGACCAAGACCTTCGGCAAGGAAATGACGGCGTCCGTGATCGCGTCTTCGATCCTCGATGCCGGCACCAAGGCCGCGCGCAGCATCTGGGACACCATCAGCGGCGCGTTCAAGAAGTAGTTCAGGCATTCCCGCTGCGCCCGCATGCCGGGCGCGGCGGTTTTCCCGGGACATCGCTTTTTGCTCCGCTGAGCGGTGTTCCTTCATAGTCGCGGGGCAGGGAGACAGTCATGTCACCGACCATCATCAATCTCATCGTTCAGGTCATTGCGGGCGCGCTTGCCGGCACGGCAATCGGCAACACGCTCAAGAATCTTTCCGCCGGTCCGATCGGCAACATCATCATCGGTGCAATCGGCGGCGGCGTCGGCGGCCAGATCCTTCAGGCGCTCATTCCCGCGCTGCAGGCGACCGCAGCTGGCCCGGATATCGGCAGCATCGTCGGACAGGCAGTCGGCGGCGGTGCCGCGGGTGCCGTGCTCACGGCGATCGTCGGCGCCGTCAAGAACAACATGGGCAAGTAAAACATCAACGACGGAAGACGCCCGATACGACGAAAACCCGGCGAACGATCGCCGGGTTTTTTTGTCGTCGCGGATCGCGGGTGTGAGGAAGGCGCGTTCCGTTCAGCAGCGCCACACGTTCACGGTCGCGCCACCCTGGCTGCCGGGCACATGCACCTGCTGGCGGTCGCATCCGCCGGTGCCGCCGATACGGTAGACGACCGGCTGTACAACGGACGCGGCAAGCGAGCTTGCGATGGTCTGCGGCGGGATTTCGATTTCGCCGTTCTGGTAGATCACCGCCGGCCCGGCAGGAAGCGGCAATGACGGGCCGCGAGGATGCCGGTGACGCCAGCCATGGTGATGCCGGTTCCGGTTATAGAAGAAGACATGGCTCTTCGGCTGCACCGAGAAACGGTAGTTGAGCGGTGCCTGGAATTGCAGGTTGGGTGCTTGCGCTTCGGCGGGCGAGAAGCTTGCGGCGGAAAGTGCGATGGCGATCGCGGCCGTCATTCGTTTCATGACGCTACTCCGTACGTTCCGCCGCATCTTTCTGCAGGGTAGACCCGTTCGGGGCCTCCTGTCGATTCAAACGGGAGATGGGGCGGAGTTCCGTCGCTGGCAAACTCTTGCGCGGATTGATATTCGTTGGTCCCAGCAAGGGAGTTCTCCGGAAGATGAAGTGTTACTGGTGCCGCGACGCCGCGACGGCAGAGGCCGCAGCGAAGCTGTTCTCGTCGAATCTGACCACGGCATACATCTCTCATTCCGAGCTCATGGGACCGCGAGCGCTCGATCCGGGAAAATGGAATCCGGAAATCGGGAAGATCATCCGCGACGAGATTCTCGCGCGCCTGAACGAGCCCGAGGACGCAGCGCCCGGCGAACAGAGCCAGCCCATCGCCATTCTCGAAGACGCGGGAAAGATCGTTGGCGTGTTCTTCGTGACATTCTCGCGGGCCTCGGCGGTGCCGCACGCGGTGCTCGAGGACATGGTTGTCGATCAGAACACGAGAGGAAAGGGCTACGGCTCCTTCTTCATGAAATGGATCGACGAAGAATGCCTGAAGCGTGGAATCAAACGGCAGTTTCTCGAAAGCGGATTGCATAATCACGACGCGCACCACCTGTTCGAACGGCAGGGTTTCAAGCAGGTGTCGGTGGTGATGATGAAGGAAATTTCCTAGCGGCGGACCATAGGTTCACATCATGAAACTCGTTGCCTCAAGCGCCATTCTGCTTCTCGAAGCGGTCTCATTCGTCATGGCGCTCTATGTCGTTTATTTCATGATGCTCAACCGCCGCGGCGAGGGCGCCCGGGCAAACCCTCTGACGATCAACGGGAAATTTATCGCCAGTAGCGTAGCCTTTCTGGGTGGCGTCGTCTTGTCCTTGTTTCTCGCGCATGAGGCGGCGGAGTGGGACAGGATCGATCTGGCGATTGCTTCGCTCCTCGTCTGCGCGGTTCTGCTCGGTCTTCTCTATGGGATGGATCTTCGCGCCCGCTGGACCGACGACCGCATCCGGGATGCCGTTCTGCTCTGGGCGACCGTGTGGGTGCTCGTCGTCTTTCTGCTGGTCGTGGCCTGGCGCTGGCAGGACATGCAGCTCGGCAATGCCGAGTTGCTGCAGATCGTAAACAATGGCGCGCAGATCATCGGCATCGTGATCGCCGCGGCCATGATCGTATTCACCAACCTCTTCAATTCAAGACAGCAGAACGAGACGGCACAACACAAAATCTACCAGACGCTCGAATTGCAGTCGGTCGAGCTTTTCCAGTGGGAGATCGATCATCCCAAGCAGGTGAAGCAGCTTTGGTTCAGCGAAAAGCTGCCTGCTGGTGAACTCGATCAGTATCTGCTGCGGCAATACACCTGCCAGATTCTGAACCTGTTCGAGATGGCGACGCGCTTCCGCAAGGAAGGGATCGTCGCCGACGAAGTGTATGGCTCCTGGGTGATCTGGATGTGGGAGCTATGCGATCTCCCCGTGTTTCAGCAGCTCTGGCGCGGGCCCGGCGGTATCTGGACCAATTACGTCGCGACCTTCCGCGACATCATGAGCACGGGGGTCGAGATATCCTCGCCGGTCGCTGATCTCGGCAAGAAGAAGCCACGCTTGAACGAAGCGCAGAAGGAAAAAATCGCGCAGGAGAACTGCCGGAAGTTCTTCGAGGCGGTTTCCGAGAAGTTCAAGTGCGAAGTCGTGAAGTCGTGGTTGAAGAACAACGAAGCCACGGAACGGCAGGCGCAGGCCTTCCGGCATCGCAAGGCGCCTGCGAGGTCCGCAAAAGCGCGCAAGAAAGCGGCCTAGCCGCTATTTGCGGTTCACCCGCACCCGCCAGTCCTTTTTGCCTTCGCAGTCCGAAGTTTCGCGCCAGAACACGAGGCGCGGTTTCAGCGGGTCCTCCGCGATCCAGCGCGCCTCGGTGCGGCAGATTTCTTTGTTCTCGGGGTCGACGAACAGTGCGTTGAACTCGCGGTTCGCGGGGTACACTTCCGTATTCGAGATTTCCTCGAGCGGCGCACCCTTGGGCACCGGGAAGCGGATTAGCTTTGCGTCCTTGCCATCTTTGCTGCGCGAGAAGACCTGCGCCGCGATTTCGTTCGCGTGGTTGCTCGGGCATTTCGACTCCCAGAGCCAGCCGCGGGCGAACGGTTCGCGGGTTACGAAGTCCACCACTTCGTCGCATTTGATTGCCGCGAGCACTTCCTTCGGTGCTTCGCTGCGCTTGATCGTGGTCATGACATTCGGCGTATCTTCGGCGGATTGCGCGAAGGCGGGACTGGCGGAGAACAGCAGGCATACGAGCAAGGCGGGCAGGCGCATTCAGTGGTTCTCCGAAAAGACGATCAGGATTTCCATGACCACGGGTTTTACCTCGCGCAGCAGTAGCATGTCCGAGCGCAGGTCGACGTTGCCGCTGAGCGGACGATATTTCCCGCCGAGCGGCAGGCCTTCGGCGGTGGGCTCGAAGGTGAGACCAAGGTGGCAGCCGCTCGGAAGGTCGCCGAGCCGGCCGTCGCGCTTGCCGAAGCGTGCCGCCCCGCCGAGATCCCAGCCGAAACCGTTCAGGCGAAAGGGACGGCCGTTCAGCCGTTCGACATCCTCGATCGGCATGCCGACGCGGATGCCCGGTGGCGCAATCCACTCCGACTTCGCGTCGATGCCGATGTAGATCGGGCGGGCGCGGTTCGTTTCGTCGCGCCATTCGAACACGAGCCGCCGCTTGCGGTCGTGTTCGAACAGGATGGTGGCCATGCCGGTCGAGCCCTGCGGGGCATCGATCCTCTTGTAGGTCACGTTTTCCGCGCCGAAGGCTTCGCTCAGTGCCGCATGCGACGTATCTCGGCCGAATGGACCCGTGCAGTCGAGCCGGTCCGCGGCGTGTGCCGGGGCCGGGATGACGAGCCAGACGGCAAACAGGATCGCGCAGCATTTCGGGGCGGGCATGGCGGCGAGCTTGGCATGTCGGTCGTGCACCCGGAAAGCGGCCGCTCGCGCTTTCGTCATTTCCGTGCTCCGGCCTTTCCGCTATAACCGCGCGCTTTCCGGAGGGGTCCGCGATGAAGAGATTTCTGCTGGTGCTTGCCGCGACGCTGGGCCTTGGCGAAGCCGCGATGGCGTCCGCCAATGTCGATTGCTCGGCGCAGGACAAGAATGTTGCCAAGCTCGAAATCGAAGCGATCACGTCGCGCGACGGCAAGTATCTGGACAGTCTGCGCGGCGAACTCGAGATCGAGCCGGGCAAGGCCATCGAGCTTACGGCCAAGGACGTGAAGAGCCACGACGGCCGGAAGAACATTGCCTTCGTATTCGCCAAGCGTACGCCGCAGGGGCTGCTCGAGATCCGCATCCTTGCGAAGCCGGTCGGGGACGGCGACCTCGACTACGAAGGGACCTATTCGGTGCAGCTCGGCAAACTCAAAAAAGGCGGCAAGGTCGCCTGCCAGGCGGGCTGATCGTCATGAAACGGTTGCTGTCCGTCCTCGTTCTTTCCGCGTTGCTGCCGGCGCAGGCGCAGGCCTCCGCAGGCTTCAGCTGCGAGACCGCCGAGAACGAAACGCCGAAGCTGGTCATCGAAGGCGCGACGCCACGCTCCGGCGGTGCGCTGATCAATTTTGGCGGGGTTCTCGAGATCGACGGCAGGAAACTCGAATTCAAGCAGTCGGACGTGAAGCGCTATTTCGGCGAGGGCGGTGTGATCCGGGTGCGCGTCAGCGCCGCTTCCGGGGATCAGGTTTACACCGTGAACCTCAACGTCCGGCGCAATCCGAAAGACGAGGACGATTGGCCGGGCACTTATGAAGTGACGTTCGGTCCCAAGGCCAAGCCGAAAGCGAATACCCGACGCGGCAAGGTACAATGCGCCGTCGAGTGATCGCAGGCGGGCTCGTGCTCGCGGTTCTTGCTTGTGCCGCGCCGGTGCAGGCGGCGGATGAAATGATCCTGAGTTGCATGCCGCTGCGTGCGAAAGGCGAGGAGCCGATCGAAGCCTATATCGACGGCTATGCACGGGGCGGCTACCCGCCGGCGAAGATCGACTCGATCCGCGTGCTGATCCGTATCGGCGCAGACGTTTACGAATTTTTCCCGCCGCATGTGAAGGAACTCGAACTGCGCGACGGCGCGCTGCGCCTGCATTTGCTGCAGCCGCTTTCCGCAGGCGAGAGCGCGGAGATGCGCGTCGAGGGCAACATCGCCGCGCAGAAGGGTGCTGCCGCGCCGATGCAGGTGTGGTTCCGCAACGAGCGGCGCGAGGGACGCGGCGACGTGCGCTGCACGATCGAATGAGAAGGCTGCGCGTTATGCTTTCGCTTCTGGCGGTCGCCGGCGCGAGCGCCGCCGCGGAAGCGGCACTTCTTAAATGTTCGCCCGAGCCCGGCCGGCTGCGCGCGTTCATCGACGGCTTCGGCCGCGGCGAACACTTGCCCGCGGGGCTCGAGACGTTCCGCGCGTTCGTTCGCGCGGGCGCGGACGAGTACGAGATTTTTCCCGAGCACATGACGGCGGCGGCGCTGCGCGGCGGCGTGCTGCGCATCGAGGCGCGGCGCATGCTTTCGGCGGGCGAGGCGGCGGAACTCGTGTTCGAGGGCGAAGTGGCGGCGGACGGCGCGGAATTTCCGGCGCGGATCTTGTTCCGCTCGGAAGGGCGCGAGATGCAGGGCCTCGTGCGCTGCCGGCTGATCTGACCCCGCGCGTTAACGCTGTTTTCACCGTGGCGGAACGCAGGCCGGTTCCCGCGCGTTTTCGGCGCGGAGGTGGATGATGATGCAGTACCCGCCGGAATGGTCGATGGAGCTTGTGCTCTCCTTCTCGTTGTTCGTGTCGGTCGTCGTGCTGGTCTTCGCGGTGGCGGCGGGCGGAAGCTGACCACCGCGCGGATGCCCGGGATTTGCCCTGCCGTGCGGCGGGCGCTAAATTCCATGCATTCGATCCCGCGAGCGGACGCGACGCCATGAGCCGCGACAAGGTTCGTATTCTCGAGTTTCCGAAGCGGCCGGTGCCGCGGCAGCCTGCGCGCAGCGCACGCGTGCCGGCGGATGTTCTGTTCCTGCTCGGGCTCGCGGTCGCCTTCATGCTCGCGCATTACAGCGACAAGCCGCCGCTCGTGGAAAAGCCGATCTCGCTGCAGCGTTCGGACCGGCCCTATATCGTGGACAACAATGCCGGCATCGGCGTGCGCGTGCTGGACACCGGCCTGCGCGGTTTCGAGCGCTGAATGGCCCGGACCTCGCTGCAGGAAGAATTGCTGCCGGGCTGGGAGATCGTCGCGCGCAAGACGCCGTTCCGCCTCGGGCATTCTCTCGCGATGCTGGTGCAGGCGCTGTTCACGTTCCAGATGCCGGGCACGCTCGCGCCCGTGACCTTCACCCTGCGCGAGACGGAGAGCGGAACGCTGCACACGGTGACGGCGCACAGCATCGAGGAAGCGCGGCTGCGCGTGGTGCAGGGGAAGTTCGACTGACGGGCGGCCGGTGGATCGCGCGGCAGGTTCTCCTTTTATTATTCGTCATGCCCGGAATCCGATGTCGGGCTTGTCCGACATCGGCATATTTAAATGCATAAGTCGGGTAAACCCGACTTATGTGCCGGGCATCCACGTCTTTGCTGCTTCGGCTGTTAAGGCGTGGATGGCCGGGACAAGCCCGGCCATGACGAGTGCTATTGCTCGCTCGCCGGATAGCTGAGCGTCCAGATCCATAATTTCGGTTTCAGCGTCAGCAGGTCCTTGTCGTCGCTCGGGATCTCCACTTCGCCGATGAAGTGCTTGAGGTGCTCCGGCGGCTGGCCGCCTTCGATGTCGAAGTGGCCGTTGAAGCTGCAGCCGCCGGCGAGCGTTTCGAGCTTGGTGCCCTCGAAGTGACCGCGCCCCGCGACGTCGAAGGCGAAGCCGTTGATCCGGAACGGCTTGCCCGCGATCTCCTGGATGCGCTCGATCGTCATGCCGTTCTTGATGCCGAACGGGCCGATCCATTGCGACTCGACGCCGAACACGGTGATGACGCTCGGGTTGCGGCGGCGCTTTTCGTCGAACCATTCGATCTCGAGCCGCCGCGCGGGGTCTTTCGGAAACAGCACGGTGGCTTTGACGACCTCGCCCTCGGCGCGGTTCACGTCTTCGAAGCTGACGTTCTTCGCGCCGTAGCGCTTCACCAGATCGGCGTGCGTGGCCTTGGGCCCGAACTGCCCGCGGCACGCGAGTTCGTAGCGCGGTTGCGGAATCTGCGGCGCATTCTGCGCGAGCGCGGGGGAGGCGAGGAGCGCGAGGATGAGGATGATGCGTTTCATGCTGTCATTATAACTCGTCATGCCCGGCCTTGTGCCGGGCATCCACGCCTTTTGCGTGGTGCGGCAGGTAAGGCGTGGATGGCCGGGACACATGTCGGGCCTGCCCGACATGTGCATGTTGAATGCTTAAGTCGGCTATAGCCGACTTAAGATGCCCGGCCATGACGAAGTGAGTGTGAATGGCGCGCATGTGTTCTCCTTCTCGCGCTTTACAGCCGAGGTTTGATGCCCTCGAAGCGCGAGGGCGGCGGGGACGCCGGGAGAATTCCGTCTCCCACGGCCGTTTGCACAAAGAGAAAAGTGCAAACGAGGGTCGTCACCGCGAAAGCCGGAAGTTCTCCCGGCGTCCCGCACAGCGCGCTTGGCCATCTTTTCGCGAATGCCGCAAGCGGCACGCGCGTTAGCCATTCGCGCCATTACGCACGATGGTTTTACGGCTTCGTTCGCGCGGCCCCCGGTGGGCTCCAAGCTACCCACCGCTGGCGGACCTTCTCGACTTCGCCGTACTTGCGTTGGCACGCTTTCCAGGCGAGGCCGCCAAAGGAAGGCCCTGTGACGAGCGGAACGGCTCGCCGGAACCACGCGACTTCAGCCGCTGCGGATTTGGGTGCGTTACGCCCACCTTCGCAGCCACCGTTCCCGATCCGCATGATCGTAACGCAAGCGATCATGCCCCTGTCAGCCGGCTTTGGGTTTACCCAATTCCGGCAAACCAAAAGAGGATCGAGACAAGAAGGAATATAATCCTAGTTTGGGGTGGAAGTATGACGATGGGAGAAATAAGTGCGGCTAGGGATTACTGTTGCGCTCTGGGGCCGTGAAAAGCTTCGTAAGGTTCGACCAGACTGCTGAAAAATCTTTCGCGCGCTACATTTTCGTATTGCTCAGCTAGTCTTTCACCTTCAGGAATTAGTTCGGCGATCGATCTGTCGTAATCGTCCATGTCAATCGCGTTGCCGGGCGATTGTGGGGCATCGATTCGCAGCACTTGGTCAGCACCAACTAACAATCGCGCTTGGCCGAGCGCATTTTGACTTGTTAGGTGCATTGCGGACGCAATTACTTTCCGCCATTGCCAAAGGCCGCCAGTCAACTGCCAACCATCGACGATGAAGCCAGACTCGGCGCAACCCAGCGACATTATTTGAATGTTGCGGCGTTTTAGATTGTACGACGTAAGGGCTTCGACCAACCCGACCATTATCGGATTGTTCGCCCATACGCCGCCATCGCCGAATCTTCGCTGCTGTTCTTTATATACGGTGAAGAACGTAGGCGCTGCTGACGTCGCGAGAGCAGCCGTTACGAGTTTTTCCTTCCAGTCTAATTTAAAGTCAGGATGGTGAGGAGTTTTAAAGATATGCACTTCGCCAAATTTGCCGTCGAACGATGGAATGCATAAGCGCCGGAGAGTCTCCCCAACGGTGCGATCGCCTAAAATAGACTTTAGCGTCTCTTCTAGCGGCTTTCGTTCGTACTGATAGTTTAAGAGAGATGTAAGAAATCGGTGCTGCCGCTGAATCCATTTGAACGGTCCTCTGACGGGAGGAAATATTTTCTCGCCGTTGTCGATATAGAGTTTCAGAACCTGAGACGCAGGGAGGCCGATCGCAAGCGCGATGGCAATAATTCCGCCGGTAGAGGTTCCGGCAATTAGGTCGAAGTAATCTCCCGCACTCTTGCCTCCTAGTAGTGTTCGCTCAAATCTGGCGAGAATAGAGGCTGGTAACACACCACGAATTCCGCCTCCGTCTATCGCGAGAATTCTAAAAGGTTTGTTGTCCGGCCAAGATAGCGGCGGTCGAAGGTCCGACCTCGACGCCGCCGAGCGCGGTTTCTCGTTTTCCGTCGACATATTCATCTCGATCCGGGTGACGCTCGGGAGCGCACCACTTTCCAGTAATTCTCCAAGCCTCGTAGTTGTAAAGGTACCACGCGATCCAAGGAACGGTGGTCTCTGCGATCAACATCTCTGGCGTCCATTCTCGCGTTCTCGGGTCGAAGAGACAAAGATACGGACGAGAAGGATCGCTTTCTCTCTGATACACGTGCGGAATTCGTGCCCAAGTTGCGGGATGACGAGTCAGAAGAGGCTTCTTTACGAACACTTTCGGCTGAACTAGCCGAATAGAGAAGTTTTCGATTGCGAGTGGAACGGTGTATCGCATCTCAACTTCGTAATCGGTGTTCCGCGGTCTGAGAGTTCCAGCCCAAGACGCGCTACGGCCAGATCGAGAGATAAGTTCGAACTCATCTGGCCATAACGCGTTCATCGCATCAATTTGAGCTTGGATTGACTTCAATCGGGCAGAGATCCTTCGCCAAAATTCGTGTTACGCGGAATTTCTACCGCTTTCGCGCCGGTTCCGGTCCCGATGACTACACTGCCACCCGTTCCAATTTTCACGCCGCCCGAGGAGGCTTTCTGCGACACGGAACGAAAGCGCTTCTCCATCGCAAAAGACGCGACGGTTTCACCGAATAGCTCTTTCAGGATTTCGCGAACTTCTTCCTCGGCAGTTGACCGCTTAAGCGACTGAAGGGCATCGACGAGGTTCTGCAAGTCAGCCGCAAAGAGCCTTTGTGCGGCACGATCTTCGGGCCAACGATCGGTGAAGATGTCGCGTTCCCACGCCGGGTTCACGACTTCGACTTTCTGGCCAATCTTGTCAGCATCAACGATGCGTTTGCGAAGGTACTGCGCAAGCGAGATCACGACATCGGTAAATCCGGTCTGAGGGACGGGCATTTCAAGCGCCATCGCATTGATTGCTACGGACGGCGGCTTGCGCATTTCCTTGCGAGCTGAGACCCGGTAACGAATATCGCGGTTGCGCTTGATGAGTTGAATGGCGACGACGAGCGGTGACTTCTGCTCGATAGGTACCAACCCAGGCATTTCTTCAGTGCCAGCCTCGACCAAGAACTCGGTATCACTGGCCTCTGCCGCGCGCTTCTGAAATGCTTCAACGAACAATCGATCGACTTCGACTTGCGCATTGAAGCGGTCGCGGAAGTCATAGGGATCGACAGGCTTGTGGTAACTTTCCACGCCCTTGAAGTGGAATAGGTTGGACGAGCGCTCGGGCAGTTCGGGTAGGCGCGCTACCGGCATTAGATCGACTTTTACTCCATCGGCGTACTTCACCGTTACGCAGCGCGAGTTTTTCTGAACCATGCCGCGATACATCGATCCCTCGTCGCCGTTAATGGCGGCGAAGAGCAGGCTCAGTGTCTCTTCCGGATCGGCGTCGTGCGGGATGTCAAGCTCGATCACCACGTCGATGTCGTACTCGCTTCGCCTCGCATTCGTTGCCACAACGGTGCCGGTTCCGAAACTTCCTGACGCAAAGCACTCCAGTACTTTGCCGTGAAGCGGGCTATCCGGGCGGCTAACGTAATCACAGAGCGCGAGGTAATGGCCCTCGGCCTGTTTGTGCTTTGTCGGACTCAGTTGTACGCGGCGCGCGGCGTCAACGAGGGCCTCGTCAATGGCGGAAAGCGGCCTTGCGGCCGGAAAGGCAATATTCATCAGACCCTCCCACGGGCGAATCGCAACAATTTGTATTAATTGGATCGCCAGATAGGGTCCGAATTGCGCGATTCAAGGGCAGCCTGAAAGAAAATTGCGGGGATTACCTTCCCTTCCTCTTAAACGCCCTTGTCCCGCCTTTGCCCGCAGTCGAGGCCGCTTTGCGGCCCGTGGGTAGGGGTGCCGCGAATTTCTTCTGGCGGGCGTAAGGCTCCGCCTTTGCCGCCAT
>VFQR01001839.1_pt1 | contig 14732 bp, 14 predicted proteins | sample 3512321 | NCBI WGS metagenome assembly VFQR01 (sample SAMN10412374, study PRJNA504923) | tailings metagenome | isolation source: Relicate 3 Philex TSF1 revegetated site | place: Philippines: Tuba, Benguet | collected 2017-08-29
TCTTGTCGGCGCCCACCATCTTCGCGCCCTGGATCACGTTCAGGCCGATGCCGCCGAGGCCGAACACCACCACGTTGGCGCCCGCCTCCACCTTGGCGGTGTAGATGACCGCGCCCACGCCGGTGGTGACGCCGCAGCCGATGTAGCAGACCTTGTCGAACGGCGCGTCGGGGCGGATCTTCGCCAGCGCGATCTCGGGCGCGACGATGTGGTTGGCGAAGGTGCTGGTGCCCATGTAGTGCAGGATGGGCTTGCCGCCGAGCGAGAAGCGCGACGTCCCGTCGGGCATCAGGCCCTTGCCCTGCGTGCCGCGGATGAGCTGGCACAGGTTGGTCTTGCGGCTCAGGCAGAACTTGCACTGGCGGCACTCGGGCGTGTAGAGCGGGATCACGTGGTCACCCGGCTTGAGCGAGGTCACACCCGCGCCCACCTCCAGCACCACGCCCGCACCTTCATGCCCCAGCACCGCGGGGAACAGGCCCTCCGGGTCCGCGCCCGAGAGCGTGTAGTAGTCGGTGTGGCAGATGCCGGTGGCCTTGATCTCCACCAGCACCTCGCCCGCGCGCGGGCCCTCCAGATCCAGTTCTTCGATGGTGAGCGGGGCGCCGGCCTTCCAGGCAACGGCTGCGCGGGTTTTCATGAGAGGCTCCTGAAACGGGGACGAAAAAGCGAAGGGCACCTGCCGCGTCACGGCAGCAGGCGCCGGGTGTGAGGACGATCAAAGCAAGGACTTCAGTGCGACCTGGGGATCGGCCGCCTGCGCCGGCAGCGGCGAGCGGCCGGCTTCGAGCAATTTGCGGGCGTTGATGTGGTCGATCGGCGCATTGACCGACTCGACCGCGACCAACCCCTCGCCATCGTAGTGAAAAAGGCTGAAGCTCGCGTCTGTGGGGCCGTTGCGCCGAACCGACTGCAAGCCGTCGCGCCACAGGCCCACCATCTGCAGGCGCAGCCCGGCTTGGTCGGACCAGAAGAACGGCGTCGGCTGGTAGCGCGCGGTGCGTCCCATCAGCGTGGCGGCGGCCACCCGGGCCTGGTCGTTGGCGTTCTGCACCGATTCAAGGCGGATCCAGCGGCCTCGGTACTCGAAGCAGGTGCAGTCCCCGATCGCGAGGATGGACGGGTCGCTGCTGCGCATGCCCGCGTCGACCCGGATGCCGTTGTCCACCGTGAGGCCCGCTGCAGCGGCCAGGGCCACCTCGGGCACGGCGCCCACACCCAACAACAGGTGCGAGACCGGTTGCGCGGCCCCTCCGATCTGCACCGCGTTCAGGCGGTCGCCTTCCACGCGATAACCGCCCACCGCTGCACCCAGAACCACGTCGGTTCCCATCGCGCGGTGGTGCTGCAGGACGTGCCCGGACAAAGCGGGTGAGGTGGCCCGTGCCAGCAACCGCGGCGCGGCTTCCAGCACCCGGACCGCCCAACCCATCTGGCGTGCTGTACCCGCCACCTCCAGCCCGATGAAACCTCCCCCGAGCACGAGCAGTTCACCGCCGCTTTCGGTGTGAAGCCAGCTGCGCAGGCGCTGTGCGTCGGCGACGGTGCGCAAGGTCGCCACGTTGGCCAATGGCGCGGACAGTTCGGGCAAGGTGCGCGCGCGCGTCCCAGTGGCCAGCACCAGGCGGCCATAGGGCAGGTGCAGACCGGAGGTGAGCACCAAGGTACCGGCCTCGCGGTCGATGGACTGCGCCGGGTCGGGCGCGTGCACCGTGATGCCCTGGGCCTGGTACCACGCGGCGTCCCGGTGCCACTGCGGCGCCTCGTTCGGGTCCTTGATGAAACTCTTGGACAGCGGAGGGCGTTGGTAGGGCAGAAGCGGTTCGGCGCAGACCAGGTGAACGCGCGCGCCTTGACCTTCGGCAGCCAGCGCCGCACAAAGGGCAGCGGCCGCGTGGCCGCCGCCGACGATCACGATGCTGTCGCCGTTCATTCGCTGCTGGCGCCGCGCGGCCGGCGCGAGCGCGCCTTGGGGTAATGGCGATCGAGGAACTGGTTCGTGGCCTGTTCCACTGCGGTCAGGTTGTCGTGCAGGCGGTGCAGCAGGTCGATCAGCACCTCGCGTTCGCGCGCATCGAGAACCGACAGGAAGGCGCGTTCGCGCTCCAGTGCCAGTTGCAGTATCTGATCATGCAAGGCCCGACCCTTGGGCGTGATGCGGGCCACGCGCAAGCGGCCGTCGTTGTCGTCCAGGCCGATGGTGATCAGCCCACGCGTCTGCATGCTCTTGAACGCCCGGCTGACGGACGCCTTGTCCATGCCGATGGTGCGCGAAATCGATTGCGCCGTGAGCTCGGGTTCGATGGCCAGCAGCACCAGCAGGCGCCAGGTCTCGATGCCCACGTCGAAGGCGCGCAGGTAGGCGCTGGACGCGCCACCAGAGAGCTTGTTCGCGATCCAGGTGAGGTACGCAGGCACATAGCGTTCGAGATCGACCACCGCGTCGCCAGGGCGGCGCGCGGCGCTGCTCTTGCGGGTGGGAACGCTGGCGGGCGGCAGTTTGCTCATGGGTTCGAGGCCAGGGGAATGACAGGCCTCTATTGTTGACGCTCGGGCAGGTGCACGACGAGGCCGTCCAATTCGGCACGCAGCTTGATCTGGCAGCCCAGGCGGCTGGTGTTCCGCCGCTCGCTGGCGGTGCACTCCAGCATCTCCAGCTCGGTTTCCAGCGGTGCGGGCAGCCGCTCGACGAACGCCTCTTCGACGTACACGTGACAGGTGGCGCACATGGCCGACCCACCACATTCGCCGACGATGCCGCGGACACCGGCGGCCACGGCAGCCTGCATCAGGCTCTGGCCATCGGGCACGTCCAACGTGCGGTGCTGGCCATCGGCGGCCACCAGGGTGACTTTGGGCATGCTCTTCTCGCTCAGGCAGGGATCAGGCGCACCGGCATCGATGCCAGCGCGCGCAGGGTGTTGTTCAAGCGCCGGGTGGGCTCGCCCAGCAATTCGATGCGTTTGACGCGCCTGGCCAGCGCGGTCAGCACCACTTCGCCTTCGAGACGGGCCACCACCTGACCCACACAGCCATGGATGCCGGAGCCGAAGGCCATGTGACCGGCGGGGCGGCGCTGGATGTCGTAGCGGTCCGGCTCGGGCCACTGGCGCTCGTCACGGTTGGCGGCAGCCAGGAAGGTGACGACCTTGCTGTCCTGCGGGATGCGCACGCCCATCAGTTCGGTGTCTCGTGACGTGGTGCGGAAGAAGGTCTGCACGCTGGATTCGTGGCGCAGCGATTCCTCGAACGCCGGGCGCGCGAGGGCGTGATCGGCGTGCAGCAGGGCGTATTGATCGGGGTGGCGCGCCAGGCACAACAACGCGTTGCCGATGCCATTGACGGTGGTGTCCACCCCGGCCGACAGGAACGAGCGCACCAGCATGAGTGCCTCGGCGTGCGTGATTTCGCCGGCATCCGCGGCCTGCCAGATCTGCTCGCCAAAGCCGTCACGGGAGAGGTTCTCGCGCTGGCAATGCGCCATGATCCACGCGGTCACCGGCTCCACTTTCTCTGCTGCCTTGCGCAGGCGCTCGTTGCGCGGGCCGAAGGCGTTGAAGATCATGTCGCCGTAGAGCAGCAGGTTCTCGCGCCCGGCCGCGCCCACGCCCACGGCGTCGGGAAACACCTTCAGTGGGTAGACCTCGGCCAGGTCCTTCACGGCGTCGATGGTGACGCCCGCGGTCTGGCGCGCCAGCAGGCGGTCCACCAGCGCTTCTGCCTCGGCGGTGAAGGTGGCGCGGACCTGCGTCACGGTGCGGGGCGACAGGATGCGCGCCAGGATGGCGCGGGCCTTGGTGTGCGACGGCGGGTCGGCTTCGAGAATCAGGCTCTTGGGACGAAACGGCGCTTCCTTGTTGAAGTTGGCCAGGCCCACGCCGGCACCCGAGATGAAGGTGGCGTGGTCGTTGAGCACGGCGTGCACCGACACATGGCGTGCGCAGGCGTAGATGCCATAGGCAGGAATCCAGACCACCGGACCGGCATCGCGCAAGCGGCGGTGCGCTTCGTAGGGATCGGTGAGAAAGGCATCGTCGAAGGGATCGACGTCAACGACGGGAACGTCCGCAGGTGCATCGATGGTGGCAGTGGTCATGAGGGGACTCCCGAGGGGTGAGGGAAAGTTTCAGTGCGCGCCGGCCACGCCGACATAGCGCTCCAGCAGATCGTCGCGTCGACGCAGGTCGTTGCTGGTGCCGGCGTGCACGATCTCGCCGCGTTCGAGCACCACGACATCGGGCGCGAAACGCAGCGCGTCGTCGACCTTCTGCTCCACGAGCAGCACGGCCACGCCGGTGTCGTTGGCAAGCCGCTCGAACGCGCGCATGAGTTCCTGGCAGATGATGGGCGCGAGACCTTCAAGCGGCTCGTCGAGCAGCAGCAAGCGCGGCTGCCCGAGCAGGGTGCGCGCGACGGTGAGCATCTGCTGCTCCCCGCCCGAGAGTTGCTGGCCGCCGTTGTGGCGTCGCTCGGCCAGACGCGGAAAGAGTGCATAGGCTTCGTCGATGGCCTGGCGTGGCCGGCCCTTGAGCCCGGTCAGCAGGTTCTCCTCGACCGTGAGCGAGGGGAAGATGTCGCGCGTCTGCGGCACATAGCCGATGCCGGCCAGCGCGCGCTGACGCGACGACCAGCGCGAGATGTCCTGGCCGTCGAAGACGACACGACCGGCGCGCACATCGGCCAGGCCCATGATCGTCTTGAGCAGCGTGGTCTTGCCGACACCGTTGCGCCCCACCAGTGCCAGCCGCGCCCCGGCGTCCAGCGTCAGATCGAGCCCGTGGATGATCTGGATCGCACCGTAACCGGCGTCGAGCTGTTCGATGGTCAGCATCGAGCCCATGGTCAGGCCTCCGCGCCCAGGTAGGCGGTGCGCACCGCGGGATGGCGTCGGATGTCTTGCGGTGCACCTTCCGCGAGCACCGCACCCCCGGCCAGCACCAGGATGCGATCGGCAAAGCCGAACACCAGGTCCATGTCGTGTTCGATCATGAGAATGGCCAGTTCGCTCGGCAGCGTGTCCAGCGCGTCCAGCACCACTTGACGCTCCCCACTGGGCACGCCGGCCATCGGCTCGTCGAGCAACAGCACGCGTGGACGCAGCGCCATCGCCAGCGCGATCTCGACCAGACGCTGTTCGCCGTAGGCCAGTTCGATCGGTGCACGTTCGGCCAGCGGGCCCAACCGCAGCGCGTGCAGGATGCGGTCGGCCTCGTCACGCACGGTCTTGAAGGCATCCAGCGGGCGCCACAGGTGGTTGACGCTGCCCTCGCGCTGGTGCACCGCGAGCTCCACCTGGCGGCGGATGGGCAGCTGCGGCGCGAGCTGCGTGATCTGGAAGGTGCGTGCCAGGCCGCGCTTGACGCGTTGCGGCGCGGGCAGGTGCGTGACGTCCTCGCCCATCAACCACACCGCCCCGGCGCTGGGTGCGAGGGCGCCGGTGATCAGGTTGATCAGCGTCGTCTTGCCAGCACCGTTGGGCCCGATCAGACCCACGCGGTTGCCCGGCCGCAGCTGCAGCGACACGTCGCGCGTGACCTTCAAGCCACCGAAGGCCTTGTGCAGGTGCTGGATGTCGAGCAATGGCGCGGTCATGCGACCTCCCGCGCGGGACGCAAGGACCCGAAAGGCGCCATCCGCTGGCGCAGCGCGCGGCCCCATTGCTCGCGCGGGACCAGCACCACCACGACCAGCATGCCGCCGATGATGAACAGCCAGTGATAGGGGTTGATCGACGCCGCCCAATGGTGGATCGTCATGAACACCGCCGTGCCTGCGATGGCACCGAACAGGCTGCCCGCGCCACCCAGCACCAGCATCACCAGGGCCTCGGCCGACATCTCGAACCCCAGCGTGTCGAGCCCCACGATCTGGTTCACCTGGGCGTTGAGTGCCCCCGCGATGCCCGCGAAGGCCCCGGCCAGCGTGTAGAGCTTGAGCAGTTGCCCACGCACCGAACCGCCGATGGCGCCGGCCCGCACGCGGTTCTGGTGAATGCCCAGCACACTGAGGCCGAACGGCGAACCCATCAGGCGCCGCATGGCCCACAGGCACAGCAGCATCACCACCACGCAGTAGATGAAGGCCACCCGACCGTACAGGTCGAAACCCCAGAGGCCGAACAGCTTGTCGACCGTGAAGCCGGTGAGACCGTCTTCACCGCCGGTCCACTCGCGCAGCTTGCTGGCCGCGTTCTGCGCGATCTGGCCCACAGCCACGGTGAGCATCAGAAAGGTGAGGCCTTCGTAGCGCAGCAGGAACAGGCCCGACAGCGCGGCCAGCAGGGCGCCGGCCACAGCGCCCGCGACGAGTCCGAACAAGGGGTTGCCGGTGAGGTGCATCGCCAACAGGCCGCTGGCATAGGCGCCGATGCCGAACATGGCCGAATGGCCCAGCGTGGCGAGGCCACCGTAGCCCACCACGAGGTCGAGCGACATCACGAAGATCGCCATGGTCGCGATGCGCGCGGCCAGGGACAGTTGTTCGGGCCAGACGAAATAGATCAGCGCAGACAGCGCGATCAGGCCGAGGTAAGGAAGACTGCGTGTCATCGCTTCAGGCCTTTCGCGGCACCAGCAGGCCGTGGGGGCGCCAGGCCAGCAACAGCGCCATCGCCAGGAAGAAGAACAGGCTGCCCCAGTCGGAAGCGAGGTACTTGCTCGCGGTCTCGATGGTGCCCAGCGTCAGCGCCGCGGCCAGCGAACCCGCGATGCTGCCCATGCCGCCCACGGCGACGACCACGAGGACCAGAACCAGGTACTTGACGGGGTAGTACGGTTCCAGCGGCATGAGCTCGGCCCCCAGCACACCGCCAAGGCCGGCGAGTGCGGCACCCACCGCGAAGGTCAACACATAGACCAGCTGCACCGGAATGCCCAGCGCGGACGCGGCGGCGGTGTTGTCCACCGTGGCGCGCAGCCACACGCCGAAGCGGGACCGGTTGAGCACCCACCAGGCCAGCAGCACGACCAACAGGCCGCAGGCGATCACCAGCAGGCGCTGCGAGGGCAGCGTGCGAAAGCCGAGGTCCACAGGCGTCTGCAACCAGCCGGGCAGCGGAATGAGCTGCACCTCGGGGCCGGCCAGCAGGTTGGCCGAGGCCACGAACAGGAACGTCAGGCCGATGGTGAACAGCACCTGTTGCAGCTCGCTGCGCCGGTACAGGCGGCGCAGCACGACCACTTCGAGCAGGGCGCCCAGTGCGCCGGTGGCGAGGACGGCCAGCGGCACCCCCAGCTCGAAGGGCATGCCCTGCTCGCGCACCAGCCAGGCGGCGAGATAACCGCCGGTCATGGCGAACGCACCGTGCGCGAGGTTCACGAAGCGCATGAGACCGAGCGTGACCGACAGGCCCACGGCGATGATGAACAGCACCATGCCGTAGGCAATGCCATCGATCAGGATGTTGGCGAACAGGGTCACGCCCGCGTCCTTGTCAGGCTGTGCGATGGCTTATTTGGCCAGGCCGTGATCGACCTGCGGACCGAAGCTCTGCAGCTCCTTGTTGATCAGCAGGCCACCTGCAGCCTTCTCCACCGTGCGCAGGTACACGTGCTGCGTGATGTGGCGGGTGTTCGCATCGATGCTCACCGGACCGCGCGGGCTCTCCCACTTGTGGCCCTTGATGGCGGCCATGGCCTTCTCGCCGTCGCGCTTGCCGCCAGTGGCTTCAATCATCTTGTGGATCACGGCCATGCCGTCCCATGCACCGACCGTTGCGTAGTTCAGCACGGCGTCCTTGTTCACCTTGGCCACCGCCGCAGCGAAGGTCTTGTTGGCCGGTGAGTCGTGCGCCGCGCTGTAGTGAAACGCCGTGGTCAGGCCCAGTGCGGCATCGCCGAACTTCTGCAGATCGAACTCGTCGGTTTCTGCCGTACCGAGAAACTCGATGCCGGCCTGGCGCAGGCCGTTCTCGTTGTAGGCCTTCACGAAACCCAGGTTGGGCGGGCCGCCGGGCAGGAACACGTAGACCGCCTGCGCCCCGCTGGCCTTGATGCGTTGCGCGAAGGGCGCGAAGTCGGTGGTGCGGATCGGCATGCGGATGCTCTCGACCACCTCGCCGCCCTGCCTGGTGAACTCGGCCTTGAAGGCGTTCTCGGCGTCCACGCCAGGGGCATAGTCGGTCACCGCCGTCACCACTTTCCTGACGCCCTTCTTTGCCGCGTGCTGCGCCAGTGGCACCGTCACCTGCCACAGCGTGTAGCTGGTGCGCACGTAGTAGTCGCTCTTGGTGGTGATGTCCGACGTGGCCGCGTTGAAGACCACGAAGGGCGTCTTCGATTCCTGGATGACTGGCGCCACCGCGAAGGCATTGGGCGAGAACACCACGCCACCCAGGTAGTCCACCTTGTCCTTGACCACCAGCTCCTGCGCCAGGGTGCGCGTGTTGGCCGGGTTGGGGCCGCCCTCGTCGCGGTAGATGAACTCGATGTCCTTGCCGGCCAGTTTGCCGCCTTGCTGGGCCACGTAGGCCTCGGCGCCCGCCTTGAACAGCGCACCGTAGTGCGCGAAGGGCCCCGAGAACGGGGCAATGATGCCGACCTTGACCGGTTGGGCAGCGGCGCTGCCGAAGGCCAGCGCGGCCACGGCCGCGCCGACAAGCTTCCATTGAAAACGCATGTCTGTCTCCTGGGATGGGCTCGCTCGGGGCGGCGAAGCTGGAGACAAATGCTATTTCAACTAGTTGATATACCAACTAGTGGAAACCCCAATCACATGGCACCTGCCATCGCAAACACCTTGCGAGGAACGGAGCAGACGCCCGGCGCCTCGAGGCGCCGGGTTCGCGTTGCTCAGGCCGTCACCGGCTCCAGCAGCGCATCGATCTGCGCCTCGGCCGCCTGCAGCCCCTTGGCGCGCGGCTCATCGCCCATCGCCAGGCCTTCGGCGTGCACGAACCGCACGTCCGTCATGCCCAGGAAGCCCAGGAAGTTGCGCACGAAGGGCGTCTGCGTGTCGTGCGGCAAGCCCTGGTACAGGCCGCCGCGCGTGGTGAACACGATCACCTGCTTGCCTTTGACCAGGCCCTCGGGGCCGCTGGCGGTGTAGCGGAAGGTGATGCCGGCGCGCGCCACGTGATCGAAGTAGGCCTTGAGCGTGGACGGGATGCCGAAGTTGTAGAGCGGCAGGCCCAGGGCGACGACGTCGGCACCCTGCAGTTCGGCGATCAGCGCGTCGGACTGTGCGACCAGCGCCTGCTGCTCGGGCGTGCGGCGCTCGGCCGGGGTGGAGAACGCGCCCACGCGCGCCAGGTCCAGGTGCGGCAGCGGGTTCTGGGCGAGGTCGCGCACGATCACGCGGCCATCGGGGTGGGCGGCCTGCCAGGCAGCGGCGTAGCGGTCGGCCAGGCGGTTGGACTGGCCGTCGCCGAGCAGGATGCTGGAGCGGATGAGGAGCAGGGTTTTCATGGCGGGTTGCGGGTGGTGATGGAGAGATGCGTCATTGAAACATCGACTGAATCAATTAAAAAGCGCAAAATATGGCTCAAACCCATCAATTCATTCGATCAATCGACCGCATGAACCCGCCCCGCGTCACGCTCGATCAATGGAACGCCCTGGTGGCGGTGGTGGAGGCCGGTGGCTACGCGCGCGCCGCCGAGCGCCTGCACCGCAGCCAGTCGGCCGTCACCTACGCGGTGCAGCAGATCCAGTCGCAGCTCGGGGTGCAGGTCTTCGTGCTCGAAGGGCGCAAGGCCCGGCTCACGCCCACCGGCGAGCAGCTTTATCAGCGCGCGCGTTACCTGGTGGCCGAAGCCGCCGCGCTGGAAACCGCCGGTGCGTGCCTGTCGCTGGGCTGGGAGGCCGAGCTGCGGCTGGCGGTGGAGGTGATCTACCCCAACCGGCGCCTGTTCGATTGCCTGGAGCGCTTCGGCCAGAGCGCGGAACACACGCGCGTGGAGGTGGTGGAGGCGGTGCTGGGCCACCGCAGCTCGCTGCTGGAGGAAGGCGCGGTGGACTTGGCGATCTTCGGCACCGTGCCCACGGGCTACGAGGGCGAGCACCTGATGCGCGTGCGCTTCGTGCTGGTGGCGCACCCGCAGCACCCGTTGCACCGCCTGGGGCGCGCCATCACGCTGCGCGACCTGCGCCAGCACCGCCACCTGGTGGTGCGCGAGACCAGCCCGCAGCGCACCCACGAACCCGCGGTGCAGACACCACGGCGCTGGACGGTGAGCCACATGTCGACCTCGATCGAGGCCGCGCGCGGTGGCCATGGTTTCGCCTGGCTGCCCGAGGAGCTCATCCGCCGCGACCTGGACGCCGGCACGCTCGCGCCGCTGCCCATGCGCCGCGGCGGCGAGCGCTTCACCGACCTCTACCTGGTGTTCCGCGACCGCGAGGCCGCGGGCCCTGCGGCCCAGCGGCTGGCGCAGATCCTGATTGCCGACGCACGCGGCACGGCCTGAACGCGGCTCAGACCAGGGGCTTGTCCGGCACCGGCGCATGCATGCCCACGCACAGCCGGTTCCAGGTGTTGATCTGCGCGACGGTCCAGGTGAGCTCGACGGTCTCCTGTTCGCTGAAATGCTCACGCAACGCCTCGTACGCGGCGTCGTGTCCGGCATGGCCATCCGGCAGGCGTGTCAGCAGCTCGGCCCAGGCCAGCGCGGCGCGCTCGCGTTCGCTGTAGAGGGATGTCTCGCGCCAGGTGCACAGGCTGTTCAAGCGCTGCCAGCCTTCACCCAGGTGGCGCAGCTCGCGCGCATGCATGTCGACGCAGAAGGCGCAGCCATTGATCTGCGACACGCGCAGATCCACCAGCGACATCAGCACCTGGCCGAGCGTGGAGCGTGCGTAGGTGGTCTTGACGGTGGCCATGGCCTGGTAGGTCCTGGGCGCGATCTCGGTCCAGGGAAGTCGGGGAGCGTTCACGGGAATGCCTTTCATGAGGAGCGGGTGAAGAAGAGCCTTCACCCCCTCAAGACGTGGCAGGCCCGGGCCCCGTGACGTCGTACCGCGTGACCGACGGATCGAGCAGCGTGTGACCGAGCGCCTCGGCGATGCGGCGCAACTTGTCGGGGTTGCGCTGCACGTGCAGGCCGCGGATGCACCCGTCCTCGATCTGCAGGGACTGCGCCGATTCGAGCGCGCCGTCGATGAAACGCAGCAGCCCCCATTCGCCATTGATCGCGGCCAGTTCGTACCGCACGCGGCCCGCGAAGCGAAGACTGACGGCCAGGTAGAGCTGGGCGATGCGCTGCCCCCCCAGCAGCGGGATGCCGAAGCTGGGCACCTTGCCGCCGCCATCGCTGATGAGTTGTGCGTCCTCGGCCAGCGCCGCCTTCAGGCCGGCCATGTCACCGCGCGCGGCGGCGTCGGCAAACGCGCGCAGCAGGCGCTGCTGTTCCTGCGGGGCCACCACCTGGCGCGCGCGCCCGCTGTCGATCAGCGTGCGCGCACGGTGCACCAGCTGGCGGCAGGCGGCTTCGCTCTTGCCGAGTGCCGCCGCCACCTCGCCGTAGTCGGCGTCGAAGATGTCGCGCAACAGGAAGGCCGCGCGCGCTTCGGGCGCCAGGCGTTCGAGCACCGCGAGGAAAGCCACCGACAACTGGTCGGCGCGCTCCAGCATCTGCTCGGGTGTTTGCGGCGCGTCGGCCTCGGTGAGGATGGGCTCGGGCAGCCAGGTGCCCACGTAGTCCTCGCGCCGCGCCTTGGCCGCACGCAGGCGGTCAATGGCCAGCCGGGTGGTGACCGAGACCAGCCAGGCCTCGGCGTTCACCACCGCGGCGGTATCGGTCTCGTGCCAGCGCAGCCAGGCGTCCTGCACCACCTCGTCGGCGTCGGCCGCCGAGCCGAGCATGCGGTAGGCAATGCCGCGCAGCCGGGGGCGCAGGCGAAGGTAGGCGTCGGTGGGCATGTTCATGTGGGCAAGACGCGCGGCGCGCCGCTGTTGTGACGGGGCGGCGACGGGCGGCTTTCACGATCCTGCGCGATTCTTGCTCGATCCTGTGCATCGCACCGCGACAAAACCCCTGTGGCACCGTGGGCCGCACCGCATGCCGGATCATCGCGGCGCTGCCCCACGAAACGGAAGTGCCCGTGCTCAAGCCCGAAGAAGCGCTGCGCGAGATCGACGCCGCGATTGCCCGATCCACCGAAGCCGATGGCCTCGCGCCCACGGCCATCGACCACCTGTTCTTTGCCCGCCAGAGCGCACCCTCGCTGCCGCTGCACACCGCGCAATGGCCCTGCTTCGCGCTCGTCACGCAAGGCGCCAAGAGCCTGGCGCTGGGCGAGGTGCTCTACCGCTACGGCGTGGGCGACTGCCTGGTCGTCACCATGGACCTGCCCGTGGTCTCCTGCATCGTGGAGGCCACGCCCGAGCGGCCGATGCGCAGCCTGGGCATGGCGATCGACAGCACGCGCCTGCAGGAGGTGCTCGAACGCGTGAGCCTGCCAACCGAAGTCACGCGCGGCGACAGCTTGCGCGGTGTGGCCGTGCACAAGGCACCCGCGGAACTGCTCGACGCCATGCTGCGCCTGGTGCGCCTGCTCGAACGCCCGCAGGACATCGCCGCCCTGGCGCCACTGATCGAGCAGGAGATCCTCTACCGATTGCTCACCGGCCCGCACGGGCCCGCGCTGCTGCGCATCGCCGCCACCAACAGCCCGGGCAACAAGATTGCGCGGGCCATCGCCTGGCTGCGCCAGCACTACGCGCAGCCGCTGCGCATCGAGGCGCTGGCCAGCCACGTGGGCATGAGCCCCTCCTCGCTGCACCACCACTTCAGCCTCGTCACCGCCATGTCGCCGCTGCAATACCAGAAGCGCCTGCGCCTGCAGGAGGCGCGCCGCCTGATGCTCGTGGAGCGGCTCGACGTGGCCGGCGCGGGCTACCGCGTGGGCTACCAGAGCCCCTCGCAGTTCAGCCGCGAGTACAGCCGCCAATACGGCCTCTCGCCGCTGCGCGACGTGGAGGCCGCGCGCGGCCGCGCCGAGGGCTACGCGCCGCTGCCTTCCGCCTGAAGCATCAGGCCAGTTTGAACGGCAGCTCGCGCAAGGGCTTGCCGGTGAGCTGCGCGATCGCGTTCGCGAACGCGGGCGCCAGCGGCGGCAGGCCGGGCTCGCCCATGCCCTTGGGCGGGTCGGCGCTGGGCACGGTGTGCACCGCGAACTGCGGCATCTCGGTGATGCGCGCCACGCGGTAGTCGCCGAAGTTGCTCTGCTCGACCACGCCGTCCTTGAGCGTGATGGCCGCGCCGGGCAGGCACATGCCCAGCCCCATGAGCGCGGCGCCCTGCACCTGCGCCTCCACGGTGCGCGGGTTGATCACCAGGTTGCAATGCACGCCCGCGGTCACGCGGTGCAGCACCGGCTCGCCGTCCTTCACCGAGGCCTCGACCACGTAGGCCACCACGGACTCGAAGCTCTCGTGCACCGCCACGCCCCAGGCCCGGCCGGCGGCCAGCTGGCGCTTGCCGTAGCCGCTCCTGTCGACCGCGAGCTTCAGGGCCGCGGTGTGGCGCGGGTGCTTGTCGCCGAATAGCGCGAGGCGGTAGGTCACCGGGTCCTGCTTCGTCGCGCGCGCAATCTCGTCGATCAGCGTTTCCATCACGAAGGCGGTGTGCGTGGAGCCCACGCTGCGCCACCACAACACCGGCACGTTCACCTTCGGGTGGTGCACCGTGAGGCGCATCGGCACGGGATAGGGCTCGCGCATGCCTTCCACCGCGGTCGCGTCCACGCCGTTCTTGACCATCATGGACTCGAAAGGGCTGCCGGCCAGGATGGACTGGCCCACGATGACGTGGTCCCAGGCCAGCACGCGGCCGCGCTCGTCGAAGCCGATCTGCGCGCGGTGCACATGCATCGGCCGGTAGTAGCCGCCCTTGATGTCGTCCTCGCGGCTCCACACCGTGCGCACCGGCGCCTTCAGCCCCGCGGCCTGCGCGGCCTTGGCAATGACGCAGGCCTCGACCACGTATTCGCTGCTGGGAATGGCGCGCCGGCCGAAGCCGCCGCCGGCCGATTGCACGTGCAGGCGCACCTGCTCGGGCTTCAAGCCCAGCGTGCGCGCCGCGGCCATGCCATCGAGCCCGGCCATCTGCGAGCCTGCCCACAGCGTGGCGCCCTGTTCGCCCAACTCCACCGTGCAATTGAGCGGCTCCATGGGCGCGTGCGCCAGGTAGGGGAAGCTGAACTCGGCCTCGATGCGTCGGGGCGCCGACGCCAGCGGCGCCATGTCGGCGTCGAAATGCTTCGCGCCGGGCTGGCGCGCGAGTTCGCGGTACTGCACCAGCAGGCGTTCGCTGTCGACCTTCTCCACCGCGTCGGTGGCCCATTCGAGCTTGAGCGCATCGCGCCCGCTCCTGGCTTGCCAGTAGCCATCGGCCACCACGGCCACGCCTTCGGCGCCGCGGTCCAGCGGCACGCGCAGCACGGCCCTCACGCCCTTGACGGCGCGCGCAGCCGCATCGTCCACGCTGCGCAGCTTCGCGCCGAAGACCGGCGGGCGCGCCACCACGGCCGTGAGCTGGCCCGGCCGGCGCAGGTCGATGCCGAAGTCCTGCCGGCCGCTGCTCTTGGCCGCTGCGTCCAGCCGCGTGGTGGGCTTGCCGATCAGCTTGAACCGCTTCGGGTCCTTCAACACCACCTGCTCGGGCACGGGCTGCTTCATGGCCTCGTCGGCCAGTTCGCCATACGCCAGCTTGCGACCGCCCGGGCCGATCACGTGGCCCGCCTCGGTGCGCAGGCGCGCGGCATCCACCTGCCAGCGCGCGGCCGCCGCACCCA
>VFQR01001840.1_pt1 | contig 14732 bp, 12 predicted proteins | sample 3512321 | NCBI WGS metagenome assembly VFQR01 (sample SAMN10412374, study PRJNA504923) | tailings metagenome | isolation source: Relicate 3 Philex TSF1 revegetated site | place: Philippines: Tuba, Benguet | collected 2017-08-29
CGAGACCGGCGGCATCCTGATCAGCCCGCTGCCCGGCGCGATCGCGCAGAAGCCGGGTTCCGCCACGCTGCCGCTGCCCGGCGTGAAGCCCGCCATCGTGGATGGCGAGGGCAAGATCCTGGAGGGCGCGGCCGAGGGCAACCTCGTGCTGCTCGATTCCTGGCCCGGCCAGATGCGCACGATCTATGGCGACCACGCCCGCTTCGGCCAGACCTACTTCTCCACCTTCAAGGGGATGTACTTCACCGGCGACGGCGCGCGGCGCGATGCCGATGGCTACTACTGGATCACCGGCCGCGTGGACGACGTGATCAACGTCTCCGGCCACCGCATGGGAACGGCGGAGATCGAGAGCGCGCTCGTCGCCCATCCCAAGGTCGCGGAGGCCGCCGTGGTCGGCATGCCGCACGATCTCAAGGGCCAGGGCATCTACTGCTACGTCACCCTGAAATCCGGCGAGGAACCGACCGAGGCGCTGCGCAAGGAACTCGTCGCCTGGGTCCGCAAGGAGATCGGCCCGATCGCCGCGCCGGATGCGATCCAATGGGCGCCCGGCCTGCCCAAGACGCGCTCCGGCAAGATCATGCGCCGCATCCTCCGCAAGATCGCGGCGAACGAGACGGAGGGGCTGGGCGATACCTCCACCCTGGCCGATCCGGCGGTGGTGCAGGAGCTGATCGAGAACCGGGTGCGGTAGCCCGCGCGCCGGCCGCGCCCGGCGCAGGAACGGCGATGCGCTGAATCCCAGGACTTTGCCCATGACGCCGGGCGTTTCGGCCGGCGGATGGGCAAAGACTTTGCTTTCAAAGACTTCGACAGATCCGCCACCGGCCCATGTTGCGCCGCAGCGGGACCGAGCGCACACCTCGGCCATGCCGCTCACGCTCGACGCCAGCACGCGTCTCGTCCTGATCCTGGGCTTCGGGGCGGGCGCGTCGGCGCTCGCGGGGCGGTCCTTCGAGCCGCTGATCAACATCGTCGCCAACGAGTTCCTGGTCTCGGCCGCCACCGCCGCGCTGCTCTCCTCCGCCTTCGCGCTGCCCTATGCGCTGATCCAGCCGATCCTCGGGCCGGTCGGCGACGCGCTTGGCAAGATGCGGGTGATCCGCGCCTGCCTGATGGTGCTGGTTGCGACCCTCACCGCCTCCGCCTTCGCGCCGGACCTCGCGACGCTCTCGGTGCTCCGCGCGCTCTCGGGCGCGGCGTCGGGTGGCGTCATCCCGCTCTCCATCGCGCTGATCGGGGACAGGGTGCCGCTGGACCGCCGCCAGGTCGCGCTGGCACGGCTCATCGTCGCGAGCCTCACTGGCGCGATCATCGGCGGTGCCTTCGCCGCCTTCGCCGAGCCTTTCGTGGGCTGGCGCGGCGTGATGGTGCTCTGCGCCGCGGGGTCGCTGGTCGGCCTCGCAATGCTGCGCGACGACGCGCCCGAGGCGCCGAGGCCGCTGATCCTGATGGACTCGCTCCGCCGCTACCGCTTCATCCTCGGCCAGAAGCTGGCGCGCGCCTGCTACCTGGCGGTGTTCCTGGAAGGCGCGCTGCTGCACGGCACCTTCCCCTTCCTCGCGCCGCTCTTCGTGGAGCGCGGCCTGGCTACCGGCAACGGCGCGGCGGAGGCGGGCTTCACCATTGCGGGCTACGCGGTCGGCGGCTTCGTCTTCGCCGCGCTCGCGCCGATGCTGCTCGGGCGGTTCGGGCAGGCGCGGACGGTCCTGCTGGGGGGCCTGGGCCTCGCCGCAGGCCAGGCGCTGCTGGCGCTGGCGCCCGCCATCTGGGTCGCGGTGCTGTCGATGGTCCTGACCGGCACCGGCTTCTACATGATGCATTCCTCGATCCAGACCCGCGTCACGGAGGTCGCGCCACAGGCGCGCGGCAGCGCGGTGGCGCTGCATGCGTGCAGCTTCTTCCTGGGTCAGGCGTTCGGGCCGGTGGTGATGGGGACGATGCGCGCGGTGATCGGGCCGGTGCCGGCGCTGCTCGCCTCGGGCATCGGACTGCTGGTGCTGGCGGTCTGGGTCTCGCGGGTGCGGGTGCCGTCGAGGCCGTAACGGTTCGCGATTCGGGCCGGATGGGAACGTGGGGTGAATCAGCGCCGGCGCGGCTTCGTCGGAATCATGGAATTCCAGACATGTGGCCCGAGTCGCGCGAACGAATCGCTGACCCGGAAAATCCGTTCACGGACCACAACCCCTTGGGGTGATTCGGGAAATCATCCACAAGGAGGTTCCCGAATCGGCGAATCGAGTCGCGACTCGGCGCACCACAAGCCCTGGGGGCAGAGGCAACCTGCCACCCACAAGCGCGTTCCAGCGTCGGCGGGCCGATAGGCGCCTGCTAGAAGTCGCTGACCCGGCCCTTCCGCTCCCAATCGCCGTAGCGCGTCGGCTCCGGCCCCGCGGGGCCGCCGACCTCCTTCGGCTTCGGCGCGGCGGGCTTTTCGGTTGCGACAGGCTTGGGTTCGGGGACGCCGCCGGCGTCATTGCGTGGCTCGCTCATGCGGCACATCTAGGGGCGGTGCGCCCTGGCTGCGAGGGCAGGGATAGGGAGACTCTCATGGGCGGCTATGTCCGCACGGCGTTGCTGCTGGCGGTGATGACGGCGCTCTTCGCGGCGCTCGGCTTTGCCATCGCGGGGCAGCAGGGCATGCTGATCGCCTTTGGCGTCGCCTGCGCGATGAACCTCTTCGCCTGGTGGAACAGCGACCGCGTCGTGCTCGGCATGCACAACGCCCAGCCCGTCACCCCGCAGGACGCACCGCGCCTCTACGAGATGACGGCCACCCTCGCGCAGCGTGCCGGGCTGCCGATGCCGGCCCTCTACGTGATCCATGAGGACCAGCCCAACGCCTTCGCCACCGGACGCAACCCGAACAACGCGGCGGTCGCCGTCAACACCGGCCTGCTCGACATGATGAGCGAGCGCGAGGTCGCCGGCGTCGTCGCGCATGAACTCGCGCATATCCGCAACCGCGACACGCTGATCATGACGCTGACGGCGACGCTCGCCGGCGCCATCGGCATGCTCGCGCAATTCGGCTTCCTGTTCGGCGGGCGTGGCAGCGATGGCCGGCAGAACCCGTTCGGTCCGATCGGGCTGATCCTGATGGTCGTGCTCGCGCCGATCGCCGCGATGATCGTGCAGATGGCGGTCAGCCGGTCCCGCGAATACGAGGCCGACCGCATCGGCGCGGAGATCACCGGCGACCCGCTCGGCCTCGCCTCCGCGCTGCAGCGGCTCGAGGGCTACAAGGCGGGCCGCGTGAACCAGGCGGCCGAGGCGAACCCCGCCACCGCGCACATGTTCATCATCAACCCGCTCTCGGGATTGCGTATGGACGGGCTCTTCTCGACGCATCCGAAGACCGCGAACCGCGTTGCAGCCCTTGAGGAGCTGTCGCGCCGGATGGGACCGCCGCCCGCTTCGCGGACCCTGCCACCGGCTCGGCGCCCCTCGGCGCCGCAGCCCGGCCCCTGGGGAGGCGGCCGCCGCAACCCCTGGGGCTAGAGGAGTACGGCCCATGCGCCGTCGCTGGATCGGACTGCCCCGCCTCGTGCGCTTCCTGGTCCTCCATGCCGCGGCGGGCTTCGTCATCTCCGCGGCGCTTGTCGCCACCCTGCTCGCCGCTGATCCCGCCGGGGCACGGGGGCTGTTGCTGGAAGCGGCCGGGCATTGGTGGCCCGCCCTGCTGCTGTGGCTTTTCGCCGGGATGACCTTTGGCGGAGCGCAGATGGGGATCGGGCTTGCCCAGCTCGGCCACGGTGGCGGAAGCCCGCGCGGTGGAAGGGTTCGCCCCGCACTGCTGCCGGCCCCCGTTGCCGCACTTGTCGCCGCCCGCATCCGCCGAGGGTAGGCGTCAGCGCCGCCCGCGCACCCGCGTCGTCCAGAGGTGCCAGATGTAGGTCCCAACCACGCCGGCCACGACCAGGTAGGCCAGCGGCTCGATCCAGCCCTCGACGCGATCGTAATGCTCCTCCATCCAGTAGCCGGCGGTGGTGAGGAACAGGATCCACACGGTGCTGCCCACCGCGGTCCACACATAGAAGACCTTGCGCGGGATCAGCGCGATACCCGCCGGGATCGAGATCACCGTGCGGATCGCCGGCAGCAGGCGCCCGAAGCAGAGCGCGACCGGGCCGTACCGCTTGAGCGTGGCCTCGCCCTTGTCGAAGTCGCGATCGTCCACCCCGAACCAGCGGCCGTAGCGCGCGAAGAGCGGCCGTACGCGGTCGCGGCCGATGGCGCGGGACAGTTCGTACCAGAAGGCATTGCCGAGCAGCGTGCCGACGACGCCCGCGACGACCGCGGCGAGGAAGTTCATCTGCCCGCGCGCGGCGGCAAAGCCCGCCAGCGGCATGATCAGCTCCGACGGGATCGGCGGGAACAGGTTCTCGAGGAACATCAGCAGCATCACGCCGGGCCAGCCGCCCGCGGCGACGACATTCGTCACCCATTCGATCATCGTCCTGAGCCCTCAATCGCCGGGCGCGGCCTCCGGCCGCTTGGCTTGCGCGCCGGCGCACTGGCGCGCTGGCGGCCGCCGTCGGTCTGCGCGAGGGGCCGCAAGCGCGGCCCATGCCGGAAGCACGTCATTCAGCCACCCCGAACAGCCCCAGCGCGACCCTGCGGCCCCGCGAGTAGTTGAACCCCGACACCACGCCGTATTCGCGAAGGCTCAGCCCCGCCGCCTGCGCCGCTGCCCGGAACGCCGCTTCCTGCCGGTCCGCGATGGCGACAATGCGGCCGGGCTGCTCGGCCAGGAACCGCGCGCCGGCGGGGCCATCGCTCAGCAGCCGGATCTCGCCGCCCAGCGCGAAGAGCAGCGACGGCTCGTGGTAGCCCGCCACGCCGAACTGCGCCGGTGCGAGGCCCGGCCGCGCCTCCTGCGCCAGCGCGGCGAGCCGCGGCGAAATCCAGGGCGCGGTGAGGCGCGGCAGCACGCCCTCCAGCACCACGGCGTAGAGCGGCACCGCGAGCAGCACCGCCAGGAGCCCCGCCCGTGCCGGCGGCGCGCGCAGCACCAGCAGGAACAGCGCCGCGGCCGGCAGCGCCAGCAGCGCGACCGGGGACAGCGCGGCATCCGCCAGCACGGGAAGCGCCACCGCCGCGATCGCCAGTCCGAACGCTGCGCCGATGAGTGCCGCCACCGAGAGCCAATGCAGCCAGCGCGGCGGCGCGCCGCGCAGCGGGTCCGTCGCCCAATGCGCCGCCAGCAGCATCAGCGCCGGATAGGCCGGCATCGTGTAGTGCGGCAGCTTGGTGGTCACGGCCTCGAACATCAGCCAGACCGGCACGGCCCAGGCCAGCAGGAAGCGCGGCCCGGGTTGCAGCCGGTTCGCCCAGGCGCCCGGCAGCGCCCGCAGCACCAGGAAGGCGGCGGGAAAGGCGGCGATGCCGAAGGTGAGCAGGTAGTAGCCCGGTGGCCCCCAATGGTTCTCGTCGGCGCCGCCGACCTTGCCGAGCATGTCCCCGCCGATGGCTTCCGCCAGGAAGCGGCCTTCGGTCGCGATCGTGACCGCGACAAACCACGGCGCCGCGCCGAGCAGCATCAGCGGCACCCCCCAGCCCGGCCGCAGCGCGCGCAGCCAGGGCGCGCCACTTTTCCACGCTCGGTCCGCCGCGATCAGCGTGAGCCCCGCGAGCAGCGGCACGATCGGCCCGATCGGTCCCTTGAGCAGCACCGAGGCGCCCAGCACCAGCCAGAAGGCCGCCGCCTGGCGCGCGGAGAAGCCGGTCGGCGCAAGATAGGCCCGCCCCATCAGCCCCATCGCCACCACGACCGTGCCGAGCAGCGCCGCATCGGTCTTGGCGATATGCGTCTCCAGCGTGAGCACGAAGGTGCCCGCCAGCATCGCCGCGCCGAGGAAGGCGGCGCGCCGCCCCACCAGCGCCTTGCCGAACTGGAAGGTGGCGAGCACCGCGATCAGCGCGCCGAGCAGGGACGGGATGCGATAGGCCCAGATCGCCTCCCGCGCCCGGACGCCCACGGCCTCCAGCGTGTGCACCGAGGCCGCCTGCGCCCAATGGATGCCGGCCGGCTTCTTGTTCCGCTCCTCCTCGCCGAGGCGGATGCGGACATAGTCGCCGCTCTCGACCATCTGGCGCGTCGCCTGTGCGAAGCGGCTTTCGTCCCGGTCGCCGGGCGGGATCGAGAAGAACCCCGGCAGCCAGAGCGCGAGGCACAACAGGACGAGCCAGAGATGCGGCCGCCGCGTCTCCGGCAGGCTGTCCAGGAACTCGGTGGCGCGCTGCATCGGGGCGGGCGACTAGCACGCGGCGGGCCGGGCGACCATAAAGCCCGGCCCATGTCCCTCACCCGCACCCAGGGCTATCCGGTCCGCAAAGCCGCGCTCGACCTGCTGGAGGCCGTGCTCGGCCGGCGTCGCCCGCTGGAGGAGGCGCTGGACGCGCTCTCCTCCCGCCTCGCCCCGCGGGACCGCGCCGCGGCGCATCGCATCGCCGCCGCTGTGCTGCGGCGGACCGGCAGCCTCGATGCCGTGCTGGAGCCCTATCTCCGCCGCGAACCGCCCGGCCCGGTGCGCCAGGCGCTGCGCGCTGGGACGGCGGAGTTGCTGCTGCTCGGCACGCCGGCGCATGCTGCTGTCGCCGCGACCGTCGCCGTGGTGCCGAAGGCGTTCGCCGGCCTCGCCAACGCCGTGCTGCGAAAGGTCGCGACCGAGGGCGCCGCCGCGCTCGAAGGCCTGGATGCCGAGCGGCTCGACACGCCCCCCTGGCTCTGGAGCGCGTGGCACGCGGCCTATGGCCCGGCCGTTCGCGCCATCGTCCGCGCGCATCAGGTGCCCGCGCCGCTCGACCTCACCCTCGCACCCGGCGCGGCGCCGCCAGAGGGCGCCGAGCTGCTCCCCACCGGGTCGGCGCGGCTGCCAGCCGGGACGCGCGTCGCCGAGTTGCCCGGCTTCACCGAAGGAAAATTCTGGGTGCAGGACGCCGCCGCCGCCTTGCCGGCGCGGCTGCTCGGCGCGAAGTCCGGCGAGCGCATCGCCGATCTCTGCGCCGCCCCGGGCGGCAAGACCGCGCAGCTCGCCGCCGCCGGCGCCAGCGTGGTGGCGGTGGAGCGCGACCCGAAGCGCCTGGCGCGACTTCGGGAGAACCTGGCCCGCCTCAAGCTCGACGCCGATTTCGTCGAGGCCGACGCCGCCACCTGGTCACCGGGCGAGACATTCGACGCCGTGCTGCTCGACGCCCCCTGCACCGCGACCGGCATCATTCGCCGCCACCCCGACATCCCGCATCTGAAACGCGCCGGCGATGTCGCCGCCATGGCCGAAACCCAGGCGCGCCTGCTCGCCCACGCCGCCACGCTGCTGAAGCGCGGCGGCCGCCTGGTCTTCGCCACCTGCTCCCTGCAACCCGAGGAAGGCGAGGCGCATCTGGGGCGCGCCGAGGCTCTGGGCCTGCGCCTCGATCCGATCCGCCCGGAGGAAGTGCCCGGCCTCGCCGAGTCCATCACCCCGCGCGGCACGCTCCGTACCCGGCCCGACATGTGGGCGGAGCGCGGCGGGCTGGACGGGTTCTTCGTCGGGCGGTTCGCCAAGGCATGAGGCGCCTCCCTCCCCGCAACGCGGGGGAGGGAGAACTTCACCGCCCGCCTTCACACCGCAGCATCACCGTGCTGCGGTTCACGATGTCCCCGACATCCGCGGCACTCCGGTCCGGACCGCGGCTTTCGGCCACGCTCAGCGGCACCCCGGCACGGCGCAGGAAGGTCTGCGCCGCCTCGCCGCGCACCGCGAAGTTCACGTTGTCCACGTTCTGCACGCGGCGGCTGTCGAGCTTGGCGACGACCACGCCCACCACATGCCCCTGCAGATCCACCAGCGGGCCGCCGGAATTGCCGGGCTGCACCTCGGCGCTGATCTGGATGGTGTTGGGGTCGTTGCGGATGCCCGCCAGCGCATTCACCACGCCGCGCGTCAGCTTCGGATCGGCCGAGAGCAGCCCGGCCAGCGGGAAGCCATAGGCGATCACGTCCTCGCCGCGGCGCAGCGCGGGGCTGCTCCGAAAACTCAGCACCACGCCGGGATTGCCGGGGATGGTCAGCAGGGCCAGGTCCAGCGCCGCATCCACGCGCGCCGGCGGCGTCGCCGCCAGCCAGCGGCCATCCGGCGTGCGGGCCAGGATGCGGTCGCAGCCATCCACGACATGCTGGTTGGTCAGCACGCGGTCCGGCGCCACGACGAAGCCGGTGCCGGAGGAGACGCGCCGCGCCTGCGCGTTCGGCCGCGCCTGCGGCACCGATGATGCGGCCGGCGCCGGTGCCGTGGCGGCCGAAAGCTCGACGCGCGGCGTCGCGCAGATGTCCTGGTTGCGTGCGACGCTTTCCCGCCCATCCGCGAGCACGAGGCGGATATCGAAGCGGCAGCCGGCATCGGGGTTGACCCGCAGACTGAACACCATGGCGTTCGGCAGCGGCCCGCGGTTCAGCAGGTTGGAGCCCCAATCCGGCCGGCCGCTGCGGACCGCGTGCAACGCCGTCGCCTCCGCGCCGGTGCGGTTGACGATACGCACGGGCTCCGCGCCAGGCGCCTGAGCCGCGCCCGGAGCCTGGGCCGCGGCGGGCAGGTGCATCAGGGCCAGAAGGCCGAACAGCAGCGGAAGGGCTCGCATGGCGGTGATGTCGCGGCGGCATCACCGCTCGTCAACGGGTCCCGAAAACCTGCGCCACATCAAGGCGGCTGCCATCCTGGCGCGGCAGGGTTGGCCACGCACCGGATGGGGCCTTTGACCCTCCCATTGTGGGAAACCCCATCTGGCGGGACTTGGAACCGAACCGCACCGCGATGCCCGAGGCACCGCTGCCCCTCCGCCACCTGTCCCTCCCCATCGAGGGCATGACCTGCGCCTCCTGCGCGGGCCGGGTGGAGCGCGCGCTGCGCAAGGTGCCGGGCGTCGCCGATGCGCAGGTGAACCTCGCCGCCGAGCGCGCCGAGGTCGCCGGCGATGCGGCGCCCGTCGCGCTCGCCGCCGCGATCCGCGCCGCCGGCTACGGCGTGCCCGAGGCCGAGACGACCATCGGCATCGAAGGGATGACCTGCGCGAGCTGCGCCCAGCGGGTGGAACGCGCGCTGGCGCAGGTGCCGGGCGTGCTCTCCGCCACCGTCAACCTGGCCTCCGAGACCGCGACACTCCGGATGCTGGCGGGTGTCGAATCCTCCACGCTCGCCGCCGCCCTGGCCAGGGCCGGCTATCGACTCGGGGAAATCCCCGAAGCAGCCGAGGCCGAGGAGGCGCAGGCCCAGGCCCGCCTCGCCCGGCAGACCCGCGAACTCGCGCTCGCCGCGCTGCTCGCCGCGCCGTTCCTCGTCGGCATGGTCGGCATGCCCTTCGGCCAGGATTGGATGCCCGGCGCCTGGGTGCAGCTCGGCCTCGCGACGGCGATGTTCGGCTGGTTCGGCCCGCGCTTCTGGCGCGCCGCCTGGGGCGCGCTGCGCGACCGCACCGGCAATATGGACCTGCTCGTCAGCCTCGGCACCGGCAGCGCCTTCATCCTGTCCGCCTGGCAGATGTGGCGGCACGGGACCGGGCACGCGCACCACCTCTATTTCGAGGCGGCGGTCGTCGTCCTCTTCTTCGTCCTGCTCGGCAAGTGGCTGGAGGCGCGCGCCAAGCGCGGCACCGGCGCGGCGATCCGCGCCCTGCTCGCGCTGCGCCCGCGCACCGCGCACCGCCTCGACGCGGATGGCACGGAACGCGAGGTGCCGGCCGCCGCGCTTGTCGTCGGCGATCGCGTGGTGGTCCGCCCCGGCGAGCGCATTCCCGTCGACGGCGAGGTCGAATCCGGCGAAGCCGGGGTGGATGAGAGCGCGCTGACCGGCGAATCCCGCGCCGTCGAGAAATCGCCCGGCGCGAAGGTCTCGACCGGCACGGTCGCGCTCGACGGGCGGCTCGTCATCCGCGCCACCGCCGTCGGCACCGACACCACGCTTTCCCGAGTTGCGAAGCTGGTGTCCGCCGCGCAGGCCTCCCGCGCGCCGGTGCAGAAGCTGGTGGACAAGGTCAGCGCGGTCTTCGTGCCGATCGTGGTGGTGCTCGCCGTGCTGACGCTGCTCGGCTGGCTGATCGCCGGCGCGGCCCTGGAGGAGGCGATCCTGCACGCCGTCGCGGTGCTGGTCATCGCGTGTCCCTGCGCGCTGGGCCTCGCGACGCCGGCCGCCATCATGGCCGGCACGGGGGCTGCCGCGCGCGCCGGCATCCTGGTGCGCGATGCGGAGGCGATCGAGCGTGCCCGCAACGTCACGCTGGTCGCCTTCGACAAGACCGGCACGCTGACCGAGGGCCGCCCGCGCCTCGCCGCGCTGCACACGGCAGACGGCGTGACGCGCGAGGACGCGCTGGCGCTCGCCGCCGCGCTCCAGGCCGGCAGTGAGCATCCGCTCGCCAAGGCGGTGCTCGCCGCGCATGGCACGCCGCCGGCCGCGGTGGAGGATTTCCGGGCGCTGCCCGGCCGTGGCGTGGAAGGCCGCGTCGCCGGACGGCGCCTCGCGCTCGGCAGCCCGCGCCTGCTTGCCGAGAGCGCGGCCGATCCGGGCGGGCTGCGGGCCGCCGCCGAGGCCGAGGCCGCGCAGGGCCGCACGCTGGCCTGGCTGCTCGACCCCGCGACGCGTCAGGCCGTCGCGCTGCTCGCCTTCGAGGATGCGCCGAAGCCCGGCGCGGCGGAGGCGGTCGCGGCGCTCAAGCGGATGGGCGTCGAGGTCGCGATGCTCTCGGGCGATATCGCGCCGGCCGCGCAGGCCGCCGCCGCGACTCTCGGCATCGCCCGCGTCGCGGCCGAGGTTCTGCCGGAGGGCAAGGCGGCGCAGGTCGCCGCCTGGCACGCCGAAGGCGCGCGCGTCGCGATGGTCGGGGACGGCGTGAACGACGCGCCGGCGCTGGCCGCGGCCGATCTCGGCATCGCGATGGGGACGGGAACGGATGTGGCGATCGCCGCGGCGGGGGTCACGCTGATGCGCGGCGATCCTGCGCTGGTGCCGGCGGCGCTCGCCATCACGCGGCTCACGGTCAAGAAAGTGAAAGGGAACCTGGCATGGGCATTCCTGTACAATCTGCTCGGGCTGCCGCTGGCGGCGCTGGGCTTTCTCTCGCCGGCGCTGGCGGGGGCAGCGATGGCCCTGTCCTCGGTGTCGGTGGTGGGGAACGCGCTGCTGCTGGCGCGGTGGCGGCCATGACGCGTCCTGCCCGCGATGACCTGAGGGCGGAGGCCGCGCAGCGGCCGATCGCCGAAGGTCTGAATCGTGGGCGCCTCGCATCCCGCGGGATGACGATCGGCGAGGCCGCCTCGCGCTCCGGCGTCTCGGCGAAGATGATCCGCCACTACGAGGCGATCGGGCTGATCGCGGCGGAGCGCCGCGCCAACAACTACCGCACCTATGATGCGCGCGACGTCGCGGTGCTGCGCTTCATCCGCCATGCCCGCGACCTCGCCTTCCCGCTGGAGGATGTGCGCAGGCTGCTGGCGCTGTGGCGCGACCGCGGCCGCGCCTCGGCCGAGGTGAAGCGCCTGGCGCTCGAGCATGTGCAGGCGCTGGAGGCGAAGGCGGCCGCGCTGAACGCCATGGCGGGCAGCCTGCGGCATCTTGCGAACCACTGCGCCGGCGACGACCGCCCGGAATGCCCGATCCTGGAGGATCTGGGCGGCACCCGTACGTGAAAATATGCCTGCGGCGTATGCAGGTGCTTGGCGGCCTGCATAGCAGGCCGAGGCCGCGAATGCGGCCGCCCGGCGTCTGAGGGCCGGAACGGCGCCGGGTTGACGCGGACGTGCGGCGCGGGCTTCAAGCCGCGTCTCCGCACGAGGAACCCGCCCGATGAAGCCCGAGATCAAGGCCGCCCTGATGGGCGTGACCACCGCGACCCTCACCACCGTGCTGCTCAAGAAGGGCGTGCGCTTCTGCTACGTGAACGGGGCGCGGCCGATCGTGCCGGGCAATTTCACCCGCATCGTCGGCCCGGCCTTCACGCTGCGCTTCACGCCGACGCGCGAGGATCTCGCGACCGTGGACAGCTGGTCCTCCCCGCGCTCGACCCGGGCGGCGATCGAGGACATGCCGGAAGGCTGCGTCGCCATCGCCGACGCGATGGGGCTCACCACGGCCGGCATCTTCGGCGACATCCTCTGCGCCCGCATGAAGGTGAAGGGCGTCGCCGGCCTGGTGACGGACGGCATGGTGCGCGATGGCCAGGGCGTGATCGGCACGGGTCTCCCGGTGTTCTGCCAGGGCTATGTCGCCCCGGCCTCGGTCGCCGCGCTGAACTTCGTCGGCTGGCAGGAAACGATCGGCTGCGGCGGCGTGACGGTGGTGCCCGGCGACATCGTCGTGGCCGATGGCGACGGCGCCGTGGTGATCCCGCAGGCGCTGGTGGAGGCCGTGACCGAGGCCGCGGTCGAGCAGGAACGGCTGGAAGGCTGGATCATGCAGGAGGTCGGCAAGGGCCTGGCGCTCCCCGGCCTCTACCCCGCCAATGCCGAGACCAAGGCGCGCTACGAGGCCGATAAGGCAGCAGGGCGCGCCTGAAGGCGGGACGCGTCAGGGCGCGCCTGACGGCGCGACGCGTCAGGGCGCGCCTGACGGCGCGACACCACCGCGCGCTCTGGCCACCGCATCCCCGCGCTGCGCCCGGTATCCCAGACTGCGCCAGGGCGCCCCCGTGGCCGTCCGCGGTGGTGTCGCCGGGCCCGGCGGCACGGTATCCCGCCCGCATCCACAAGGGCGGAGACCGCGGACCATGCTGCACGTTGACATCCCCACCCGCGCCGAGATCGACAGCCTGATTGACCACCGAGGCAGCCCGGCCCTGTCGCTCTATCTGCCGACCACGCCCCGCACGCAGGATGCGCAGGCCGACCGCATCGCGCTCAAGAACCTGCTGCGGGAGGGGCTGGCGCAGATCGCCGCCGCCGGCACCGAGGCCCGCGAAAGGAGCGCCGTGGAGGCCGCCGTGGAGGCGGTGATCGCGGATGACGGCTTCTGGGCGGAGCAGGCGAACAGCCTTGCGCTCTTCGTCACGCCGGCGCGGCTGCGCAGCTTCCGGCTGGCGAACCGCCTGAGCGCCCTCGTCGAGGTCTCGGACCGTTTCCACCTCAAGCCGCTGCTCCGCGCCGTCACCTTCCCGCATGACGCCTTCGTGCTCGCCATCGGCATGGGCGGGGTGCGGCTGGTCGAGGTCTCGGCCGACCTGCCGCCGCATGAGGTGAAGGTGCCCGGCCTGCCGCGCGACGCGGCCCATGCGGCCTCCTCCCGCAGCCACCTGCCGAAGCGGGGCGACATGGTGGGCGGCGAGGGCGGCAGCGAGAACGCGCTGCTCACGCGCTATGCCCGCGCGGTGGATGCCGCGCTGCGCCCGGTGCTTGCCGGGCAGGAGCGGCCGCTGATCCTCGCCGCCGCGGAGCCGATGGCCTCCATCTTCCGCTCGGTGTGCAGCTATCCGCGCCTCGCCGCGCGGGGCCTGGATGGCAGCGCCGACCACACGCCCGACCATGAGCTGGCCCAGGCGGCACGCGCCGTGCTCGACGGGCTGCACGCGGCGGATCTCGCCGCGCTCGCCGCGCTCTTCGCGCGGCGGGCCGGCCAGGGCCGCGCCACCGCCGACATCGCGCTCGCGGCGCGGGCCGCGACCTTCGGCGCCGTGGACACGCTGATCGTGGACATGGATGCCGACCTGCCCGGCTCGATCGGGGAGGAGGATGGCGTGGTCGCCTTCGCCAGCCAGGCGGACGGGGTGAACTACAGCATCACCGACGAGATCGCGCGCCGCGCGCTGCGCCAGGGTGCGCGCGTCCTCTCGGCGCGCCGGGGCGATGTCCCGGGCGGTGGCGAGCTTGCGGCGGTCCTGCGCTACCCCGTCTGAGACCGACCGCAGCTGGCCAGGCGCCCGGGGGCGCGCGCCCGGCCTCCGAGGGGCTTGCGGGAAGCCGGGCGAACGGACCAGATATCGGTCATGATTGATCCGTTCGGACGCAAGATCAGCTATCTCCGCGTGTCGGTCACGGACCGCTGCGACCTCCGCTGCGTCTATTGCATGGCCGAGGACATGACCTTCCTGCCCAAGAAGGAGGTCCTGACGCTCGAGGAGCTGGACCGGCTCTGCGGCGCCTTCATCGCGCTGGGGACCCAGAAGATCCGGCTGACCGGCGGCGAGCCGCTGGTGCGGAAGAATGTCATCAGCCTGTTCCGGAGCCTGGGTGCGCGGATTGGCGAAGGCGGGCTGAAGGAACTCACCGTCACCACCAACGGCACGCAGCTGGGGAAGATGGCCGGGGATCTGTTCGCGGCCGGTGTGCGGCGGATCAACGTCTCGCTCGACAGCCTCGATCCCACGACCTTCGCGCAGCTCACGCGCTGGGGAAAGATCGAGCCGACGCTCGACGGCATCTTCGCCGCCAAGGCCGCTGGCCTGCAGGTGAAGATCAACGCCGTTGCGATGAAGGGCGTCAACGAGCACGAATTCGACCGCATGATCGCCTGGTGTGGCGAGCATGGCTTCGACCTCTGCCTGATCGAGACGATGCCAATGGGCGAGATCACCGGCGACCGCATGGACCAGTACCTGCCGCTCTCGCAGGTGCGGGCGAAGCTGCGCGAGCATTGGCAGCTGGAGCCGACCGACTACAACACCGGCGGTCCGGCGCGCTACGACCTCATCCGGGACACCGGCCGGCGCATCGGCTTCATCACGCCGATGACCCACAATTTCTGCGAGAGCTGCAACCGCGTGCG
>VFQR01001842.1_pt1 | contig 14711 bp, 10 predicted proteins | sample 3512321 | NCBI WGS metagenome assembly VFQR01 (sample SAMN10412374, study PRJNA504923) | tailings metagenome | isolation source: Relicate 3 Philex TSF1 revegetated site | place: Philippines: Tuba, Benguet | collected 2017-08-29
TTCTCGCTGTCGCTGGTGGCGCTGAAGGCGCTGCCCGTCGTGATCCTCGGCGGCCTGACGAGTGTGCCGGGCGCCATCGTCGGCGGGCTCTTGATCGGCGTGGGCGAGAAGCTCTCCGAGGCCTACCTGGGCAGCCTGATCGGTGGTGGCATCGAGTACTGGTTCGGCTATGTGCTTGTGCTGGTGGTGCTGCTGGTGCGACCCCAGGGCTTGTTCGGTGAAAAGATCATTGACCGCGTCTGAGGACGGCAGGACGACATGCTCTACAGAGAAAACGGCCAGTTCAAGACGACCTACGCGGCGGACAGTCAGATCCTGCCCATCCGGCAGGACCGCATCGGCATGGCGCTGTTGCTGGCGGTGGCCTTCGTGATGGTGCCGCTGCTGTCCAGCGAGTACCTGCTGCGCGCGGTCTTCATTCCCTTCCTCATCCTGTCGCTCGCGGCGCTGGGCCTGAACGTGCTGGTGGGCTACTGCGGGCAGATCTCGCTGGGCTCGGGCGCCTTCATGGCGGTGGGTGCCTATGTGGCCTACAACTGCCAGGCGCGCATCGAGGGCGTACCGCTGATCGTCAGCCTGCTTTGCGGTGGGCTGGGCGCGACGGTGCTCGGCGTGGCTTTCGGATTGCCGTCACTGCGCATCAAGGGGCTGTACCTGGCGGTGGCGACGCTCGCGGCGCAGTTCTTCGTGGACTGGGCCTGCCTGCGGCTGAAGTGGGTCACCAACGATTCCTCGTCGGGTTCGGTCAGCGTGGCCGACCTGCGGGTGTTGGGTGCGAGCGTGGAGTCACCGGCCGCGCGCTACCTGCTGTGCCTGGGTTTCGTCGTGGTGTTCGCGCTGGTCACCAAGAACCTGGTGCGCGGCCACATCGGCCGCTCGTGGATGGCGATGCGCGACATGGACGTGGCGGCCGCCGTCATCGGCATCCGGCCGGTGCAGGCCAAGCTGAGCGCATTTGCCGTCAGCAGCTTCATCATCGGCGTGGCCGGCGCGCTGTGGGGCTTCGTGCATCTGGGTTCATGGGAGCCGGCGGCCTTTGGCATCAACCGCAGCTTCGACCTGCTCTTCATGATCATCATCGGCGGCCTGGGCTCCATCTCGGGCGCGTTCTTTGGCGCGGCCTTCATCGTGGTGCTGCCCATCCTGCTGGACAAGCTGCCCTACTGGACGGGCCTGCCGATGGACACCGCCACGGCCTCGCACCTGGCGCTGATGATCTTCGGCGCCCTGATCGTGTTCTTCCTCATCAAGGAACCGCACGGCCTGGCGCGGCTCTGGGCCACCGCCAAGGAAAAGCTCAGGCTCTGGCCTTTCCCTCACTGATCCGCTTTGAGACCCACAACGACAGGAGACAAAACGCCATGAAGACCTTCATCACCTGCGCGGCCCTGGCTGCCCTGCAACTCGTCGCGGCGCCCGCCGCGGTGGCCCAGGCCAAGGAGCAGTTCTTCCCGCTGCTCGTCTACCGCACCGGGCCCTACTCGCCCAACGGCACGCCGTGGGCCAATGGCAAGCAGGACTACATCAAGCTCATCAACGCGCGGGATGGCGGCGTCAATGGCGTGAAGCTCACCTTCGAGGAATGCGAGACCGGCTATGCCACCGACAAGGGCGTGGAGTGCTACGAGCGCCTCAAGGGCAAAGGCGCCAGCGTCTTCGACCCGCAGGCCACGGGCATCACCTTCGCGCTGACCGACAAGGTGCCCAACGACAAGATCCCGCTCATCACGCTGGGCTACGGCCTCTCCGCCTCGGCCGATGGCGGCGTGTTCGCGTGGAACTTCCCGCTGATGGGCAGCTACTGGACGGCGGCGGACGTGCTCATCCAGCACCTGGGCAAGAAGGAGGGCGGGCTGGACAAGCTCAAGGGCAAGAAGATCGCGCTGGTCTACCACGACAGCCCCTTCGGCAAGGAGCCCATCCCGGTGCTGGAGGAGCGCCAGAAGATGCACGGCTTCGAGTTCATCAAGATCCCCGTCACCGCGCCGGGCGTGGAGCAGAAGAGCGCCTGGCTGGAGGTGCGCAAGCAGCGGCCCGACTATGTGCTGCTGTGGGGTTGGGGCGTGATGAACTCCACCGCGCTCAAGGAAGCTCAGGCCACCGGTTACCCGCGCGAGAAGATGTACGGCGTTTGGTGGTCGGGTGCCGAGCCTGACGTGAAGGACGTGGGCCAGGGCGCCAAGGGCTACAACGCGTTGAATCTCAACACCTCGGGCACCTCGCCCAAGGTCATCCAGGACATCCTGAAGTTCGTGCACGACAAGGGCCAGGGCACCGGCCCGAAGGAGGAGGTCGGCTCGGTGCTCTACACCCGCGGCCTCGTCATCCAGGCACTCGCCGTGGAGGCGGTGCGGCGTGCGCAGGAGCGCTTCGGCAAGGGCAAGGTCATGACGGGCGAGCAGGTGCGCTGGGGCCTGGAGAACCTGGCCCTGGACGACAAGAAGCTCGCCGCCCTCGGCCTCACCGGCGTCATCCGCCCGATCAGCACCAGCTGCTTCGACCACCAGGGCTCGACCTCGGTGCGGGTGCATACCTGGGACGGCAAGCAATGGGCCTTCAGCTCCGACTGGTACCAGGCGGATGAGGCCTTGCTCAAGCCGATGGTGAAGGCGGCGGCGGACAAGTACGCCGGCGAGAAGAAGTTGACGCGGCGGTCGTCGGCGGATTGCCAGAGCTGAGGTGGCGCTTGAACAGCTTTGGCTTGGTGGCAAGGTCCAGCCGGGAGTTCGCCCCGGCGGGCGACCTACTTTTTGAGCGACCAAAAAGTAGGCAAAAAGTCGCCCCCCGACCCGCCCGGCCCTGCGGGCTTCCCTGCGCTGCTCAGGCCTTGAGGGCCCGCGCAAAACTCCCTCCGCTACGCTCCGGTCAAACAGTTGCGCGGAGTCAGTTGTTGAAGCGTGCTGCGCACGCGCCCTCAAGTCCTTGCGCTGCTCGGCGGCGCTCAAGGGGGTAAGACGAAATACCTCGAACGCCCGGCCTGTGCGATTGGCAACTCGGCTGTTCGGCTGCTCGGCTGTTGGCTGTTCGGGGTCTCCCCTTCAAAACCGCCGAGAAGCGCAGAAGCCCGGGGCGCGTGCGCAGCACGCTTCAACCACTGACTCAGCGCCACTGTCTGACCGCAGCGAACGCAGTGAGCGAAGGGAGTTTGGCGCTGGCCCCGGGCTTCGAGCATCGCAGGGAACCCCGAAGCGCAGCGCAGGGGCGGTTTTGCAGGGGCCGCTCTTTGCCTACTTTCTGGCGGGCCAGAAAGTAGGTCGCCCGCCGGGGCGAATTCCCGGCACCGCACTTGGCGGCAACGCGACGGTACGAGAACCAACCCCGCCAGCTGAAGAGGCCACACCATGAGCAGCCCCCTGCTGAACGTCAACGGCATCGAAGTCATCTACAACCACGTCATCCTCGTGCTGAAGGGCGTGTCCCTGCAAGTCCCCGAGGGCGGCGTGGTGGCCCTGCTCGGCGGCAATGGCGCGGGCAAGACGACGACCCTGCGCGCCGTGTCCAACCTGCTCGAAGGCGAGCGCGGCGAGGTCACGAAGGGCAGCATCGAGCTGCGCGGCGAGCGCATCGAAAAGCTCTCCACCGCCGCCATGGTCGAGCGCGGCGTGGTGCAGGTGATGGAGGGGCGCCACTGCTTCGCCCACCTCACCATCGAAGAGAACCTGATGACCGGCGCTTACACCCGCAAGGACGGCAAGGCCGCCGTGCGCGACACGCTGGAGAAGGTCTACGCCTACTTCCCACGCCTCAAGACCCGGCGCAGCAGCCAGGCGGCCTACACCTCGGGCGGCGAGCAGCAGATGTGCGCCATCGGCCGCGCGCTGATGGCCAACCCCAAGATGGTGCTGCTGGACGAGCCCTCGATGGGCCTGGCGCCCCAGATCGTCGAGGAGGTGTTCGAGATCGTGCGCGACCTCAACACCAAGGAGCGCACGACCTTCCTGCTCGCCGAGCAGAACACCAACATGGCGCTGCGCTACGCCGATTACGGCTACATCCTCGAGAACGGCCGTGTGGTGATGGACGGTGCGGCGGCGGACTTGCGCGAGAACGAGGATGTGAAGGAGTTCTACCTCGGCGTCGGCGGCGAAGGCCGGCGCAGCTTCAAGGATGTGAAGAGCTACAAGCGAAGGAAACGGTGGCTGGCATGAGCGACGACACCTGGGACATGGCACCGCCGCCGTTCAATGCGGACACGGCGCTGCAGACGATGAAGCGTTTCGTGCGCGATCAGCGCGTGCTCACCGAACGCGGCGAGGGCTGGATGCTGGGGGCCGACCTGGTGCTCAAGCTCGCCGCCGACGGCGCCGCCGTGCAGGTGCAGCTGGCCCGGCGGCCGGCGCGCACGCCGGAGTGGGATCGCTTCACGCTGGCCTCGGCCACCGACCTGCGCCGCGTGCAGGATGAGATCAAGCGCCGCCTCACGCGCTGGAAGGACGACGAGTGAGCGACTTCTTCGACGCGCAGGAGACGCGCGACCCGGCCGCGCGTGAGGCGGCCCTGATGGCGGCGCTGCCGGGCCAGGTCGCGCATGCGCAGTCGGCTTGCACGGCCTACACGGAGCTGCTGGCGGGCGTGGTGCCTGCAGACGTCAACAGCCGCGCGGCGCTGGCCCAACTGCCGCTGACGCGCAAGAGCAGCCTGGCCGCCGCGCAGGCCGCACGCCGGGCCTTGCGTCTCGGCGGCTTTGCAGCCGGCGCGCCACGGCGCATCTTCCAGTCGCCCGGCCCGCTTTACGAGCCCGAGCCCGATGCCGACGGCGCCGACCCCTGGCGTGTCGCCCGGGCCCTGCATGCGGCCGGCATCCGCGCGGGGCAGCTCGCGCACGTGGGCTTCAGCTACCACCTCACCCCGGCCGGCGCCATGATGGAGGCCGGGCTGCGCGCCATCGGCGCGGCCAGCTTTCCGGGCGGCGTGGGCAACACCGAACTGCAGTTGCAGGCGCTGCTGGACCTCCAGCCTGAGGCCTATGCCGGCACGCCCAGCCTGCTGCGCATCCTGCTGGAGAAGGCCGCCGAAGGTGGCCATGCCGTGAGCCTGCGCCGGGCGCTGGTCAGCGGTGAGGCCTGCCCGCCGCCGCTGGTGGCGTGGTTTGCGGAACGTGGGGTCGACGTCCGGCAGTGCTACGCCACGGCCGATCTCGGCCTGATTGCCTACCAGACCCCGGCCCGCGAGGGGCTGGTGGTGGACGAGGGTGTCATCGTCGAGATCGTGCGGCCCGGCACGGGCGACCCGCTGCCCGATGGCGAGGTGGGGGAAGTGGTCGTGACCACGCTGTCGCCCGGCTATCCGCTGATCCGCTTCGCCACGGGCGATCTGTCGGCGGTGATGCCTGGCCCCAGCCCCTGCGGCCGCACCAACCAGCGCTTGCGCGGCTGGCTGGGGCGGGCCGACCAGTCGGCCAAGGTGCGCGGCATGTTCGTGCATGCCGGCCAGGTGGCCGAGCTGATCCGGCGCCATCCGGGGGTGACGCGCGCGCGCCTCGTCATCGAGGGTGAGATGGCCAACGACCGTCTGACGCTGCACGCCGAGGCTCCCGCCGGCAGCGAGGAGGCGCTCACCACCACGCTGCGCGACATCACCAAGCTGCGCGCTGAGGTCGTGCTCGCCGCCGCCGGCAGCCTGGCGAACGACGGCAAGTTGATCGACGATCGTCGTGCCATTTGAATCTGCGCCAGAGCCGGTGCCAGAGCCGGTGCGGGCGGCTTGCCGCCGCGCGGGCTATGTCATGACACGGCCGAGGGTCTTTGTGCGCAACGCCGCAAGGTCGGTAGATTCCGGGGCGCGCACGGGCTGCCCCATGTCGGAGGCGGCTGGCTATCCCTAGACCGAGGAGACTTCATGCAAAAGACCTGGCTTGCCCTGGCCGCCGCGGCCGTTTCGCTGCCTGCCCTGGCCCAGTACCCCGAGAAGCCCGTCACCATCGTCGTGCCTTTCGCGGCCGGCGGCCCGACCGACAAGGTCGCGCGTGACCTGGCGGAAGCCCTGCGCAAGCCGCTGGGCGGCACGCTCATCATCGAGAACGTCGGTGGCGTCGGCGGCACGCTCGGAGCGAACAAGGTGGCCAAGGCGGCTCCCGATGGCTACACGCTCCTGCTGCATCACATCGGCATTGCCAGCGCCGCGGCGCTGTACCGGTCGCTGCCCTACAAGACGCTCGATGACTTCGAGTACCTCGGCATGATCAACGAGGTGCCCATGACGCTCATCGGTCGGCCCAACCTGCCGGCCACGAGCTATGCCGATCTGGCGAAATGGTTGGAGTCCAACAAGGGCAACATCAACCTCGCGCATGCCGGTGTGGGTTCGGCCTCGCATCTGTGCGGCCTCATGTACCAGGCAGCGCTCAAGATCGACATGACGACGGTGCCCTACAAGGGCACGGCACCCGCCATGAACGACCTGCTCGGCGGCCAGGTCGACATCATGTGCGACCAGACCACCAACACCACCGGCCAGATCGAGGCCGGCAAGGTCAAGGCGTATGCGGTCATGTCGTCCAAGCGGCTCACCAGCGGCGCGCTCGCCAAGCTGCCCACGGCCGACGAGTCGGGCGTCAAGGGCTTCAACCTGGCCGTGTGGCACGGCCTCTATGCGCCCAAGGGCACACCCAAGGCCGTGATCGACAAGGTCAACACCGCGCTGCGTACGGCATTGAAGGACGCTGACTTCCACAAGCGCCAGGAGGCCCTGGGCGCAGTCATCATCGCGGATGCCCGCCTCGCACCGGCCGAACACAAGAAGTTCGTCGAGGCCGAGATCGCCAAGCTCACGCCGGTCATCAAGGCGGCCGGCCAGTACGCGGACTGACCTAACGCAGTCCTGAACACGGGGCGACCGCCGCGAGGGGGTCGCCCCGTCTCGTTTTGCCCGTCGCCTCGCACGCCCTGGCGGCCTCGCGGTGTCTACAAGACCCCACGCCGGGAAAACGCCCGGTTGACGCCGCCGCCTGGGCTGTGAAGAATGCATGTAAACGTTTACATGACACATCGGCGCAGCTGCCTGCCGCCGATCACACGGATGAGACAACCGTTCCCGCCCGGCTTCCTGTGGGGCTGCGCCACCTCTGCCTACCAGATCGAAGGCTCGCCCCTCGCCGATGGCGCCGGGGTCAGCAACTGGCACCGCTTCGTGCGCACGCCGGGCCGCGTGCTCGGCGGTGACACCGGCGACGTCGCCTGCGACCACTACCGCCGCATGAAGGCCGACGTGGCCTTGATGCGCGAGCTGGGTCCCACGGCCTACCGCTTCAGCATCGCCTGGAACCGTGTGCTGCCCCAGGGCCGCGGCCCGGTGAATGCGGCGGGTCTGGGCTTTTACGAGCGCCTGGTGGACGAATTGCTGGCCGCCGGCATCGAGCCCCTGGTGACGCTGCATCACTGGGACTTGCCCGCAGCCCTGGACGACCGCGGCGGTTGGCTCAACCCCGACATGCCCGACTGGTTCGCCGACTACGCCCAGGTCTGCTACCGCGCACTCGATGACCGGGTGCAAAAGTGGGTCACGCTCAACGAGCCCTGGGTCATCGCCGACGGCGGCTTCATGCATGGCGCGCTCGCGCCGGGCCACAAGAGCGCCTACGAGGCGGCCATCGTCGCCCACCGGCTGATGCAGGGTCATGCCCGTGCGGTGCAGGCCTATCGCGCGGCCGGCCGCCACGAGATCGGCCTGGTCGTCAATATCGAGCCCAAGCATGTGCCGGCTGACGCGACCGACGCCGACCGCCACGCCGCGCGCCTGGCCGACGCCTACATGAACCGCCAGTACCTCGACCCCGCGCTGCTGGGCAGCTACCCCGACGAGCTGCACGAGGTCTTCGGCGAGGCCTGGCCCGACTGGCCGGCTGCCGAGGTTCAGGCGCTGAAGCAGCCGATCGACTTCCTGGGCCTGAACTACTACACCCGCGCCGTCGTCCGCCATGACGCCAAGGCCTGGCCGGTGCCCGTCGCGCCGCAGCGCCAGCCCGGCGGCATCTACACCGAGACCGGCTGGGAACTGCACCCCCAGAGCCTGGCCGACACCCTGGTCTGGATGCACGAACGCTACGGCGGCCTGCCCCTGTACGTGACCGAGAACGGCGCCGCGTTCTACGACCCGCCGGTGACGGTCGATGGCCGCATCGACGACCCGCTGCGGGTGCATTACCTGCGCACCCACATCGCCGCCGTGCAGGACGCCATCGCCCGCGGCGCCGACGTGCGGGGCTACTGCGCCTGGTCGTTGTTCGACAACCTGGAGTGGGCGCTCGGCTACGCCAAGCGCTTCGGCCTCGTGCATGTCGACTTCCAGACACAGCAGCGCACGCCCAAGGCCAGCGCGCGCTTCTATGCTGAGGTCATCGCCTCCCACGGCGCCAACCTCTGAGCCCCCATGAGCGTCTCCCCCGCCACGATCAAGGATGTCGCCCGCGTCGCGGGTGTGTCGGTCGCCACCGTTTCGCGTGCGTTGAACGGCGCCGAGAACGTGCTGCCCGACACCCGCCAGCGCATCCTCGACATCGCGCGCGACCTCCGCTACGCCCCGTCCGGCGCAGCCCGCAGCCTCATCACCCGCAAGACCGACACCGTCGGTGCGCTGCTGCCGGACCTGCACGGCGAGTTCTTCTCCGAGCTCATCCGTGGCATCGACCAGGCCGCCCGTGCGCGCGGCCTGCATCTGCTGCTGTCCAGCTCCCACGACGACGCCGACGAAGCCGCCGCCGCGCTGCGCGCCATGAATGGCCGGGTCGATGGCCTCATCGTCATGTCGCCCCATGCGGATGACGACTTCCTGTCCCGCAACCTGCCGCCCAACCTGCCGGCGGTGCTGCTGAACTCCGGCGTGCGCCGGCCCACCCAGCGTGTATTCGCGGTGGACAACTTCGGCGGAGCCCGCGCGATGACCGAGCACCTGGTGGCGCAGGGGCGCCGCCGCATCGCCTTCCTGGGCGGTCCGGCCGGCAACTTCGAGGCCCGTGAGCGCGAGCGCGGCTACCGCGCCGGCCTGCCTCGCGACGCTGAACCCTGGGTGCTGGCAGGCGACTTCTCCGAAGAAGGCGGCCAGCGGGCTGCTGCGCTACTGCTGGCGCTGCCGCCGGCCCAGCGGCCGGATGCGGTGTTTGCGGCCAACGACATCATGGCCATCGGCCTGCTGGGCGCGCTGCTTGCCGCTGGCGTGCAGGTGCCGAGGGACATGGCCCTGGCCGGCTTCGACGACATCCCCATCGCGCGCTACGTGAGCCCCGCGCTGACCACCATGCATGTGCCCATCGCGGCCCTGGGCAGTCAGGCGCTCGACGCGCTGGCCGACAGCCTCGAAGCCCCCGACACCGACAGCGCCGCCACCGTCATGCCGGTGACGCTGGTGGTGCGCCGCTCCTGCGGCGTGACCCCGACCTGATCCCGTGCGAACCGAAGTACCAACAACAGGAGACAAGACACCATGAGCACATCCTTCCCCCGTATGCCCTGGCGCCGCCATGCGCTGGCCACGGCCGTCTGCTTCGCGCTGGCGGGCGCGGCCTCGGCGCAGACCTCCAACGCCACGGTGCGCGGCACCATCACCGCCGCGGGCGCCACCGCGCCTGCCGGTACCGATGTCGTCGCGGTCAACAAGGCCAACGGCAGCACTTATCGCACCAAGACCTTGGCCGACGGCAGCTACGTGCTGCTCGGCCTGAACCCTGGCACCTACGAGATCCGCGTCGGCGGCGCCACGAGCGGCAGCCTGGTCACGCTGTCGGTCGGACAGAGCGCCACGCTCGACCTGAGCAGCAGCACCAACCAGCTGGGCACCGTCGTCATCCAGGGCACGGCCCAGCGCCAAGGTGTCATCGACTCGCAGGTCGGCACCACCGTGTCCAACCGCCTGATCGAGGCCCTCCCGCAAGCGTCGCGCAACTTCCTGTCGGCGGCCGACTTTGCCCCGGGCGTGCGCTTCGATACCGACGCCAGCGGCAACACCCGCCTGCGTGGCGGCTCGCAGAACATCGACTCGGTCAACGTCTTCATCGACGGCGTGGGCCAGAAGAACAACATCCTGCGCGGCGGCGTGTCGGGCCAGGACACCAGCCGCGGCAACCCCTTCCCGCAGACCGCGATCGCGGAGTACCGCGTGCTGACGCAGAACTACAAGGCCGAATACGACCAGGTCTCCAGCGTGGCCATCTCGGCAGTCACCAAATCCGGTGGCAATGACACGCATGGAAACGTTTACGTGAACCGGACGGGCAGCAACTGGACGTCCCTCAGCCCCATCCAGAAGCAGGATGAAGCCAACGGCATTCCGGCCCCTTCGTACAAGCAGATCGAGGGCGGCTTCAGCCTCGGTGGTGCGATCAAGCCGGATGCGCTGCACTACTTCCTCGCCTACGACGGCAAGAGCCTGGACAAGCCGCGGCAATTGACGGCCCAGAACCTGGACAAGTACCCCGGCAGCCCCGGTCTCGTGCCCAGCATCGCCAGCCAGCAGGGCAACTTCAAGGGCCAGTTCAAGGAGCATCTGCTGTTTGGCAAGCTCTCGGCCGAGATCGATGATCGCAATCGCCTCGACATCTCCACCACGCTGCGCAAGGAGACCGGTTACTCGGTGGACGGCGACCGCTTCGCGCCGAGCACGGCGATCAACAACAACAACAACTCCTACCGCCTCGACGTGACGCACGAGTACACCGGCGACCGCTGGTTGAACGAGGCGCGCATCGGCTGGGAGAGCAGCAAGTGGAACCCACAGTCGGACTCCTCCGAGCCGCTCGTGCGCTACAAGTATTCGCCGACCAACGCGATCAACAACGTCCAGGACATCTTCTTCACCGGCGGCTCGCCCAACGCCCAGGACCGCCGTCAGAGTGGCGTCTACCTGAAGGACGACCTGAGCTTCACTGGCATTGCCGGCCACGTCATCAAGGGCGGCGTGCAGTTCAAGGCGATGAAGTACGAACTCAGCGGCACGGCCTTCCGCGTGGCGCAGATCGACACGGTGCTCAACGCCACCACCGGCCAGCCCTACTACAACGGCCTGGTTTGCACCGGCACCAACGTGAGCAGCAGCGGGCTGTCCAGCGACCAGTGCAACATCCGCCTGGCCATCCCCAGCACTTCAGCCAACTTCCGCAACAACCAGTACGGCGTCTATTTGCAGGACGACTGGAAGTTCACCAAGCAGCTCGAGCTCAACCTCGGCATGCGCTGGGACTATGAAGACAACATGCTGAACAACAGCTACGTCACGCCGGCTGATCGCGTGGCTGCGCTGAACGCGCTGGACGGCCGCACCGTGGACGGCATCACCGCGCCGGCCGGCCAGACCTACGCGCAGTCGCTGGCCAAGGGCGGCATCAACATCAACGACTACATCTCCACCGGCAACTCGCGCAAGGCCTTCAAGGGCGCGTTCGCGCCGCGCCTGGGCGCGTCCTATGACGTGCTGGGCGACAAGGCCACGGTGGTCTACGGTGGCTGGGGCCGCAGCTACGACCGCAAGATGGCCAACAACGCGCTGGATGAGCTCCAGAAGAACGCCGCGCCCAACGGCGAGATCTGGATGATCAAGAACGACTTCAAGATGCCCTATGCCGACCAGTTCAGCCTTGGCCTGCGCCAGGCGCTGGGCAGCTGGAACATGGACGTCGCCGTGTCCAACATCCACGCGAAGAATCAGTTCATCTGGTTCAACGGCAACCGTGATCCCAACGGCGGCTTCGGCAACTCCAACTCGGTCGACCCGCTGTGGGGCGGTGCGCCGCGCAACTACGGCACGCTGGTGCTCGGCGACTTCGTCGGTCAGAACAAGGCCACCAGCCTGTTCCTGTCGCTGGACAAGCCCTACACCCAGGCCAGCGGCTGGAGCATGACGGTCGCCTACACCTACACCGATGCCAAGACGACCAACAACGAATGGTCGGACGACATCTTCGACTGGACCTACGGCAAGAGCACCTACGGCTTCCGCCCCGCCAAGGATGCCGAGAAGCACCGCCTGGTGGTCGGTGGCCTGACAGACCGTCTGCCGTGGGGCCTGCAGCTCTCCGGCAAGCTGACGCTGGGTGATGGCCAGCCGCGCCGTGTGGTGGACTGCCACACCGGCTTCACCGGCGCCAACGGCTGCCGCGCGGTCGCGCGTGGCTCTGACAGCTTCAAGCAGCTGGACCTCGCCCTGGCCAAGAACTTCAAGGTCCCGGGTGGTGAACTGCAGCTGCGTGCCGACGTGCTCAACCTGTTCAACACGGCCAACTGGGGCTACTACGACGACTGGGTCGGCGGCCCGTCCACGCCGCCCAAGAACGCGCTGGGTGGCGACAACGACCACTTCGACACACGCACCGGCGTGCGCGGCCCGATGCGCCAGTTCAAGTTGGGCGTGAGCTACACGTTCTGATCCGTGTCGACCCCGGGAGCTGGCGGTGCCAGCTCCCACAATTGCCTTCACCATGCCTCACCTCACCCGACGTGCCCTGCTCGCGCACGGCGCCGGCCTCGCGCTGGCGTCTGCCTGGCCGGGCCAAGCCGCGCTTGCAGCCGCAGCGCAGCCCGCCGATGCCTTCCTGGACGACCTCGAACGCCGCACCTTCGACTTCTTCTGGGAGACCACCGACGCTCGCACCGGCCTGGCGCCTGACCGCTGGCCCACGCCGTCCTTCGCGAGCATCGCCGCAGTCGGCTTTGCGTTGACGGCCTATCCCATCGGCGTGGCGCGCGGCTACATCACCCGCGCCCAGGCCCGTGAACGCACGCTCACGACGCTGCGCTTCTTCGCCGGCCTGCCCCAGGGGCCGGGCCGGCGTGGCGTGGCCGGCTACAAGGGCTTCTTCTATCACTTCCTCGACATGAAGGAAGGCCTGCGCTACGCCGAGTGCGAGCTGTCCACGGTCGACACCGCGCTGCTGCTGATGGGCGCCCTGCATGCGCAGAGTTTCTTTGACAGCGCCCATGCCGACGAGGCCCGCATCCGGGCGCTGGTGGACCGGCTCTATGGCCGTGTCGACTGGGCCTGGGCGCAAGTGCGACCGCCCTCCATCAGCCATGGCTGGACGCCGGAGCAGGGCTTCATCCCGTCCGACTGGAAGGGCTACAACGAAGCCATGATGGTCTACCTGCTGGCGCTGGGTTCGCCCACGCGGCCCGTCAAGGCCGAGGCCTGGGACGCCTGGACCAGCACCTACGACCGCGACAGCTGGGGCGAGAGCTACGGCCAGACCCTGCTGCGCTTTCCGCCGCTGTTCGGCCATCAATTCACCCACTGCTGGGTCGACTTTCGCGGCATCCGCGACGCGTACATGCGCGCCAAGGGCTTCGACTATTTCGAGAACTCGCGCCGAGCCACCTACGCCCAGCAGGCCTATGCCGCCGCCAACCCGCTGGGCTGGCAGGGCTACAGCGCCGAGGTCTGGGGCGTCAGCGCGAGCGACGGCCCCGCTGATGTGACGCTGGCCTATCGCACGACGGGCGGCCAGATCGAGCAGCGCCGTTTCATCAGCTACGCCGGCCGCGGCATGGGCCTGTACGACGACGGCACGCTCGCGCCCTATGCGGCTGGCAGCTCCATTGCCTTCACGCCCGAGATCGTCATCCCGGCGTTGCAGGCCATCAAGGCTCGTTATCCGCACACCTGGGGGCGCTATGGCTTCTGGGATGCCTTCAACCCCAGCTTCAACTACCCCGACATCAAGCTGACGCATGGCCGCATCGAGCCGGGGCAGGGCTGGGTCGACACCGACATGCTCGGCATCGACCAGGGCCCGATGTTGGCCATGCTGGGCAACCACCGTGGCGAGCTGGTGTGGCAGGCCCTGCGCAAGAACGCCCATCTCGTGAAGGGCCTCAAGCGCGCCGGCTTCTCAGGCGGCTGGTTGGGTTGACATGACACGCAAGGCCAGCCCGCGAGTCGTCATGCCCGAGCCTGCCCGGGCCCATGGCCTCCCTGTGTCTGTGTGCCTCTTTGGCCTTGTTCAGCGCTGCGGAGACTGCCGGTGAGCCTGCAACGACGCGCCTTCCTCGGGGCCTCCGTGGCCCTGGCGGGCTGCACGCCCGCCGCGGGCCCCACGACCCTGCGCTTCTGGGCCATGGGCCGTGAGGCAGAGGTGGCGGCGCAGCTCATCGCGGGCTTCGAGCGCGAGCATCCGGGCATTCGCGTGAAGGTCGAGCAGCTGCCCTGGACGGCGGCGCACGAAAAGCTGCTGACCGCCTTTGCCGGTGACGCCACGCCCGACCTGGCCCAGGTCGGCAACACCTGGCTGCCGGAGATGCAGGCCCTGGGCGCGCTGGAGCCCCTGGAGCCCTGGCTGGCGGCGAGCCCACAGGTGCAGCCGGCCGACTATTTCGATGGCATCTGGGCCACCAACGCACCGGCTGGCCGGCGCGTGGGCCTGCCCTGGTATGTCGACACCCGACTGCTGTTCGTCCGGCAGGATCTGCTCGCCGCGGCGGGTGTCCCGCGCATGCCCGTGACCTGGGCGGACTGGACGGCGGCCATGGCCCGGCTGCGTGAACATGGCATGGCCACGCCGCTGCTGCTGCCCACCAACGAGTTCGAGCCGTTGCTGGCCTTGGCCCTGCAGCAACCCGGCGAGGTGCTGCGCGACGGCGGTCGCTACGGCAACTTCGCGTCGGCCGATTTCCGGCGTGCGCTGGGCTTTTATGCCGAGCGCTTCCGCGTGGGCGACGCGCCGGGCCTGAGCAACAACCAGGTCGCCAACCTGTGGCTGGAATTCGGCCGTGGCAGCTTTGCCTTCTACATCT
>VFQR01001843.1_pt1 | contig 14680 bp, 13 predicted proteins | sample 3512321 | NCBI WGS metagenome assembly VFQR01 (sample SAMN10412374, study PRJNA504923) | tailings metagenome | isolation source: Relicate 3 Philex TSF1 revegetated site | place: Philippines: Tuba, Benguet | collected 2017-08-29
GATTACGGCAGGAGACTGGTTTCCGGTTGCCTTGAATACGCCGCCCAGCAACATGGGGCGGTAAACCACCTCCGCGCCGGTTCGTTTCGCAATCACCGGCATCTGCGTGTGCGCGAGATAGGTGGTCGGACTTCCGAAATCGAAAAAGAATTCGAGGCGCTTCAAGAAATCCTCCTGCGTTCCCGCATGGCTGCAATTACTGCGCTTTCATTGACAGGTTCCGGCGGCTCTCTCACGCTGTCAAGAAAGCGGGAGTGAGCATGGCGGGTAAAGTTGCGTTGGTGATCGGTGCAGGCGACGCCACCGGCGGTGCAATCGCCCGCCGCTTCGCAAAAGAAGGCTACATCGCGTGCGTCACGCGAAGGCACGCCGACAAGCTCGAGCCGCTCGTCCGGCACATCGAAGCCGAAGGCGGCAAAGCGCATGGTTTCGGCACCGACGCGCGCAAGGAAGAGCAGGTTGCGGCGCTGTTCGAGGAAATCGAGCGCGACATCGGCGCGATTGAAGTCGCCGTTTACAATATCGGCGCGAATGTCCGCTTTCCGATCGTCGAGACGACGTCGCGGGTATTCTTCAAGGTATGGGAGATGGCCTGCTTCGGAGGCTTCCTCATGGGACGCGAAGCGGCGCGGGTCATGGCGCCGCGAAAGCGCGGCACTATCATTTTTACCGGCGCGACGGCGAGCGTGCGTGGTTCTTCCGGGTTCTCCGCTTTTGCCGCCGGCAAACATGCGCTGCGCGCGGTCGCGCAAAGCATGGCGCGCGAACTGGGACCGCAGGGCATCCATGTCGCGCATGTGCTCATCGATGGTGCAATCGACACCGCCTTTATCAAGGAGATGTTTCCGGAGCGCTACAAGCTCAAGGAGCAGGACGGCATTCTCGATCCCGACCAGATCGCGGAGAACTACTGGTACCTGCACAACCAGCATCGCAGCGCCTGGACCCACGAGATGGACCTGCGCCCGTGGATCGAGAAGTGGTGAGCTTCGCTAGCGCGTGAGCGGCCAGAAGAATGCGATCAGCGGAACGCCGATCACGATCACGAGCAGCGAGAGCGGCAACCCGAGCCGCCAGTAGTCGCCGAACCGGTATCCGCCGGGACCCATCACCAGCGTATTCGACTGGTGGCCGATGGGGGTGAGAAAATCGCAGGCCGCGCCGATCGCAACCGCCATCAGGAACGGGTCCGGCCGGTAGCCGAGTTTCTGTGCGAAAGCAGCCGCGATCGGTCCCATCACGAGCACCGTAGCAGCGTTATTCAGGAACGGGGTTACCGCCATCGCTGCCACCATGATGGCGACAAGTGCGGATGGGCCATTGAGATAGTCTCCGGCGCGCGAGAGTAGCGCGGCGATGATTTCGGTGCCGCCGGTCGTGCGCAGCGTGTCGGAAACCGGAATGAGCGCGCCGATCAAAATCAGAATCGGCCAGTCGACGGCCGCATAGGCTTCCTTCAGCGTGATCGAGCGGAACAATAGCAACAGCACCGCCGTGCCGAAGAAAGCGATGGCAATGGGGAGATAGCCGAGCGCAACGAGCAGCATGGCTCCGGCAAGGATTCCCACCGGCAAAAGGCTGCGCCGCGTTTCTCCCAGCGGGATCGTGCGGGCCGCAAGCGGCAGCAGACCGAGTTCGCCGAGCGCTTCCGGCATTTCGTTGAGATTGCCACGCAGCACGACGACGTCGCCGGCTTTGAAGCGTACGGAGCGAAGCTGCGACGTGACGCGCGTGCCCGCGCGGCTCACGGCGAGCAGGGTAAGTCCGTGCTTATGATAGAGCCGCGCGGTCATGGCGTTCGAGCCAAGCAGGGCGGAGTCTTCGCCGATCACGGCTTCCATCACGCCGCGATCGTCGGCAGGCGTGTCGAGTTCTTTCTTGGACTTGCGGGTGCTTGCGGTCGCCAGTTTCAGCTTCGCGTCCGCGACCACGCGCTGCAGGGCGTCCGGTTCGCCTTCCAGAAGCAGCGTGTCGCCCGCACGCAACTCGGTGCCTTCGGTCGGAGCGAAACGCCGCCCGCCTTTGCGGACGATGATCAGCACTTCGACATCGCTCCCCGAAAGTTTTTCGAGCTGGCCGACGCTCTTGCCGACCGTGTCGGTCTTGGGCTGTACGATGGCTTCGGTCGTATAGCCTTCGAGATTGAAAGCGGCTTCGATCGACGGCGCACCTTTCCGGTTTTTCGGCAGCAGCCGCCAGCCGAGCGCAAGAAATGCGACACCCGCGAGCGCGAGCGGAATCCCTACGGGTGCGAAGTCGAACATCGCGAAGGGTTCGCCGGTAATTTCCTGGCGAACCCGGGAGACCAGAATGTTCGGCGACGTGCCGACCAGCGTGACGATGCCACCCAGCAGCGAGCCGAACGCCATCGGCATCAACAGCATCGAAGGCGAGGTTTCGTTCTTGCGCGCAAGCTGGAATGCGACCGGCATGAGCATGGCGAGCGCGCCGATGTTCTTCACGAACCCCGAAAGTGCTGCGACCGTGCCGGTCAGTACCACGACCTGTGCGCCGGTTTTCGTAAGCCACGGTGCGAGCGGTTTCAGAATCCGCTCGACGATGCCGGAGCGTGCAACGGCGGCGCTCACGACAAGCGCGCTTGCGATGATGGCGATGATGTCGTCGGAGAAGCCCGAGAACGCCTTGTCCGCGGGAACGAGACCGATCAGGACCGCGACAAGCAGGGTCACCATCGCGACGAGATCGTAGCGGAACCGGCCCCAGACGAAGGCGGCCATCATCAGCCCGATAAGGCCAAAGGCGGCGGCTTGTTGCCATGTCATGTGAAATGCAGTCCCCAGCGCGGATCGCGGCAGTCATTATAACGCACGAGGGGGAACCGGAGTTCCGCCATTCGTCGCAGTGCGCTAAAGGGTTGCGCAGGGAGTAAGGACGCTATGCAACGCAGCGAATTTGCGCATTTCACGCCGTTTCGGGTCCGCTACTACGAGGCGGATGCGCAGGGCATTCTGTTTAACGCGACCTATCTCGCGTTTTTCGATACCTGCATAACCGAGTATCTGCGGGATCTGCCATTCGACTGGGCTGAGGAGAGGGTGCGTCACAATACCGATTTTCACGTGGTGCGCGCTCTCGTGGAATATGCCGCGCCGGTTCGTTTCGACGAACAGATCGAAATCGGCACGAAGATCGAGAAGCTCGGCCGCTCTTCGATCGTCTACAAGCTTGCAGTATTCGGCAAAGGCGAGAGCGACGCGCGATCGACCGGCGAAGTCGTCTGGGTGAACGCCGATCAGGCGACCCACAAGTCTGCGCCACTGCCGGAATTGTTGCGCGAGAGGGCGGCGAAGAAAGAAAATCTCGAAGTCGCGGCATCGTAGGCGCCGCACAAAAAGCCCCGCTCACGGGGCTTTTCGTTGCGTCATGCGGGGTAATCAGTCGTAGACGCAAACTTTCGATTTACGCGCGCCGAGATCGGCTTCGGCATAGGTGCGGAAGATTCCGAGATCGAGCACGACGCCGGTCGACGGGCGTTCGGTAACGTAAGTGCAGCGTTTCGTCGCCGGATCCTGAATCACATAGTAGCGTTCTTCGACGACGGTGGTCTGGGCAAACGCGGGAGCGGCGACGGCAACCGTCATCGCGCCGGCAAGAATGAGCTTGCGCATGAAACTTCTCCTGTGTCGGTTTGCACAGGAGTAGAAGTGCGAAGGCCGAGGTTGGTTCCGGGGCGTTCTATCGGTCTCCGGCAAGCTCGGCGGCCCGGCCCCTGTTGCCGATGAATCGCACTTTATCCTTCGCGCAGTCGAATTTTTCCGCCAGTTCGTCGGCAGCCTTTCGTGCGAGGAGATTTGCATCCTTGTTCGCGCGTACATCGATATAGGCAACGTGACAGGAAGGGCCGGGCGGCGTGCGCGTGACGACAAGCAGTCCAAAGCTCGGCGGCGTTCCGTCCTTGGTCGGGTTCGCGCTGTCCGCGATGAACCAGCGCTGGATCGTGGCGAGGGGGTTTTTCGTTTTCGCATCGATGCGCCACTCCAGCGTATCGTGCACGGAATTGAACGGCGAGAATCCCTGCGCGAACGAGGGCTGGTCTTGTGCATCCTTGCGGTTGAGGCCAACCGCGACCGTCATGCGCAGGTCGTCTTCCGTGACCACGACGCTATAACCCGGCAGGCCCTTGCACTCGAAGCTTGCTCCGATTTCGTTATCCTCGACCTTTGCGACGTCAAATTTCTGGCAGCCTTTGAATGCGACCGAGGTATAGGCCGAGGTATTCTGTTGTGCCGAACCGGATGACGTAGCGGAAACCGCAAGCAGCGCGGCAAGAACGAAAGTGCAGTGCGGATTGGCGTGCATTCGCTTGACCCTCGGTTTTGGCGTTTCATCATAGCGGGAACCGCGCCGGAAATCCTTCATGCGCGAGAAGCAGGCGGAAAATCATGGCACTCGAAGGCGGATGTTATTGCGGGGCACTGCGCTACAAGGCCGAAGGCAGGCCGATGCTGAAGGCGCAATGCCATTGCCGCGCGTGCACCCATATCTCGGGCGGCGCGCCGAATATGTTCATGCTGATGCCGCCCGATGGTTTCGCCTACACGAAGGGTTCGCCAAAAGAATTCAAGCGTCCGGATTTGGAGAATGCCGTGACGCGCGAATTTTGCGACGTGTGCGGCACGCATATCCTGACGCGGCGGCCGGGCCTTGCGCAGATCGTGCTGAAGGCCGGAACGCTCGACGATCCGGCAAGCGGTTATGGCGGACCGAAGATCGCGATCTATACGAGCGAGAAGCAGCCGTTTCACCTGATCGCGGAAGGCATTCCGGCATTTGACCGCCTGCCGAATACGTAGAATCGTCCGGCTCCAGGGAGAAACGCGATGGACGGTTCCGTCATGAGTGACGCCATCAGCGCTGCCTTTGCAGCCCAGCGGGCGAAGGCTGACGAACGCCGGCTCGGCTTCGGTTACGCGGAACGGCGCGCGGCGCTGGAGAAGCTCTCCGACATGGTGCGGCGTCACGAGCAGGAGATTTTCGCGGCGTTCGAGTCCGATTTCGGCAAGCCCGAAGCCGAGGTGATTTTCAGCGAGATCCTGCCTGTGACGCAGGAGGTTCGTCATACGCTGAAGCATCTGCGGCGCTGGATGAAGCCGCGCCGCGTGCGGGCTTCGCTGCCGAGCTTCGGTACTTCGGCGCGGATCATGCTTCAGCCGCGCGGCGTGTGCCTGATCATCTCGCCCTGGAACTATCCGCTCAATCTTTGCCTCGGGCCCTTGGTCTCGTGTCTTGCGGCCGGCAACAGCGCGATCCTGAAGCCCTCGGAGATGACGCCGGCCGTTTCGCGGCTGCTTGCACGCATGGTCGCGGAGACGTTTCCACCCGATCTCGTCACGGTCGTCGAAGGCGGTAAGGACGTGTCGCAGGCGCTGCTTGCGCTTCCCTTCGATCATATCTTTTTCACCGGCAGTCCGGCGGTGGGCAAAGTGGTGATGGAAGCGGCCGCCAGGAACCTCACGTCGGTTACGTTAGAGCTCGGCGGAAAGTCTCCGACCATCGTGGGGCCGGACGCGGATGTCGAACAGGCCGCGAAATGGATTGCCTTCGGAAAGTTCATCAATGCGGGGCAGACCTGCATCGCGCCCGACTATCTGTTCGTTCATGCGTCGGTGAAGGAACGTTTTCTCGCGGCGCTGCGCGAACGCATCGCCAAAGCCTATGGCAGCGGTGCGAGCAGTCCGCATCTGGCGCGGATCGTGAACGCCAACCACACGCGTCGGCTTGCCGGGCTGCTCGACGATGCGCGCACAAAAGGCGCGCGTGTGCTTGCCGGCGGCGGGGTGCAGGAGCGGCGGATCGAGCCTACGTTGATCGAGGCGATCACGCCGGAAATGGAAATCGACCGGGAGGAAATTTTCGGGCCGATCCTGCCGGTGATTGCCTATGAAGACATCGAAGCGGTGATCGCGAACATCAACGCGCGGCCGAAGCCGCTTTCGCTTTATGTGTTCGACAGGAACAACGCATTCGTCGACCGCGTGCTCGCCGCGACGACATCGGGTGGGGCAGGGGTCAATCTTACGGTGCTGCATTTCGCGCACCCGGACCTTCCGTTCGGCGGCGTGAACAATTCCGGCATCGGTGTTTCGCATGGCGAGCACGGGTTTCGCGCTTTCAGTCACGAGCGCGGGGTGCTGCACAATCGGTTCTCTCCGGTCCCGCTTGTTTTCCCGCCCTACGAGGGGCTGGCGAAACGCCTGATCGGCCTCGCCAAGCGTTTTCTGGGCTGAGCACGATGTTCGATTTCATCATTGTCGGTGCGGGCTCTGCCGGATGCGTGATGGCAAACCGCCTTTCCGAAGACCCGGAGAAGCGCGTCTGTCTCGTGGAAGCGGGGCCGCCCGACAGGAATCCGCTGATCCATATTCCGCTCGGTCTCGCGCTGCTCGCCCGCACGCGCGGCATCAACTGGGGCTATCTTACGGCGCCCGAACCGCAACTGAACAACCGGCGGCTCTACTGGCCGCGCGGCAAGACGCTCGGCGGCTCGAGCTCCGTGAACGCGATGATCTACATGCGGGGTCATCCCGCCGACTACGAAGGCTGGGCCAAAGCCGCGGGATCGGCATGGGGATGGGATCGTGCGCGCGAGCTGTTTATCGCGATGGAAGGCAACACCGGCATTGCGAACGCGCATCACGGTGCGCATGGTCCACTCTGCGTTTCCAATCTCGTGCATCCCAATCCGCTTTCGCGCGCTTTCGTGCAGGCGGGCGTCGAGTGCCAGATGCCGGAGAACACCGACTTCAACGGCGAGCGGCAGGAGGGCATCGGCCTCTATCAGGTGACGCAGAAAGAAGGGCGCCGTTTCAGTGCGGCGCGTGCCTTCCTTGAACCGATCCGCGAGCGCCCGAATCTCACGATCGAAACCGGCGCGCTTGTCGAGCGCGTGTTGTTCGAGGGACGCCGTGCGAAGGGCCTGCGTCTGCGCGACCGGGACATTCTTCTCAACCCCGGCGGCGAGGTGATCGTCTGCGGTGGGGCTGTGAACTCGCCGCAACTGCTGATGCTGTCCGGCATCGGGCCGGGTGAAGAACTTTCGCGGTTCGGCATCGAGGTTCTTCATGACGCAGCGGAAGTTGGCGCCAACCTTGCCGATCATCTCGACATCGGCGTGCTCGCGGCCACGCGCGGCCGCGATGCGCTCGGCATCGCGCCGAGTTTCCTGCCACGCGCAATCCGCTCGATCTTCACCTATGCCCGGCACAAGAGTGGCGAACTGACCTCGAATGTCGCGGAAGCCGGTGGCTTTGCGAAATCCGATCCGTCGCGCGAGCGGCCGAACCTGCAATTTCATTTCATTCCCGCGCTCTTGCGCGACCACGGCCGCAAGACTTCGTTCGGCTATGGGGTCACGCTGCACGTCTGCGATCTTCTTCCCAAGAGCCGGGGGCGCATTTCGCTCGCCGGCAGGGATCCATCAGCCGCGCCGAAGATCGAGGCGAACTATCTCAGCCATCCGGACGATATCGGCGTCTTGCTCGACGGACTGAAGTTCGCGCGCCGCATCTTCGATGCCCCCGCCATGAGGAAATACATCAAGGCCGAGTTGCTGCCGGGGCCGCAGGTGCAGTCGGATGACGCGTTGCTCGGCGACATCCGCGCCCGCGCCGAGACGATCTACCACCCGGTCGGCACCTGCCGGATGGGACAGGACGAGCGTTCGGTGGTGGATCCAGAGGCGCGGGTACGAGGTGTTGAGGGCCTGCGCGTCGTGGATGCCTCGATCATGCCCTCGATCATCGCGGGGAATACGAATGCCCCGGTGATGATGATGGCGGAGAACGTGTCGCGGATGATGGCGGGAAGGTGAGAGGCGAGCGTTAGATAACTGCCCCTTTAGGGGGCTTAATGTTGGGCCACCGTTCAGCGATGCTAGCGCACGCAGCTTTCATATTAGCGAAAATGCTTCCAGCCGCACCCGGCGCGGGAAATACCTTTCCCGTTGCCGCATCGAGCGTAATGCAGATTGTCTTGTCTGCTTCTAGGCCCTCAGATTTAGACATTGAAAGCAAACCAAAAATTGCTGCAGACTGATTGTCACCTACGGCTGCCGCGAGAGGTTTGCCTTTGGCGTATCGTAGCATTAAGGCACCTTGCTTAAGTTTATTTGTTTTTGTCGTTCTGCGAAGCAAAAGACTCGGAGCAAAAGAGATTTTTACGCCCTCGATTTTGTAAGGAGGGAAATTTTTGCCCGGCAAAATCTCCGCAGTCGGCAAATTTATGTTACCGAAAACTTCGCTGAATTTTTCCAAAAAATCCGCGTTGATCTCGTTGGTTGTTTCTTCGAACTCGTCGGTCGTGAGCTTCTTTCTGACGAAATCCGCTTTTTCCTTGAATAATTCTGTGGTTGCAGTGCCGCTCTGCATCGCACTCGCAATCGTTATGCGCGCTTCTTTGTGCTGAAGAAGTCGAGCAATCGGCCGATATTTGCAGCCTTCTACAATGGTACGCCTTTTGCGTTCCGAAGCGGCCATATAGTCCGCGAGATACCTCACTGAGATTGCGGGCTGTTTGACTTCAACGTGGGTCTTTTGCTGTTCCACGAATGATCTCCTGGGGGTTTAAATGGCCGAGCTTTATTTCAGTGCAAAAGTTGGCAAGGATGCTGTCCTCTGTATCTCTCCACTCAGCGATACAAAGGCAGAGATGTCGGATGAAAAAATTGAGGATCGCAGCGGCTATTTCCTTTACGAGCTAATCAATAATGATGAAGTGCGGGAAATTGAGATTTTGGCTCGCGTTCCTTCAGATGAAGCAGCAGTGCGTTTGAAAAATCTGCTTGGCCTGAAATGAAAAGGGGCAGCTATCGCTGCCCACGCTTTTCATCTTGGCTCAATACAGAGGCCGCGAGCTTTTTCGCATCGGTCTGAGTCGCCTTTTTTGAACCGCTGAGCACTTTTGCTGCCAGCGTCGAAGTCTTCGAACTCGACTGTTTGGTTGCCATTGGTAACTACTCTTAGTGGCTGGGCTGCCTAGAGCCCCTACAATTAGATAGCATGAGAACATCTTGCGAACAAGGAACAAATAGGGTACAACATTCTTGTCGTGCCCAGAGAGGCGGGACCCCCGAGGCGGCAGGCCTCTGGGCATCGGGAGACCGTGTTATGTCAGCAGCCCACCTCCGAGTCGTAGAAGGCAATTCCGTGGACAAATCAAAGGCTTTGGACGCCGCCCTGTCTCAGATCGAACGTGCCTTCGGCAAAGGCTCGATCATGAAGCTCGGCAAGAGCGACAAGCCCGCCGGCGTGCAGGTCGTTTCGACCGGCTCGCTCGGTCTCGACATCGCGCTCGGCGTTGGCGGCCTGCCGCGCGGCCGGGTCATCGAAATTTACGGGCCGGAGTCCTCCGGCAAGACGACGCTCGCGCTTCACACCATCGCGGAAGCGCAGAAGATCGGGGGCACCTGCGCCTTCATCGACGCGGAGCATGCGCTCGATACGATCTACGCGAAGAAGCTCGGCGTCGATATCGAAAATCTTCTGGTTTCGCAGCCCGACGCGGGCGAGCAGGCGCTTGAGATCGCCGACACGCTCGTGCGCTCCGGCGCGGTCGATATTCTGGTGGTCGACTCGGTGGCCGCGCTGGTGCCGCGGGCCGAACTCGACGGCGAAATGGGCGACGTGCAGCCCGGAAGCCAGGCTCGCTTGATGAGCCAGGCCCTCCGCAAGCTCACGGGTTCGATCGCGAAGTCGAACACGATGGTGATCTTCATCAACCAGATCCGCATGAAGATCGGCGTTATGTACGGCTCGCCAGAAACCACTACCGGCGGCAACGCGCTGAAGTTCTACGCTTCCGTCCGTCTCGACATCCGCCGCATCGGCGCGATCAAGGAGCGCGACGAGGTGATCGGCAACCAGACGCGCGTGAAGGTCGTCAAAAACAAGGTGGCGCCGCCCTTCAAGCAGGTCGAATTCGACATCATGTACGGCGAAGGCGTCTCCAAGATGGGCGAGATCATCGATCTTGGCGTCAAGGCGGGCGTGGTCGAAAAGTCCGGCGCCTGGTTCTCCTACGACAGCCAGCGTCTCGGTCAGGGCCGCGAGAACGCGAAATCGTTCCTGAAGGAGAATCCCGCCATCGTTGCTGCGATCGAAGCCGCGGTGCGCGCGAACTCCGGCTTGGTAGCCGAACAAATTCTGGATCAGGCGGACGACTCGGAAGACTCCGGGGACGACGCCGACGAAGCAGCCGAGGCCTGATTTAGCCTGCCGCAGCTTCCTTCGGATTTCGCCGCTCCGGCCGGGTGAGTTTGCCCGTACCGGCCGGGCGGCGAAGCCGCCGCCATGAATGCCCGTATGCCCGGGTATGATGGAAGGCTGAAATCCGTCCGCGAAGCGTTTGGCCTCGGTGTTGCCCGGATCGCTCTTTGCCCAGCGCTCCGGTTTCGGGACGCGGTCTCCTTGCCACCGGCTTTCCCCGCCCCGGCAAGGGGCCGCGTCGCTCCGTTTTTAGGCGCTCCTGATGCGTCGGGTTCGTAGGCCCCGGTTCTGCTCGACCCGGACGGCCCTGTCGGCTAGAGAACGGGCATCTCAAGTCCTTCTCCGGCAAACCTGAAAATCATGAGCGGCGTCAACGAAATCCGGTCGACCTTCCTCGAGTACTTCGCGAAGAACGGGCACGAAATCGTGTCTTCCTCGCCGCTCGTCCCGCGCAACGACCCCACACTCATGTTCACCAACGCGGGCATGGTGCAGTTCAAGAACGTCTTCACCGGCGTGGAGAAGCGGCCCTACAACAAGGCCACGACCTCGCAGAAGTGTGTGCGCGCCGGCGGCAAGCACAACGACCTCGACAATGTCGGCTATACCGCGCGCCATCACACCTTCTTCGAGATGCTCGGCAATTTCTCGTTCGGCGACTACTTCAAAGAGCGCGCGATCGAACTGGCCTGGAACCTCTGCACCAAGAATTTCGATCTGCCGAAGGACAAGCTCCTCGTCACCGTTTATCACACCGACGACGAGGCGTTTAACCTCTGGAAGAAGATCGCGGGCCTGCCGGACAGCCGCATCATCCGCATTCCGACCTCCGATAACTTCTGGGCCATGGGCGACACGGGTCCTTGCGGTCCGTGCTCCGAAATCTTCATCGACCAGGGCGACAAGTTGCAGGGCGGTCCTCCGGGCTCACCGGAAGAAGACGGCGATCGCTTCCTCGAGTTCTGGAATCTCGTGTTCATGCAATACGAGCAGGTCACGCCCGACAAGCGGATCGACCTGCCGCGCCCATCCATCGATACCGGGATGGGTCTCGAGCGTATTTCCGCGATCATGCAGGGTGTGTATTCGAACTACGACACCGATCTTTTTAAAGGCCTGATCCGCGCGAGCGAAGAAGCGACCGGCGTAAAAGCCGAAGGCGACAATCGTGCCGCGCATCGCGTCATCGCCGATCACCTTCGCGCATCGTCGTTCCTCGTTGCGGATGGCGTGCTGCCTTCGAACGAAGGCCGCGGCTACGTGCTTCGCCGCATCATGCGCCGCGCCATGCGCTACGCGGAATTGCTCGGCGCGAAAGACCCGCTGATGTTCAAGCTCGTCCCCGCGCTCGTCCGCGAGATGGGTTCGGCCTACCCAGAACTCGTGCGCGCGGAAAGTCTCATCACGGAGACGTTGAAGCTCGAAGAGACCCGCTTCCGTAAAACCCTCGAGCGTGGCCTTACCATGCTCGAAGAAGAGTCGAAGTCGCTCAAGAAGGGCGACCGGTTCAGCGGCGAAACGGCGTTCACGCTTTACGACACCTACGGTTTCCCGCTTGATCTTACGCAGGACGCGCTGAAGCCGCGCGGTATTGCCGTCGATACCAAGGCCTTCGAAACCGCGATGGAAAAGCAGAAGGCCAAGGCGCGCGAGAGCTGGAAGGGCTCGGGCGACGCCGCGACCGAGACGGTCTGGTTCGGCCTGAAAGAAAAACTCGGGGCCACCGAATTCCTCGGTTACGAAACCGAGACCGCCGAAGGCGTGGTCAGTGCGATCGTGAAAGACGGCGCGGAAGTAAAGTCGCTGAAAGTTGGAGAAGAGGGCGCGGTCGTCCTGAACCAGACGCCGTTCTACGGCGAAAGCGGCGGCCAGGTCGGCGACACCGGCTTGCTCGTCGGCGAGAAAATGAAGTTCCGCGTCTCCGACACGCAGAAGAAGGCGGGCGATCTGTTCGTGCACTTCGGCAAGGTCGAAGAGGGTACGCTGGAGTCCGGCAAGCCGCTCGAATTGAAGGTCGATCATGCGCGCCGCGCGGACATCCGCCGCAACCATTCGGCGACCCACCTCTTGCATGAAGCGCTTCGTCAGGTGCTCGGCGATCACGTCGCGCAGAAGGGCTCTCTGGTTGCGCCCGATCGTCTCCGTTTCGACTTCTCGCATCCGAAGCCGATCTTGCCCGAAGAAATGGCGAAGATCGAAGACATGGCGAACGATTACGTGCTCCAGAACTCCGCCGTCACGACGCGTGTCATGGCGCTGGACGATGCGCGTTCGTCCGGTGCGCGGGCACTGTTCGGCGAAAAATACGGGGACGAAGTGCGCGTGGTTGCGATGGGCGAAACCGCCTCCGGCAACACGCTCGGCTGGTCGGTCGAACTTTGCGGCGGCACCCACGTGAAGCGCACGGGTGAAATCGGCATCATCGCGGGTCTCGCCGAAAGCGGCGTCGCTGCCGGCGTACGCCGCATCGAAGCCTTCACGGGTGCCGGAGCACGCCGCTCGCTCGCCGGTGATGCAAAGAAGCTTCGCGAAGTTGCCGACGCGATCAAGTCGCCGATCGCGGAGATCGGACAGCGCGTCGAGGCGCTCCTCGACGAGCGCAAGAAACTCGAGCGTGACCTCGCGGATGCGCGCAAGAAGCTCGCGATGGGTGGAGGAGGCAAGTCGGGTTCCGACGATGCGATCAAGAGCGTCGGCAGCGTGAAGCTCTTCGCCCGCGCGGTCGAAGGAATCGAGATCAAGGATCTGAAGAGCCTCGTCGACGAGGGCAAGAAGCAGGTCGGCTCCGGTGTCGTCGCGATCGTCGGTGTCACCGAGGACGGCAAGGCTGGAATCGTGGTTGGCGTGACACCGGACCTTACGTCGAAGTTCAGTGCGGTCGATCTCGTTCGCAAGGGCGCGGAAGCGCTCGGCGGGAAGGGCGGCGGCGGACGCCCCGATATGGCGCAGGCCGGCGGCCCCGACGGGGCCAAGGCGAATGATGCCCTGAAGGCGATTGAAGCCGCGCTTTCCAGTTGAAGTTAAAGTAGAGATTCAAGTGCCGCAGGCACTGATGCCGATTCAAGAAAAAGGCCCGGAATGAGTCATTCCGGGCCGTTTTCGTTGATGCTCTGATTCAGAGTTAGCTCAGGCCCATATTCTTCTTAAGCCATCGCCTTCTTCAGGTTCTCGTCGATCTTGTCGAGGAAGCCCGCCGTGGAGAGCCACTTCTGGTCGGCGCCGACGAGCAGCGCGAGGTCCTTGGTCATGTAGCCGGCTTCGACCGTGTCGACGCAGACCTTCTCGAGCGTGGTCGAGAACTTCGCGAGTTCGGCGTTGCCGTCGAGCTTCGCGCGATGCGCGAGGCCGCGGGTCCAGGCGAAGATCGAAGCGATCGAGTTGGTCGAGGTCTCTTCGCCCTTCTGGTGCTGCCGATAGTGGCGCGTGACCGTGCCGTGCGCGGCCTCCGCTTCCATCGTCTTTCCGTCCGGCGTGAGCAGCACGGAGGTCATGAGACCGAGCGAACCGAAGCCCTGCGCGACCGTATCGGACTGCACGTCGCCGTCGTAGTTCTTGCACGCCCAGACATAGCCGCCGGACCACTTCAGCGCGGCCGCGACCATGTCGTCGATCAAGCGATGTTCGTAGACCGTCTTCTTGCCCGCAAACTTGTCCTTGAACTCGGCATCGAACACTTCCTGGAAGATATCCTTGAAGCGGCCGTCGTACTGCTTGAGGATCGTGTTCTTGGTCGAGAGATAGAGCGAGTAGTTGCGATTGAGCGCGTAGTTCATCGAGGCGCGGGCGAAGTCGCGGATCGACTCGTCGAGGTTGTACATCGCCATGGTGACGCCGGCGCCGGGTGCCTGGAATACTTCCTTCTCGATCACCTTGCCGTCGGCGCCTTCGAACTTGATCGTAAGCTTGCCTTTGCCCGGGAACTTGAAATCGGTCGCGCGATACTGATCGCCGAACGCGTGACGGCCGATCACGATCGGCTGCGTCCAGCCCGGCACCAGCCGCGGTACGTTCTTGCAGATGATGGGCTCGCGGAAAATCGTGCCGCCGAGGATGTTGCGGATGGTGCCGTTCGGCGACTTCCACATTTCCTTGAGGTTGAATTCCTTCACGCGCGCTTCGTCGGGCGTAATCGTCGCGCACTTCACGGCGACGCCGACTTCGCGGGTCTTGTTGGCGGCGTCGATGGTGATCTGGTCGTTGGTTTCGTCGCGCTTTTCGACGCCGAGATCGTAGTAGAGCAGGTCGATGTCGAGGTAGGGGTGGATCAGCTTGTCCTTGATGAGCTGCCAGATGATCCGTGTCATCTCGTCGCCGTCCATTTCGACGACCGGATTCTTGACCTTGATTTTCGCCATGACCGCGAGGCTCCCCCGAAAGCTAGGAAATTTGCAGGAAATAGCGGGCCGGAGTGGCCCGCCGATCAGGGGGTCGCTATAGCATCGGCCCTTGAGGGGCGA
>VFQR01001844.1_pt1 | contig 14679 bp, 16 predicted proteins | sample 3512321 | NCBI WGS metagenome assembly VFQR01 (sample SAMN10412374, study PRJNA504923) | tailings metagenome | isolation source: Relicate 3 Philex TSF1 revegetated site | place: Philippines: Tuba, Benguet | collected 2017-08-29
TGACGGCGCGGGCCCGATGGTGCGTGCGGAGGGCTGGCGAACGGAAATGGGCAGGGAAAGCGGCAATCGAATCGCCTGTTGCCAATATGGGGATTGCCTATCGCGGTTACAAGGAGCGCCCCGTGTGGAAGCGCTTACGCCACCACCGGCCCCGCACTCAGGATCGCCCAGGTCCAGAGCTGTCCGAGTAGCGCGATGGCGACCACCAGCAGTGCCGTAGCAACGCCGGTGCCCGCATCCGTCCAGTTCGAGCGCGCAAAGCGTTTCCAGAAAACCAGACCGGCCTCGAACAGAATGTAGACCTGCGGTATCACTACGAGCGCAATGGAGAACCGCGTCAACATCTCCTGAAAAAATCCGTCCTCCGCATCAGGCCATGGCAGGGCGAACAGAAGCGCGATCGCGAGCGGGAGCGAAAATCCAAGCGCGGCTCCCTGAGCGATGGCGTTGCGCCTGTCCTTGCCCGCCGCGCGCAGGCGCATCGCGAGTGCGGCCGAAACGGCGAGCGGCAGCAGTAAAACGAGCGGCTTCATCCCGGTGTGAGGCCCTTGGCGCGGATGACCGTTTGCGCATCGGGCGCGCGGAGAAAATCGATCAGCGATTTTGCGAGCGCGGCATCACCGGCAGCCGCAAGTACGCCCATGGAAAACTGTGTGACCTGATCGAGTTCGGGCGGCAGCGCGCCGACAAGTTCGGCGCCATCGACCGCGATCAGTTCAGGGATCTGCTGCACGGCGAGATCGGCTTCGCCGCTGACCACGAACTTCGCCGCGGGCGAGCCGAATTTCGCGCGCGATTTCACGTCTTCGAGAATGCCGAGTTTTTGCAGCACGCTTTCGAATGCGTTTCCGCTGAGGCCGCCCGCCGAATAGGCGACGCGCGATTTCTCGAAGGCGCGTTTCACCGCATCGGGCGTGGAGATGTCCGGCTTCGGCGTGCCTGCCTTCACCGCGATCCCAACTTGCGCGCGGGCGATGTCGATGCGCTGACCCGTTGCCTTGCCGGATTTCAGCAGGGCATCGATGTTGTCCGCATTGGCGATCAGCACATCCGCGTGCTCGCCGCTCTCGACGCGCTTCACAAGCTGGCCGGAGGGCGCCACCTCCATCGTGATCTTGTGGCCGGTCGCTTTCTCAAAGCGCGGCGCCAGTTCCAGAAGCGAGGTGCGAAGCGCCTGCGTGCAGAAAAGTCTAATTTCGGCGGCGTCCGCGCGGGTCGCCGGCTGCATCGCAAGGAAAAGCAGGAAGGCGAGGGCGGGTAAGCGGCGCATGCTCTATTTCGCGATCAGGTCGGCGAATTCGTCCGGGTGGCGTTCGATATAGGCCCGCACGAACGGGCAGCGCGCGACCACCTTCAGCCCGCGCGCACGTACGAGCGTCAGCGCGCCGCGCACAAGCTTGCCGCCGACGCCCATGCCCTGCAATTCCGGCGGGGATTCGGTGTGCATCATATGAATGGTGTCGCCGGCGATCTTGTATTCGGAGAAGGCGATCTTGTCGCCGTCCTTCGTCGGCACATGCAGTTCGAAGCGCGACATCGCCGCGTTGTCGCGCACCTTGTCGGCGCTGATGCTCATGGCACCTGCATCAATTCCACCTTCAGCCATTGTTTTTCCGCTCCAGCTTGCGGCGCTGCTCGTCGACCTCGCGGTACTCCGCGTCGATCACGCGCCCGTCGCCTACATTGTCCTGCCACGGTGGCATCGAACCTTTCCGGCGCGGTCCGAAGAAATACATCCACGCCGCTGCAACCAGTACAACCGGCAGCACCAGCAGGAATGCGCCGAGCGCCAGCACGAACAGCGCCAGCAGCGCGCCGAGCACGAGCACGCCGATCAGGATCGCCTGCCATTTCGGTATCCGCACAACGCGGAATTGATATTGCGGCATCTGCGTCCCTGCGTTCATCCCGTTTCCGCACATTATATAGGAACGGATGCGCGAATCCCAATTGCGGAGGGGAACGCGTAACTTTCGCGTATTTTCATGCGTCAACTTGTCTGCGTCCGGCAGCGATTTTTCGCGCGTGATTTACCGCTGCTTCAGACTCCGCCCGTAAAACTACGCGCGATGAGCTACGACAAACGCAAGCATCCGCGCCGCGAATTCCGCCACAACGCATTCCTGCGCAATGGCAACGGCTCCGAACTGCGCGACTGCGCCGTCAACGACATTTCGGAAGGCGGCGCGCGGCTCGAATTTTACACGCGCGGCCAAGAAAATATCGAAGTGGAAAAAATCCTGCCGCAACGCTTCGTGCTGTCGATGACGGAGAACAACAGCGTCGTGCGTTTCTGCGAACGGGTCTGGGCGAAAGGCAACGAGCTTGGCGTTCGCTTCCTGAACGGCAGCGGTGAAAAGAAATCCGGCTGATCGTTCGTCCCGTTTCCGCACATCGTCATCCCCTTCGAAAGCGAATGTTAATCCCGCTTCGCGGATCTGCGGCGAGATGACTGACGTGGCCGCGCGCCGGAAGTAATTCCGAAGGAAAAATTGCCGCAGCGGCATTCACGCCGCAACGAAGCCGCATTGAAGCGGTTATGAAGCGTGATGGACGCCTCGCTGCACTGCCGGCTTTTTGTGATTGCGATCTTGATCGGCATTGCCGCGGCGGTGCTGCCGCTCGCGGCGTCGGCGAATCCTGAAACCCTCGCGTCCCTCGCAGCCGCGCTTGCGAACTACTAGCGCGGATCGCTACGTCCGATCCCGGACTCGCGCGTCAAATCCGTAAGTTCCCGGAACTGCTGCAGGCTTCGCACGTTCCCATTTTGCACGCGCGGTTCCCGCGCGCCCTCAGAAATTCGCAAGCGAACCACAACAGCGTGAAAGGCAATGCCATGGGCATCTTCAGCAAAGACATCAAGACGATGGACGACCTCTTCCTGCATACGCTGCAGGACATCTATTATGCCGAGAACCAGATCGTGAAGAACCTTCCGAAGATGATCGAGAAGGCGACCAATCGCGACCTCACCGCCGGTCTGCGCGCGCATCTGGATGAAACCAAGGGCCAGATCGAACGGCTCGATCAGGTGTTCAAGAAACTGGGCGAGCAGCCGAAGGGCACCGATTGCCCCGCGATCGACGGCATCCTGAAGGAAGCCGATGAAATCGCCGGGAATGTCGAGGACAAGGAAGTGCTGGACGCGGCCATCATCGGCGCAGCCCAGGCGGTCGAACACTACGAAATTACCCGTTACGGCACGCTGGTGGCCTGGGCGGAGCAGCTTGGCCGCGACGACGCGGTACGGCTGCTGACCACCAACCTCAACGAGGAAAAGGCCGCCGACAAGAAGCTGACCACCGTTGCGGAGAGAAAGGGCGTTAACCGCAAGGCGGCAAGCTGAACGCCACGGTTCGTTAAGTAGTCGCCGTAAATAAAGTCGCGCGGGACGGGAACCATGGGCTCCCGTCCTGCGTTGTCGCGTCCAGTAGAACTGTGTTCGGGGATGGAATGAGCATTCAAGGGCCAAAAGACCGGCCGCCCGATGCCCTTGCAGAAGCCCTGCAAAATACGTTTCGCTCTTGGGACGGACTCCACGAGCTTATTCCCATTGGCGTCTGTGCCTGCGACCGCAACGGCGTGCTTCGCCAGTATAATCGCCGCGCGGCCGAACTCTGGGGCCGCTCTCCGGAGCCGGGTGACCCGGAGGTCCGCTACTGCGGTAATTACCGGGTCTATCGTCCGAACGGCGTCCCGGTCCTGCCGGAAGAAAGCCCGATGGCCGAGGCGCTGCGCACCGGCAAACCGGTCCGCGACTGCGAAGTCATCATGGAGCGGCCGGACGGATCGCGCATTCAGGTGCTCGCCAATATCGATCCGATCTTCGACGCGGGCGGCAAGCTGATCGGCGGCGTCAACTGCTTTCAGGACATCAGCCATATCCGCAGCGCCGAGCGGCGCATGCGTGAACAGGACCAGCGCCTTTACGCGACCTATGAGCGGGCGACGGTCGGCATTGCCGAAGTGGATGCCGACGGCAACCGCATGCGGGTCAATGAAATGGCCTGCGAGATTACCGGTCGCCGCCGCGAAGAACTGCTGACCGGCAACATTTTCGAGGGCATGTTCGCCGGCGATCTGGAAGACGAACGCCCGTTGTTTGCCGCCCTCGTGCGCGGCGATATCGAAAATTACGCGGTCGACAAGCGGGCGGTTCGTCCGGACGGCCGTGTCGTGTGGCTGTCCGTGCTGGCTTCAGCCGTGCGCGACGCCGACGGAAAATTTCTCTACAGCGTGCGCGTTTTCCAGGACATCACCGACCGCAAGCTGATTGCCGATGCGCTGGCCGCGAAAGAGAAGCGCCTGCAATCGACCTATGAGAGCGCGCTCATTTCCATCACCGAGGTGGACGGCGAGGGCACGATCCTTCGCGTGAACGAGACGGGCGAGGCGCTCACCGGGCGCACGCGCGAGGAATTGCTAGGCCGGAACATTTTCGCCCATGCGCCGAAGATTGCGGAAGGCGTGCAGGATCTGGAGAACTTTCGCGCGCTGGTCGCCGGACGTATCGATACCTATCAGTGCGAAAAGCAGATCGTGCGTGCAGAAGGCAAGGCGATCTGGGTCGGCATTTCCACTTCTGCCGTGCGCAACCGCGACGGCAGTTTCCTTTATGCCGTCCGCGTCATGCGGGACATCAACGAGCGGCGTCTCGCCGAAGAGCGGTTGCGCAGCAGTGAGCGGCGATATCGCACGCTGCTCGAAGCGCTGCCGGCAGCCGTCTACACCACCGACGCCGAAGGCTACATCACCTATTTCAACCAGCATGCCGCCGATCTCTGGGGCAGGCGGCCGGAGCTGAACAAGGAACGCTGGTGCGGTTCGGCGAAAGTTTGCGGGCCGGATGGCGCACCGATACCGGAAGCGGAATGGCCGATTGTCATTGCCTTGCGCGAAGGCCGCGAAGTCCGCAACGCCGAAGTGATCATGGAGCGCAAGGACGGAAAGCGCATCCCGCTCATTCCATATCCGACTTTATTGCGGGACGAGGAAGGCGCCATCACCGGCGCCATCAACATGCTGGTCGACATCAGCGAGCGGAAAAGCGCCGAGACGCGCCAGCGCATCATGATCGACGAGTTGAACCACCGCGTGAAGAACACCCTCGCGACCATCCAGTCGATGGCCAGCCAGTCGGCGATAGCGGCGACTTCGCCGGAAGTTTTTCGAGACCGCCTGATTGGCCGCCTGATTGCGCTCAGCCAGGCGCACGATCAATTGAGCAACCGCAACTGGACGAATGCCGATCTTTCGGAAATCGCCGCAGCCGGGCTCGCGCCGTTCCGCCAGCAGAATGCGCAGAACATCGTGATCCGCGGCGAACCGATCGAGCTTACGCCGCGCGCGGGTCTCGTCTTTGCGATGCTTTTCCACGAACTTGCAACCAACGCGGTCAAGTTCGGTGCGCTGTCCGACACAGGCGGACGTCTTGCGGTGGAATGGGAAAAGCGAAACGAGGACGGCGCGCACAAACTCTGTGTATATTGGAAAGAAAGCGGCGGTCCGTCGGTAAAGCCGCCGCAACATCGCGGTTTCGGTACCGCGCTGGTGGAGCGTGGCGTGCGGGTAGAACTTGGCGGGGCGGGGCGCCTTCAGTTCGATCCGAAGGGCGTACAGTGTGAAATCAAAATTCCCGTCGAAGCACCCATAGCTAGAGCGAGCTGAACCGTGGATACAGTGTTGAAAGGTCTCAACGTATTTGTGGTCGAGGATGAATTCGCCGTCCTGCTGATGCTGGAAGACATGCTCGCCGAACTCGGCTGCACGCTCGCCGGCACCGCGTCACGTCTGTCGGAGGCACGGAAACTCGTGGGCGAAACATCGCCTTCCGTCGCAGTGCTCGACGTGAACGTGGCGGGCGAGCCGGTCTATCCGCTCGCCGAAATCCTGGCTTCGCGCAATGTGCCGATCGTGTTCTCGACCGGCTACGGCGGCGGCGGCATGGACCCGCAATGGCGCGGACGTCCCATTCTCCAGAAGCCCTACCGGCTGGAAGACCTGCAAAAGGCGCTGCTCGCAGCGATCGGCGCAAAAGTCTGACGCAGCTTTGAGCGGCGCGCGCCTCGTGCGAAGCTGACGCACGATTCCTTCCTTGAGCGCGCGACATGCAAACCAAACCGCCGGTGCTTGCCACCGCCATTCAGGCTTATCGGGACGCTTTCGCCGCGATCCGGGCGATGCCGTTTGTCACCGCCGTCGCCTTTGCCGCAACCATCGGCCAGAGCGTCGTGGAGTCGGCGCTCGTGGCGCCCGTCGCGGCGGAGCGCACCCTGTTCGAGGAACTGATGGCGCTGTTTCTGGGCGCCGTCTGGTCGTTTCTCTTCGCACCGTTCCTGATTGCCGTGCATCGCCATGTGCTGCTCGGCGAAGTCACGGCCCATTACCGGCTTGAGACGGGCAATCCGCGCTTCATGCGGTTTTTCTACTGGTCGTTCGGCCTCTTCGCGCTTTTCTCCATGGTCTCGATCGTATCGGCGCTGTTCGGTGCGGAAAATCCGGTCGGTGCCGTGCTGGCGGTGATCGGGGCGGTGGTGGCGATCGTCGTTGCGATCCGGATCGTGGTTCTGTTTCCCGCCATCGCGGTCGATGCGCCCAACGCCACGTTCAACAACGCATTCGCCGATACCAAAGGCAGCATGTTGCGGATCGTTGGCATAATGCTGGTGGCGGCTTTGCCCGCCCTCACGGCTGCGCTTCTAACCGCGACCCTTGTGATCGGCTCGATGACCGATCGGGGCGGGCTGGGGGTGGCGGGAGCGGTCCTGTTTGCCGCGAGCAGCGTGTTTTTCGGCGCGGTGTTCGTTGCCGTCGCGTCGCGGCTTTATCAGGCGCTCGCCGACCGGCTGAAATAATTACGGGTCCAGACTTGGCGGCTGCGGGCGGAAGGCCTTGCCGGCCTTCATGTCGGCAACGCCGAGATCGAACAGCGCAGTCATGTATTTGGTGTCGAACGCACCGCTGAACGGAAAATTGAAACCGGAATCGACGAACGCGACGCCGAAGGGCAGGGCGGCCGCCTTCGTTTTCTCATAGACGCGCAGGATTTCCGTGCGCAGCCCGAAGCGCAGCGCCAGTGTCAGCGCGCGGCCGAGCACGAGCGAAGCCATGCGGTCGGGCGTTTCGAAACCGGGATCGAGCCGGTTGTTGATCACTACATAAAGTTCGCTTGCTGGAATGGGCGTCTTGCTCGACGGCGAATAGAGCGAGCGAGGCCCGGCATAGAAAGGTGCGGTAATGGTGCCGTCGGCGTGCATCTCCTGGATTTTCTTTCCGCCGGCTTCGGCTTCGATCAGGATCGGCGGAAAGATTCCGGGGATGGCACTCGACGCGAGCAGGATATCGGAAATCAGCTTCGCAGCCTTTTCGCCGCCTTGCATTGCGATGGCACCAATATCCCAGACGACGCCGCGTCCGAGGTCGAGATTGGTGGTGACGACAAAGAGCCGCCGTCCACGCTTGTGTTCGGCGGCAATCGCGGCGACGAGTTCCGGCGTCGTGCGCCGTTCGATGGTCCGCCGCAGCGGCCAGTTGTCGAACAGCGCCTCGTCGGTGCCGCCGAAGGAAAACACATCGATGGAGGTGATCTGCGTGAAGTTCTTGCGCAGGTTCTCGTCGAGGGCGGAGCCGACAAAGGCGAGGGGCGCGATCAGCGCACCCGTGCTGACACCGGTGACGACCGAGAACTGCGGACGTTTACCCGTTTCCGTCCAGCCGGAGAGTACGCCGGCGCCATAGGCACCGTCCTCGCCGCCGCCGGACAGTACGAGCCACGGACCGCGCGCATCGGCAACGAGTTTCAGGAAATCGGGTTCGGCGTCGGCGAAGATGCGCGCACCCGGAAATCCGGGGATCGTTGCCTTGATCGATTCATCGGCTGAAAACGGCGTCCTCGGCGGCGGCCCGATGTCGGGTTCGGGCGGCGGCGGCAGCTTGGTCAGGCCGCCTTTCTTGTCCTGCTTGTATTTGGTCGCCTGCGCGTAACCGGTATCCGCGAAGCAAACGCATAGCGAACCCGCAATCAGGCTCGCTAGCACCAGTCCAATTGCCGGTCTGGCAGGAATTCGCATGACGCTGCCTTAAGCGGTCGCCCCGTCTGTTGTCCATGCGGATTCAGTAGAAGTGTTTCGCCCTGCACGAATTTCAGGCGCGATGAAATCCTGCGCGCACGCCATTCCGGCGTCAGCCGGGACGGCGCTCCGCTTCCCAGTAGCCCGAACATTCACCGGTAGGTGCCTTGCCTTTCCATACGCCGCGCCCGCCATTGGCCGCGAGCCGGCCGGTACCCGAGGCAAAACGGTCGCCGCGCGCGACCCGCACGCTTACCGCACCGCCGCCCGATACCTGGCCGGTGACATCGAAGCGTTCGCGTCCGCGATAGCTGACCTTGCCGTTGTCGATCTTGAGTTCGTAGCGATAGCCGCGGTCGCACTCTCCCTTTTCGGTCCAGATCGAAACGCTCCAGTTGCCGTCGAAGGGCATGCGGGCTGTGGATTCAGTCGCAAACATTCCGGCGAACGCGAGTCCGCAAGCGGCCGCGACGCCAACTCCCAACCTGTTCATAAAGCTCTCCCGAATCCCGCGCGGGCAAATCCTGTATCAAGCCCTTTACGCGCGCAACATTGCACTGCAGCGACAGCGGTTTCGGCCTGTGAACTGCCCGCCAGCAGACGGTTCCCCTGCCGGATAGCTAGGCAAAGCCGGGTCGAACCGATAGAAGCGGCGCCGTGCCGGTGGCCCGGCGCTTTCTGTCTGCCATCCGGAGCGAGTGCGTGAGCGAAGCCGAAACCGATCCCAATTCCGATTCCAGACCTGAATCCAGATTCGAGCCGATCGTCTATCATTTCCGCCCGCGCCTGATGGGCGGCGAAGTGATCTGCCGCCTCGGCGATCATTCGGCGGAATTCATCGTCGGCATCCGCGAGACGCGCGTCGCCTATCCGATGATTTCACGCGTGCGGCTTTCGTACCGTCCCACCAATATGTCGATGCGCCGCTACATCATGGAAATCTGGCCGCGCGGTGGCGTGCGGGTCGAAATCGCCTCGGTATCCTTTCTGCCGAACCTCGAGGTCCGCGACCACTCCGCCGAATTCCGTCGCTTCGTGGAGGAACTGCACAGGCGCATCATCGCGTCGCGCGGCGAATGTGAATTCATCGCGGGATTTCCGGCGTGGCGCTGGTGGCCGCTCACCGTGGTCGGTGTTGCCTCGGTCATCGGCGGCGCGGTCGCGCTGTTTTACGCACTGAGCACCGGACAGTGGTTTGGCTCAGCACTCCTGATCGGGCTTGGCGGCTTCTTTCTGTGGCAGATCTGGGCGCTGGTGACGCGCAACCGTCCGGCCCGCTATTCGCCGGATGCGATTCCGGAATACGTGCTGCCCGTTTTGCGATGAAGTTTTGGCTCAGTCGTCGTCGCCGCCGAGGCTTTTCGGCGTGATGAACAATTCCATGCGGCCGGTTTTCGGCGCGGCATTCTTCCAGTCGTTGATGGAAAGCTCGAAGACGGCGGTGGCGGCGGTCGGCATGCCGCGCCCGAAGCGCATCAATGCTTCCGGATCGCCGGAAGCGGCGAGGCTGCGCGCGATTTCCTCCAGTCCCGGATTGTGCGCGATCAGGAGCAGCGTCTGCACCTCGGCCGGAATCTGGCGGACGATTTCGTACAGCGTTTCCCTCGGCGCGGAATACAGCTCCGCCTCGAAACGCTGTGCCGGTTTTTTGGGGAATGCCCCGGCAAGTGCCGCCCATGTCTCGCGGGTCCGCACCGCGGGTGAAACCAGCACGAGATCGGGCGTCAGCCCGCGCTCGGTGAAAAATCTGGAAATCCGCTCCATGGCGAGCCGCCCGCGCGGGGCAAGCGGGCGTTCCTCATCGGCCATTCCTTCGGGCGGGACGGCCTTTGCATGCCGCAGGAGGATCAGCTTCCGCATTGCCACCAGGGTACGCTGTGGGCCGTTTGATGGATCACCGGGAAGCTCCTTGCTCATTCGCCCCTGACCGGTGCAAAGACTAGCATAGCGAACCAGTTGACAAGACAATGACCGGCCCCGCCCCACAGACATTCTACGCCGCGACCGGAATGCCGCCCCGCGCGCGTCCGCGGCTGATGCAGGACCTCGATACGACGGTCTGCGTCGTCGGTGCCGGCTTTGCCGGATTGTGGACGGCGCGCGCGCTCGCCAAGCGCGGCTATGACGTCGTCGTGCTCGAAGGCCGCAGGATTGCCGGCGAGGCATCGGGCCGGAGCGGCGGCTTCGTCTCCGCCGGTTTTGCGGAGCGTTTGCCGCGCATCATCGAACGCGTCGGCATCGACGACGCCCGCGCGCTCTACAAGCTCTCGCGCGACGGGATCGATTTTGTCCGCGGTGTCATCGCCGAAGGCGTGCCGGGCGTTATTCCCGTTCCGGGGCGGCTGCATGTGCAGCGCTTCGACGATGAGAACGCAATCCGCCGCGAGGCGGATCTGCTCGGCTCCGTGTTCGATCACGAGATGCTGGTGTGGAAGACCAAACGCGTGCGCGAGACGCTCGCGACGCGGCGATACTTCCAGGCGCTGCACGACGCGGATGCTTTTTCCATCAGCCCGCACAATCTCGCGATGGCGATCGCGGAAGAAATCGAAAAACTCGGCGTGCGGATTTTCGAGGAGACGGCCGTCACCGGTGCCGACCTTGGCGGCGTGCGCAAGGTGATCGTCACATCGGCGGGCAAGGTGAGGGCGCATCAGGTCATCTTCTGTTGCTCGGCCTTTGTCGGCGAGGCGTTTCAGGAAATGGAGCGCACGATCCTGCCGGTCGCGACGCATGTGGCGGTCACGGAGCCGCTCGAGGAAACGCTGAAGGATCTCATCCGCTATTCGGGTGCGATCTCCGACACGCGCCGCGCCAACGACTATTACCGCGTCGTGGATGGCGGGCGGCTGTTGTGGGGTGGGCGGATCACCACGGCCGTGAAATCGCCGGCACGGCTTGGCAAGAAAATGCTCGGCGACATCACGAGCGTCTATCCGCAGCTCAAGGGCACCATCATCGACTACGCGTGGACCGGCATCATGGGCTACGCGATCCACAAAATGCCGCAGATCGGCATGTTGCGGCCCGGAGTCTGGATCAACACGGCCTTCGGCGGGCATGGGCTGAACACCACTGCGATGGGCGCCGAACTCGTCGCATCGGCAATCTCCGAACATGACGACCGCTGGAAACTGTTCATTCCGTTCGGCCTCGTCTGGGCGGGCGGCTCCATCGGCCGCCGCACCACGCAGCTTGTCTACTGGTCGATGCAGATGAAGGACTGGTGGCGCGAGCGTGCCTCGCAGGCGCGCGAAAAACGCGCGGAGCGAAAACTGGTGCGCGAGGAAAAAGAGCGCATCCGTGCCGCCGAGCGTGGCGTGAAGGCACGCGAGAAGGCCGAGCAGGATGCGAAGCAGGCCGCTCTCGATGCGGCTGCGAAAGCGGACGCTGAGGATGCCGTCGAGCGTGCAGTCGAGGCGGCGAAAGAGGCCGCGAACGAGAAGGATAAAACTTCGTCATCCTGAGGTGCGAGCGTAGCAAGCCTCGAAGGATGACGGGCTCAGCGGCCCTCTCGTCTCGACAAAAACGCCAGCCGCTCGAACAGGTGCACGTCCTGTTCGTTTTTCAGCAGCGCGCCATGCAGGGGCGGGATCAGCTTCTTCGGATCGCGCTCGCGCAGCATTTCCGGCGTCACGTCCTCGACCATCAACAGCTTGAGCCAGTCGAGCAGTTCCGAGGTCGAAGGTTTTTTCTTCAGGCCGGGCACGTCGCGGATTTCGTAGAACATCCGCAATGCCTCCGATACCAGCCGCTGCTTGATGCCGGGATAATGCACCTCGACGATCGCCTGCATCGTCTCCGGATCGGGGAAGCGGATGTAGTGGAAGAAACAGCGGCGCAGGAATGCGTCCGGCAATTCCTTCTCGTTGTTCGATGTGATGATGACGGCCGGGCGCTGCTTCGCCTTCACCGTCTCGCCGGTCTCGTACACATGGAATTCCATGCGGTCGATTTCGAGCAGCAGATCGTTCGGAAATTCGATGTCGGCCTTGTCGATCTCGTCGATCAGCAGCACCGGGCGCTCGGGAGCGGTGAACGCCTCCCATAGCTTGCCGCGGCGGATGTAGTTGGAAATGTCCGACACGCGCGGATCGCCGAGCTGGCTGTCGCGCAGGCGCGCCACCGCGTCGTATTCGTAGAGCCCGTTGATCGCCTTGGTGGTGGACTTGATATGCCACTCGATCAGCGGGGCGCCGATGGCCTTGGCGATTTCGGCCGCGAGCACCGTTTTTCCGGTTCCCGGCTCGCCCTTGATCAGCAGCGGCCGCTCGAGCGTGATCGCCGCATTGACCGCAACCTTCAGATCCTTGTCGGCGACATAGGACTTCGTACCTTCAAAACGCATGAATTCTCCATTCTCCTCAAGACACTAGAGAGCGGTTCGTCAGGCGGCAAGGCGGCAACCATGCGTACAAGTTGCGTATTGGAATGCGCCTCGGGTTGTGCTTTGAAGGCCGGCCAAGAAAGCGACCCATGACCGATCCCCGCGACGAACTGAACGCCCAACTCCGCAAATTCGAAAAACGCATGCCGCAGAAGCTGGGCCGCTTCCTGCATTGGCTGCGCATGCCGCAACGGTTCTGGGTGCGTATCCCGTTCGCGATCTTCTTTATTCTCTTCGGGCTGGTGGGTTTCCTGCCGCTGGTGGGTTTCTGGATGGTTCCGGTCGGCCTGTTCCTGCTGGCCGAGGACGTTCCTGCCCTCGCGCGGCCGGTCGCGCGGCTGCTCGCATGGATCGACCGCAAATGGCCGCACAAGGCCGCGGCCGAAGATCCGAAGAAGCTCCCGCCAAAATCCTGAAACGGCCCGGCAAAACTTGCCGCAACCCGGCAGAAGCGCGCCGGTCCGGACAGGCCAGAATATTATAACACATTGAAAAATAACGATATTTAAGCTGGCACGCCGATTGCCATGAACCTTCCGGGTAGCCGTGCGCGCTTTCGCAGCAACGGCGACAAGATGGAGGGTGTAATGGGTATCTTCGGAGCATTGACCACGGCGGTCGGCGGTCTCCGCGCGCAGTCCTACGCGCTGGAAAACGTCTCGGGCAACATCGCGAACTCGCAGACGACGGGCTTCAAGCGCGTCGACACGAGTTTCTCGGACCTCGTGCCGGACTCCAATCCCCAGCAGCAATATGCAGGCGGCGTGATCGCACGCTCGCGCGGCACCAACACCGTGCAGGGCGACATCAAGAGCGCCACCGTCGACACCTTCATGGCGATCAACGGCGACGGCTACTTCGTCGTGCAGAAGCCCTCGTCCTTCCCGGACGGCCAGCCGGTGTTCACCGGTGTTGACCTCTTCACCCGCCGCGGCGACTTCGAACTCGACAAGGACGGCTATCTCGTCAACGGCACCGGCTATTACCTGAAAGCGCTCCGCGTCGATCCGACCACCGGAAACGTCGTCGGCAGCGTGCCGGAAGTCCTCCAGTTCTCGAACGACTTCCTGCCGGCCGAGCCGACGAACCTGATCGAATATCGCGCCAACCTCGCGAGTTTCCCGCGCACCGCGGCGACCGATGAGGACGTTCCGGGCTCCGAACGTCTGGACATCGGTTCATTCTCCGTCAATCCGACCGTTGCCGGAACCGGCACCGTGATCGCGAACGACGTTCCGCAATTCCTCGACCAGTCGATCTCCGGCGGCGCCATCACGGTGTTCGACCAGGTCGGCTCACCGGTGAACCTGCAGCTCCGCTGGGCGAAGATGCCGGATACGGCCGCCCTCGCGACAGGCAGCGCGGATCTCAATCCGGCCGTCGACCTTTCCGCCTTTGACACCGACACGGTAACCGTCACCGTCAACGGAACGCCGACGGTGATCACGCTGAACACGACCACGATGTCGGATTCCAGCGAACTGCTCGCTGCGATCAACGCGATCTCCGGCATCAGCGCGACATTGAACGGTTCGGACCAGATCGAGATTGAAGGTGACGCTCCCGGAACCACGTTCTCCAACGCCTATTCGGATAGCGGCATCGGTACCGCACTCGGGTTGAGCGGCGGCGGCTTCGCTCCGACCGGTGCGCCGACGTGGCAGCTTTTCTATCTGGAAAATTCGACCGCCGTCGGCACCAACGTCGCCTGGCGCAACGCGGGCGTGAACTACACGTTCGACTCCTCCGGCCAGATGACGTCGGCGACGCAGGTCGTCACGCTCACCGGTGTGTCCGTGAACGGTGTGCCGCTCTCCGACGTCGCCATCAATCACGGCTCCTCGGGCATCACGCAGTTCGCCGACATCAACGGCAACGCGCAGGTTAACCTGTTGAGACAAAACGGTTTTCCGGCCGGTGAATTGCAGACCATCGCCGTGAACGAGAAGGGCCGCATCGTCGCCGCCTATTCGAACGGCCGCACGCTCGACATCGCCGAAATTCCGCTCGCGAGCTTCAACGGCGACAACGCCCTGAAGCGCATCGACGGCGGCGCCTTCGAGGCGACCTCCGAATCCGGTCCGGCGCTCTACGGCGCGCCCGGCAAGATTCTCGGCAAGTCGCTGGAAGGTTCGAACACCGACATCGCCGACGAATTCACCAAGCTCATCGTCACGCAGCAGGCCTACGCGGCCAACACCCGCATCGTGACGACTTCGGACC